>Ga0334893_1001876_pt1 | contig 17664 bp, 22 predicted proteins | sample GraSluR3_MG_5_FD_207218 | JGI IMG/M metagenome (GOLD analysis project Ga0334893, IMG submission 207218) | Sludge microbial communities from methane-producing bioreactor in Wageningen University, Netherlands - Granular Sludge_09_05-R3 | ecosystem: Engineered > Bioreactor > Anaerobic >...
TTCCAATGTCAGCTTCATCAATTCCTTAGTCGGAGGAGACATATCTTTGAAGCCCTGACCAAAAGGAACAACTGTGAAACCTAAATTCTCTAAGTTCTGTGTCATCTGAACTGCACCCCAGCGGTCAAAGGCGATCTCACGGATGTTATATTTCATTCCAAGCTCCTCAATGAAAGTCTCGATGAATCCGTAGTGAACAACGTTACCTTCGGTAGTTAGAAGGAAGCCTTGTTTCTCCCAAACATCATAATTCACGTGATCTCGTCTAACTCTAAGGTCAATGCTATCTTCCGGTATCCAGAAGTATGGAAGAACCACATACTTGTCATCTTCATCCTGTGGAGGGAAGACGAGTACAAAGGCCGTAATGTCAGTGGAAGAGGAAAGGTCCAGTCCACCATAGCAGACGCGACCTTTAAGGCTTTCTGGATTAACGGGAAAAGCACAGGCATCCCATTTATCCATTGGCATCCAGCGAATAGCCTGCTTAACCCATTGATTGAGTCGAAGCTGCCTGAAGCTATTTTCTTCAGCGGGGTTTTGTCTCGCAGACTCGTAGGCCATTTTTACTTTATCCATGCTGACAGTGATGCCAAGGGACGGATTCGCCTTCTTCCATACCTTTGGATCGGACCAGTCGTCTTCAAGAGCTGCACCATAAATAACAGGATAGAAGGTAGGATCATTCTTTCTTCCTGCCATGATGTCTAGAGCTTTCTGATGCACTTCCCAGCAGATACTGTTTTGATTATCGCCGGCAGTGGTGATAAGAAAATATAGAGGCTGCATCCTGGCATCACCACTACCTTTTGTCATAACATCATAAAGCTTTCTATTGGGTTGGGTATGCAGTTCATCAAATACAACGCCATGGGTGTTGAAGCCATGCTTGTTTCCAACATCCGCTGAGAGCACTTGATAGATGCTTCCAGTAGGTTGGTAGATGAGCCTTTTCTGTGAGTCCAGTATCTTTACCCGCTTGGATAAGGCAGGGCACATGCGCACCATATCCGCTGCTACATTAAAAACGATGGAAGCTTGGTTACGATCTGCAGCACAGCCATAAACCTCAGCACGTTCTTCGTTATCTCCGCAGGTTAAGAGCAGGGCAACAGCCGCCGCCAGCTCACTTTTTCCCATCTTCTTTGGTATCTCTACATAAGCTGTATTAAACTGGCGATAGCCATTTGGTTTTATGGTTCCAAATAAATCACGGATGATTTGCTCTTGCCAATCTATAAGTTCAAAGGGCTTTCCTGCCCAAGTTCCTTTGGTATGGGAGAGGCATTCAATAAAACCTACTGCATAGTCCGCCATCTCCTTGCTGTAATGGGAATCTTTCGCCATGTAAGAGGTTGGTTTATACTTCTTTAGTTTTCGGATATGCGGACACCTCCTTTAAAAAGATATAAAAAAATAACTCATTTTCAAGTGGTTTATAAATTTAGGGTAATCTAAAAGGGATTCAATTGAACCCCTTTATTTTCCATATTCTAATGCAATTAATTTTATTATATGACTATCGACTTAGCTCAGGAATGGACATCATATGTCGTACGTGCTTGATACAATAAAAGAAAGCACACGATTGGAGGTCTATTCCATGGCAAAACAAATTCCGACCACATTATTTGAGTTTCAGAACCAGTTTAATTCCCAGGAAGCCTGTCACGACCACCTTTATAAGATGAAATGGCCCAATGGTTTTCAATGTCCAAAATGCAGTCATACCAGAGCTTATGAGATCAACACCAGAAAGCTGCCACTCTATGAGTGCTGCGCATGCCGACACCAAACAACGGTGCTTGTGGGTACTGTCTTTGAAAAAACAAGAACGGATTTACGCAAATGGTTCTGGGCGATCTTCCTGGCCTCTCATGATAAGAGGGGTGTATCTGCACAACTAATTGCCAATCAATTGGGTGTCTGCTATCATACAGCCTGGACAATGCTCCACAAAATTCGTCGGGCAATGGGTTCGCGAGATGCCCATTACCAGCTGGGCGGTTTGGTGGAGATGGATGATTCTTTTTTCGGAGCGCCAACACCAGGTGGTAAACGCGGACGTGGAACTGATAAAGTCAAAGTGTTGATTGGGCTGTCGTTGAATCACAAGGGCTATCCCACATTCTTGAAAATGAAAGTAGTGCCAAATCTTAGAGGGTCTACACTTACAGAATTTGCGCAACACAATCTCGAAGATCAGTCGACTGTACTCAGTGATGCTTATCGTTCCTACAATGCTTTATCAGCTGACTATGATCACAGCCCTCAAAATTTTTCGCCAGATAGTAACCCAGACCATCTTAAATGGCTCCATATCATCGTTTCCAACGCAAAGGCCTTCATCATGGGCACCTATCATGGCCTGAGCGAGAAACACCTTCAATCGTATTTGGATGAGTTCTGCTATAGGTTCAACAGAAGATCGTTCAAAGGCGAACTGTTTAATCGCTTGGTCCACTGCTGTCTGACCAACCAGCCAGTCACTTATCCTGAGCTAATCAGATAGTCATATTTTATTATTTAACTATATTTTAGCATTTTATAAATCACTACTTTAGTATTACTGCCGTGTGATTCTAACACTCTTGTTTTACATTTACACACTATAGTGTCTAAATAGCTCTAAAGCACATCTTTTAATATCACTTACCCTGTCGGTCCAAGCCAGCTCTTCATCCATATACTCACAATTAAAGATTTCATTGGACATTTCAGTAACAATTCTATGAGCAGCAATTGAATGTCCATTATCAGGATTAGTATTATCAGCTTCACCTAATACTTCAAGCATCTTCTTGTCATCTGGCCAATAAATTAACTCCACCAATTTTGCACGGTATTCTAGATCAACATTCGATATTCCTGGAAAATTTTTTATGTCATATCCATGTTGTGCTTCATGTTTTAAAAAAGAAATGTTAAATTCCTTACTTTCGATATCATATACACTTTTCACACAATATAAAGTCCCATCCTTACCAATCCATCCACCCGTTCCAGTAATACCAAATGAAATATAATCTAACCAGCTACGAGATATAAAACCATCCATCATTATTATTGTAAATTGTTCTATGCTGTTTGGTAATTCAACTTCATAAGTTACCCTTGTTGAATCTTTCCAAATATATGGACCATACCAACCTGATGTGTCTCCTCCTAAATATTGATACCCCTCTTTAGTCACAATTTTCGCTATCTCATTCTCTATATCATCATCTATCATAGAATGAGAACTATTCTTAGAGTACTCCTTTAAGCTCCGAAACAATTCCTTCTCTGCATCATCTTTTTCAACGCCACGCCAAAAAATATCTTTATAGTATTCTTGATATATTTTATCAATTCCAAAGATAACTTCATTGTTTGTTCTTTTCCAATACTGACCTTCATCAAAAATATTAATATACTTGCTAAGTAATTCTTCCTTTTCCTTAAATACTCGAAGATAATCAACTGCATCACGCAATTGTCCTTTCCATAAAAATGTCTTAAATGTTAGTTCATCAAACACACTTATACTCTCCTTTTTCTTTATTATCTTTAAGTGAATAAATAATGATTGTTATTATTAAGTATGTTCTTATAACCAAATGTTATTAATGGATTATGCCTATTAGCACATAGCTCAATATATTAATATCATACTAAAACATAAGATGACATTCAATGATTTCAATCAGATCCCAAAATAGACCCTTAAGGTCTTCTGTAACGAGGAAAAGAGCTATACAGCCCTGTTCCATTGTGCTTTTAATCTTGTTGTTAATTGTATTCCTTCATCAATATTTCAAGTGCAGCTTGCGCATTGGCGTCGATGGGTTCAATGTCCCAGCCTCTGTCATAGTTCGCAACAACTTGGTCATCTCGCTTTAGCATCAATTTTGAAATCCTACCCTCATCAATGCCGTAAGGGGAGCCTAAGTCAAAGCTTTTAATCCAGTACTGAATGGTTCTGTTTTCGACTTCGATTTTCCTTAAATCCTAACCAAGATTGCTGGTAGAATTTGCTTTTCGCCAGTCTGCCAGTCGATGTGGCTCGTCTTAACCTTGGTAAGTCCCTCCATCCTGCAACCGTGCTTTTCAAATTCGGCAAGGGTTGCGATCAGCCCTGAGAAGGTGCTTGAAATGGTGATGTGGTTGATTCCATAGGCTCTGCAGGCTTTAACAATGGGTTCAATGTCGTAATCCCAAATGACCTCAGAAAAGTCGATGGTGTCGTTTCCTGCTTCCTTACTTCTTTCGTACGCCCAGTACATGGTGCTGTTGATTCCAGACTCCTTAAAGTTTGCTCCGGTTGATTTGGCTTCTTCAAACGCTTTGATTTCTTTCATGTTCTCATCCTCCATTTAGTGTGGTTTTGTTTTGGTATTACATATATCACTCTAAACGAGAATAATAGCAAGTCATTTCTGTAGTAATAGAGCAGGTTTTCAGTTTAATCTTCAATCGCGGTGTAACGCGAGAATTCGTAGCCTTCCGTACTAGACAATATCTTTTCGCCAGTGGCTTTGTTGATGACCCTAATGCATCGAAGCTCGCCTTTTTCGTTGGTCCCGCCATCTGACTTCTTGATCCAGGGCTGATCCTCTAGAAAATTACTGGTGAACTTTTTAAACTCTGAATCACTGAGTTCCACTTCTCGAATCACTGTGTAATCAGAACCAATGACGCCATCTTCCTTTGCTTCTTCAGTTGCCTCTCGTAGTTCCTTAAGGTTGTAGAACTTTCGACCAAATAATGCCTTCATTGCTATGCCTCCTCCCTGGACTTTTCATCGATTGACTTGCAGGAATCAATGCCATAAACCACATTCAGGCTACTCCCGTTGTCCCACTGAACCATGATGGAGCCTGTGTCATCAACGCCCCACACGGTGCCTTTTGTGCCCGCTGGTGGTGCTTGCACATCATCCATCCAAAGGAGCTGGACTCTGACACCAGCGGGGTACTGCTTGCGTAGAAGGGCCAGTCTTTCTTTACTGATCGGTTTCATTAGGAGCACCTCCTTTGAAAGCACTGCTGCCTGATAGGTTTTGAAGGAGAATCTTTCTGTGTGTTTTGAATTCCTCTCCAATAAATCCAAGGCGGAGAAGGAAACACCTAAATGCGTATTTCTCATTATCGACTTCTTTTTCTTTTACGGTGATTCTCTTTTGGGTTTTCGCCATCTCACACAGCTTTGTAATGAACTGGGAGTAGGCTTTTATCTCGTCTGGATTTGGCAGCTCTGAAAACCAAGGAAAGCTAATGCGCTCATCATCGGCTTCAATGGGGAGGGCATCCACATTCAGCGCTTTCTTGATGAGGTTTCCTTTTGCTTCTAACAACTTTGTTAGCTTTTCAAAATCTTCATCGGAAAGGGAGTCTTTTGGTATCTGTATGATGAGTCCCGTTTCCTCAGGTTCCGCTTCTGCAGAATCCAGTTCACCTGTTTCAGCTTCAAATCCTGCATGGGCAAGATTCTCAATAAGGTGTTTAAGTTCAGTAGTAGTGACTTCGGTGTCAAAGGTTAGCTCTCCGTCTTTTCCAATGTGGTAGGGTCCGACCTGGTAAGCGCAGGATGGAACACCCAGGTATTTTGAAGGAACCTCTGTGATTTCGCTGATGAGCTTCACCAGTCTTTTTCGTTCATTACCAGTTACGTTGTAATTGATTTTCATGGTTTTGACCTCCTTGTTTTTGGCTTACTACATATATCACTCTAAGTGATGTTAATAGCAAGTCTATCTTTCGATAGTTGTGTTAATTATTTTCAGGGAGGTCACTGTAGCGGTATTCTTTGCCGTCACGCAGGAGATAAACGTCATCTGAAGTCTGTGCTCCAGAAATGTAGCGTTCAATAATTACATCACAAAACTTTTCATCAAGCTCAATGGTGTGACAAATCCGCTGGGTCTGATCACAAGCAATGAGGGTGCTACCAGAACCGCCAAAGGGATCCAGGACAATGCAGTTACTGAGACTTGAATTAAGAATAGGATGGGCCACAAGAGCCACGGGCTTCATTGTCGGATGAGAGCCATTCTTCTTAGGTTTTTCAAATTCCCAGATAGTCGTTTGCTTTCTATCAGCGTACCAGTTGTGCTTGCCTTTTTTCTTCCACCCAAATAGCACAGGTTCATGTTGCCATTGGTAAGGGGACCTACCAAGGACCAGAGACTGCTTCTTCCAGATGCAGGTTCCGGAGAGATAGAAGCCCGCTTCAGAAAAGGCTTTTCTAAAGTTCAACCCTTCTGTATCAGCATGGAAAACATAGATAGAGGAGTCCTGCGTCATCACGGCTTCCGTATTGGTAAAGGCTGCCAGTAGGAACTCATAGAAAGCAGAATCACCCATATTGTCGTTTTTGATTTTACCGGCTGAGCCTTCATAGTTTACATTGTAAGGGGGATCTGTCACCACCAGATTTGCCAGCTTTCCATCCATAAGAAGAGTGAAGGTTTCTGCCTTAGTGGAATCACCGCAGACCAGTCTATGGGGACCAAGCTTCCAGACATCGCCGAGTTTTGTCATGGCGGGTTTTTCCAGCTCCGCATCCACATCAAACTCATCATCGTGAATGCCATCTTTCAAGGAATCCTTAAACAGGTCATCCAGTTCAGAGGGATCAAAACCTGTAAGGGAAACATCAAAGTCTGCACCCTGCAGATCAGCGATAAGAAGGGCTAGCTTATCCTTATCCCAATCGCCAGAAACCTTATTCATTGCAACGTTTAATGCCTTTTCCTGTTCAGTATTAAGATCTACTACAACGCAGTCCGCTTCCTTTTGACCTAGATGCTGAAGCACACTAAGTCTTTGATGACCTGAAATCACAGTGTTGCTGTTTTTTGCATTAACGACGATAAGCTCCACATATCCAAAATTTTCAATGGAGGCTTTAAGCTTTTCAAACTCTGCATCTCCTGGCTTTAACTCTTTACGAGGATTGTATGCTGCCGGATTCAGATCTGACAGTTTTATTTTTTGTATATTCATATCAAACACATCAACCTTTCTTTTATCAATAAACGAGCTATTTGCCAGTCTCCGATAATTTCATTCACTTTCTTACCCTCATGTTCAACAGTTCTATGACATGAGGAGCATAATGTCACAAGATTATGGAGGTCTCTCGATCCATTAGCACTAACCGGAATAATATGATGAACATTAAGATTATCTTTAGTACCACATCGACGACAAACTTGACCTCGTTTGATTGTGGCACTCAATTTATTCCACTCGTAATCATATGGACCATAGGTACGCTTTTTCATCGCATTGTTTCGTAAAACTTGAATCATACGGTCACGCTGTTCATCACTATATTCATTCCATCTCAGAGAGGTAGCTTCTCCAATTCTCTTTTTGGTTTCCGTTGAGTGATAGTCAGACCCTAGTTTTTTCTTTCGAGCCTTCAATCCTTCACTCACTTTTTTTCTGAAATGGGGGTCTTTATTTTTCTCAACTATATCTTTACGTGTTTTTTGCCAGACATTCTGACAGGCAACTGAACAGAAGAAGTGTGATGGTATCTTATGAGCAGCATATCTTCGTGAATTTTCTTTTCCACATGTTTCGCAAACGTAGTGAATCTTCATATCTTTTCACGCTCTTCATAGAATTTTTCTGCCACCTTTCTTAAGTTTAGATTGAAATCCACGTTCTCCCACGGGAAGAGAGATGAGTTGAAGTGACCGTAGGTTGCTGTATCAGAGTAGATTGCATTTCTTAACCAGAGCTTTTCAATGATGGCCGCTGGACGTAAGTTGAAGATCTCTATTACAAGTTCACTTAAATCCTCATCACTGATTTTTCCCGTACCAAAGGATGTGACATTCACTGCCACTGGGTTTGCTTTACCTATGGCATAAGAAATAGCGACCTCGCATTTATCAGCAAGCCCGCTCCAAACAATGTTCTTAGCAATGTACCTGGCCATATAGGCACCGCTTCGGTCAACCTTAGTTGGGTCCTTTCCACAGAGTGCCCCACCACCATGAGAAGCCAGACCACCATAGGTGTCCACCATGATCTTTCTGCCAGTCAGCCCGGTATCAGCAGCAGGGCCGCCTTCAACAAATCTGCCAGATGGGTTGATGAGTATTTCAGTGTCATCATCCAGTGGGAAGTCCTCAAAGCACTGCCAGAGCACGTTGTTTAAGATATCTGATTCTAATTGCTTTTGAGTTTTGTCCTTATGGTGCTGCACGGAAACTACTACAGTCTTAACGCGGATAGGTTTATCTCCGTCATACTCGACCGTTACTTGGGCTTTTCCATCTGGCATAATGCCCTTGATGATTTTTCCTTTTCTACACTCATCAATGCGCTTTACGATTCTGTGAGAGAGAAGTAAAGGTAGCGGAAGCATTTCACGGGTTTCATTGGTAGCATAGCCATAAACAGTGCCTTGATCACCAGCACCGATGGAACTGTATGGGTCAATGATTCCATTTCTTGCTTCAATTGCTGTATCTACGCCAGCAGCTATATCTACACTTTGATGATGTACAAACACAAATACTGTAAATTTCCATGGACTATAGCCCACCTCACGAAGTACATTTTTTACGATAAGGCGGATGTTAATTTTTTCGCTGCAGGTGATCTCGCCCGCCACGATGATTTTACCTTTAGTAGCCATGACTTCACAGGCCACGCGTGAAGCTTTGTCTCTGCGAAGGCAAGCATCCAGAATGCTGTCAGCGATTAAATCAGAAAGCTTATCAGGATGTCCCTTGCAGACACTTTCTGCGGTTCTGTAGTTTTTACTCATATCATTATCTCCCATCTATTTTTATTTGCCCCTTCGAGCAGAAAGCAGTCTTTCCATCACATCATCCTGAGGATTTGCTCCTTTGTAATCGCCAGTACAGTTTTCTTTTACGATCTGGAATATCTCAATCCACAGCCGATTGGTCTGGTTCATGTAGTTCTGACCCATGGATACATAAGGACTTTGAATGGCATTTCCAGTGGTGGGGTGCTTAGCAAGAAAACCATATTCAGTAATGGCTTCCTCACACTGAATCCACCTGGCAACACTCATGGCATACCGTTCAAGGAGCTGCGGGGAAACCAAAGCAGCGCAGCCACGCTTATCCAGCCACTGCCATGTGGCTTTGTAGATTTCACCTGCTACAAGAGCCTTACCATCTTTTTGAATGGCCTCAAGCATCTTATTTGGTTCAGGCATCTCTTGTCCCTCAAGATCTGCAGTATCGGAAAACTCCATCACAGTGAGTTTCCTACCACCAAGATTTCCTTCGGCTATTTTGTCAGCCAAGGGTTTCTTTTTTGCCCCTGCACCAACACGAGCGCCACCTCTGTTCGTACCGTCTTTTGCCAATGATCACACCTCCTTTACAAAATGGGGGCTATACCCCCGTTTGAATCTGCGTTTTTTAACACGAAGCCCCAGCCCGCTGTCCAAAATTTTTAGTTGTAGGGATTTAGGTACCCGCACCCCACCGGTCACCACTTTCAGCAGTGATCTTAGAGTGACATGACTTACAAAGGGCCATTAGGTTACTGGTTTCATTGCCACCGCCTTTGGAGAGCGGTAGGATGTGGTGCACTTCTTCAGCAGCTTTAATTCTTCCATTCCTATCACACTCTTCGCAAAGAGGATGGGCTTTGATGTAGCGGTCCCTGATACGCTTCCAGGACCTACCGTAGCGTTTGTTTGACGCAGGGTCTCGTTGGTACTGGTTGTAGCGTTTTGCAACCACCTTCTTATGCTCGGCGCAGTATTGCTCGCTGTCTGCAAGCCGACCGCAGCCTGGGTAAGCACAGGGACGCTTAGGTTTGTATGGCATGGGTTCACCTCCTTTTGGGCATAAGAAAAGCCCTCGTGGGGTGTTCCCATGAAGGCTCTCGCTCTACTCTATTTTCCTAATTATACAATAACACAAAAGCAATAGTGGTATCTTGTTGCAAAGTGTTGCAAGATGTGCAAACTATACTTTGATGGGATCCTCAGGAAGAGTTACATGGTTAATAGCTTGATTATGCCACCTATAAACCGTTGTTCTATCAGCATTAAGCTCATCCCCAATTTGTTCCCAGGTTAAGTTATGGACATACCGATAGCGAAGTACCATGCGTTCATCCGTGTCTACTACCTCGTTGATAACACATCTTATCTGTTCTTTAAGGGCTACAAGGTTATCGATCTCTGCATTTATCCTTCTTTCCAAATCCATGATCCGCTCCAAGCACCTAACAAAATTCCCCTCAGAATTTCTTGAAGTCTGGACCTTTTCATCCCACCTTGGAGATGATACGCTCGTAGCCATATCTTTAAGACACTCCATCTCCTCAATGTGAGATTGTATTCTTTTATCTAGCCTATAGGCCTGGTGTAAATATTCTTTTACTTTCATGTTTCTCTTACCTCCGATCGTATTTTTTTAAGCAGGTAATCTCCATCAACAGAGGTAAGTTCTCTATACCAATCAGAGTGGAAGAAACTCTCCACCTCAGCTTTTGTATATTTCGCAGGTTCATATCGCGGACGCTTCATCAGCTTCTTTAGTGCATCCCTGTAGTCCTTTGCCGCTTGTAAGACTATGGCGTTGGCTAAGTTTTCATATGGATCAATCATTGATTCACCTCCAGTTTTGCTTTTACTGCCTCAATCAAAGTTGCCTGAATTTTTTCTTTTTTACTTAGTGCATCCATAACATTTTCATCTATAGTGTCTCTAGCAATGATGTGATGAATGACAACCGTGTCCTTTTGCCCTTGCCTATAAAGACGGGCATTGGTTTGCTGATAGAGCTCCAAGGACCAGGTAAGACCAAACCAGATCAGGGTGGAGCCACCACTCTGAAGATTAAGTCCATGTCCAGCACTTGCTGGATGAATAACAGCTACAGGAATCTCTCCTTCATTCCACTCTTCAATGTCCTTTGATGACTTTAGCTGCCTTACAGGAAATCTCTTCTGGATGCGTTCCAGATCATGCTTGTACCAATAGGCTACAAGCACCGGTTTCCCGTTTGCTCCTTCGATCAGGTCCTCCAGTGCATCCAGTTTTCTATCGTGAATAAAATGTGCCTTGTTATTTTCATCATAGACTGCACCGTTGGCCATCTGCAGGAGTTTCCCAGAAAGCACAGCAGCATTCGCCGCATCAATTTCCTCTTCACCTAAACTTGCTACCATCTCATCTCGGAATTTTGAATAAATGCTCCATTCCTTTTCGCTCAGATAAACAGGCACTTCGTTTATGATGCATTCTGGCATTTTGAGATAATCCGAAGATTTCATGGAAATCGTAATATCCGATATTTGGTTATAAATCTTTTCTTCAGCTCCTGACTGGGGTTTATATGAAAAGATGATCTCAGCATTTCGCTTATCCGGTACAAAGTAGGCACTCCGGTAGTGGGTTATGTACCTACCAAGTCTCTGACCTAAATCAAGGATGCGAAACTCTGCCCAAAGGTCCATAAGTCCATTACTTGAAGGGGTACCCGTCAGACCAACAATTCTTTTTACTGTTGGCCTGACTTTCAGAAGGCTTTTAAAGCGCTTTGCTCCATAGGACTTAAAAGAAGATAACTCATCAACGACAACCATATCAAAGTCAAAGGGTACACCACTTTTGTTTACAAGCCAGTCTACATTTTCACGATTGATAATATAAAGGGTGGCTCTTTTCATAAGAGCATCTTTTCTCTCTTTTTCAGTTCCAACAGCCACTGAATAGGATAAGCATTGAAGGTGATCCCACTTTTTTATTTCTGTTGGCCATGTTTGGGATGCGACTCTTAATGGAGCGATGATCAATACTTTTCTGATTTCAAATCGATCAAGGCATAGGTTGAAGAGCGCAGTGAGCGTTATAACTGTTTTACCAAGACCTAACCCATGTCCAAAAACAGGGCTGTTATCTCATTCTTATCGATATAATCGATGCAAAATTTTTGATAATCATGTGCTTTGAACATCATAAGGGCATCACCTCCTTCACTGGATTCAGAGGTATTCCCCCACTCTCAAAAAAATTTCTAATCTGAGCATGATATCTCATATGATCAGCACTTGACGAGAAAACCATCAAGTTATCAGGATTATTATTTCTTCGATTGCCGTCAATGTGATGAACAACCTCATTCTTTTTTAGTTTTCTACCAAGTTTTTGTTCTGCCACCACCCTATGAGCATGTCTTCCATAATATTTTGTATATGTTTTTCCTTCACCTGTGCCTAGCCTAGCTTTTCTCATTTTTGCTCTCATCTCTTTCGTCATCTTTGTTGGGTTCAACTTGCGATTTAACTCTGAGAGATGTGCTGACATTTTTGTATAATCTTTGAGTTCATAATATCCAGTAGGGTTTATACTTTTATTGCTAAAATCAGATAAACACTTACGAGAACAGAAGTTGTGCTTTTTTATTTGTGATGGGTATTTGTAAATTTCTTTACCACACCAATTACATTTCATTTTTGATTTCATCCAGCACCCCTCCAATCTGCTCTACACCATCAATGCAGTAAACCAAAAACCCTAACGCTTCCAGTTGCCTTTTTCGTTTTACTTGCAGTGGACGCATCTTTTGTCCCGGTGCCTTTAATTCAATAAAGGCCATTCTTCCCATAGGTAAAAGTACAATTCGGTCTGGCACACCATCTAACCCTGGACTTACAAACTTTGGTGCCATACCACCCCTCTTTTTCACTTCTGCCACCAGTTTTTGCTCTATATATTTTTCAGTCATTTTACCTCCCATCTGACACAAGTGACACAAAATCACAAGCGTTCCCCTATATTTACTAACGCGCGTGTACGTGCGCAGGTATTCACTATCTACTTTTAAGAAATAGCATTTCTAATATAAGGGGAAATCTTGTGTTGTGTTGTGTCACCTATTTGCCATAATGATAAAGTCGCTGCCTGCCATAAATCGGCAAACGCTTAATACTGCTGGTTCGTTCCCAACCAGGAATCTGCGCCATAAGTGCTGCGATCTGATAACTATCGGTGGTCTTTAGCTCTGGGAGATTACGATTGAAGCATTCACACCATATCTCAGCATTACTTACAGAAGTTCGTGTAACAGTACCTGTATGTCTTTCTCCGCCAAATTCGCTGCCGCTTAGGTAATTTCTTCTGGCAAACAAATCCAAACTATCCCAATCATCTGGAAGCAGTGTATTCAGGTATTCCTCCACCATACCAACGCGCTCGTCAGCCTCCATGGCACCCTTCTGTGCCTTTTCAGCCTCATCTAAAACGTCACCTTCTAGATACAGTTTTTCGCCTGAATTCCATATTTCTTTTGCTTCGGCCCAGAACTGCTGTCTGTATTCTTCCGTGAAATTCCAGGTTTTCTTCTGCTTTTTCTGATGTACCTTGATGATCCAAAAGCGGCGATTACCTGTAATGTCACGCAAATATCCACGTTCTCCATTTACCGTTGCAATGACGATACATTGTCTAGGATGGCTTTCCACAACTCTGCCATAGGACGGTCGATACTTATCATCAGAGGTAGAGAGGAATGCTTTTACTTTTTCAATGTCGGCTTTTTTCATACCAGCAAGCTCACCGATTTCAACTACCCAGAACCCCTGAAGTTTTTCAGCACCGGACTTGTCGTCCATATCTGTAAGGGACAAGGTTTCAGAATAAAAATCTGTTGTTACCAGATCTTTCAAAATTGTGCTTTTACCAATCCCCTGATCGCCATCCAGCACTGGAACGCAGTCAAACTTAATACCAGGGACATATATCCGCGCAACCGCCGCTGCAAAGGTCTTTCTAGTCACTGTCCGTATATACTCTGTATTCTCAGCCTGAAGATACTTGATGAAAACATCCTCCACACGTTTCACGCCATCCCACGCAGGAAGGGAATCAAGGTAATCCCTTATAGGGTGAAATCTCCGATCATCAGCAACTTTGGTAAATGCTACATCGTGGTTTCTGCTTGAGAACGGAAGGTAGCGAATATCCATAATGGACTTAAGCTGGGCTGTATCAGCATCCCTCCAAAATACGTTACCTTCCGGTCTTTCCCATGGTAGTGGTCCAGTGACCTGGATCCGATTGGCTAGATCGTTGAATGCAAAGTTCTTAAAATCCGGATCATGATTCAGGATAAGGTTTAAGTTGTAGACGCTGTTTTCAAGTACTTGACTTCGGGGCTGATATTTCAGTTTTTCTTTCCAGTTGTCACCAACATCTGTGAAATCTGCTTCAGCTTCTGCAAGTTTCTCATTGGTAGCAAAGACTTTCACTTCTTCGATCTTCATGGCAAAATCACACATGCTTTTGAAGGACTTTTTAACATCATCATCACCGAACTTATGAATACGGACGATGTCAAAGGCATTACATAATTTAAGGTATGCAGGATCCTTGGCATGATGGCTGTATACGAACTTGCCACCTTCCTTAATTTCAACACCCGCCATACTGCTTGACTCTATAAAATGGTAGCGTTCTTCATTTTCTGTTGGCTCGTAGATATCTGATAAAAATACATCGATTGCTTTTGTTACGGGGAAGTAGACTCTATTGAAAAGCCCGACAACACCTTCCTTATCAAGAGGATCATGCACCTTCTGATGCGACACTGTATTGGCCTTGCTCTCCCTAGATGAAGTTGGAAGTCTTGTAGGATCAGTCCATTCTGGATGAGCTGTTAAAATATCATCTGGATTAAGCCAGTCCTTGTCCACTTCCTTATAAACAAAATCTCCATTGGAAGGGGTACTTGGCCAGTACATAAGCTGATTTGGCAAATAGGAACATTCATCGAAATAATCCATACCGAGCATCTGTGCAAGATACCTTGAAACCGCTACAAATTCCTCTGGGGTCACGTCTCTTGTTAAAGGCAAGATAATGCGCACCCTCGGATTTTCTATTGTGCTGCTATGGGTGGAGTAGAGAACTGAAGTATAGGGAGAACTTGCTTCATAGTTTTCAAGAAACTCTTTATCAATTCGGTCACCATCTAAAGCAATCATTGAACGAAGCTCCACAGTATCGATTTTCCTGCGACCACCTTTTAGAACACCTGCAACAAAACCACCATGGTCTTTTGCATCATCCTTTTGGGCTTTGTTAAACTTGGCATATTCTTCTGTTGATTCTGTTGTTCGGATTGGAGTTTTCAATCTCTCTTTTAGTGCGTCAAATGTTATTTCTTTATTGACCCACTTCTTTGCCTGGCGGCTGTTACCGTAGGCAATGGCTAGTTTTCTCATAAAGCCTCTACCTCCTCAAAATCCTTATTGAAATATCTGACCGGTTGTCTACGTTTCTTTGCCTTTTCTATTTCAATACTCATGCCTTTTGAGATAACATCACCAAGTACCCAGACTTCCTGGCACTTGCCCATAAGGATGATGTCCATGAACATTGCCAGTTCGCGTTCTTTTTCATTGTTATCATCCATAAATTGAGGAAACATAAGATGGGGAGCCAGTGGGATATTTCCTTTTTCTAATGCAAAGCGGCAGAAGTCCTGCGCTCGTTTAATATTTCTTTCGGTGTCCCCACTAAAAGGAGAACATATATAGACAAGAGGCTTGAAGGCAGCTTTTGACGCTGCCTTTTCCTCTCGAGATACATTACTTAATGCTTCATATGGAGTAGGGTCATAGTATCCTTCAGCATTGTATTTATTTATGCTCATAATAGCGCCCTCCTTTAGATAAGTTCTCTGCTCTTAGAAACCCCATTAAAAATTCTCGTAAGAATATCCCACATTCATCTGTTTCAAGCCATAGCACATTTTTTTCATCAACGAACCCTGTGATAACTGTATCTTGTAAATTCCCATCATTAGTAAGGCTTGCTTTAAGCGGAAATAGCTCATCTACTAATTCAATTAAGTCTTTTGAGTCTAGAACTTCAATTACATCAGAGTTTCCTGTTTCTTTCGCCACTTCTTTTACTATAGCTACAGCGTCTTCATAAGAAAGTAAATGCCACTCTCCTATAAATCTAAATCTCTTTAGTCGGTCTAAAATTTTACTTTCTACCTCGTATCCATTTTGATAAGGCCCTAATGCTAAATACCTTGAAGCATAAAATCCACCAGTTCTTTCCAAACACTTAATTCTTTCTATATAATTCTTTGAAACCCCAATCTTAATTTGATTTTCGGATTTTTCCATTATATAAACCCATTGGTCTGGCTTTTTAATTTCTTTACGCATTTTGAACCTCCATTTCTATCTGCGGCAAAATCCCATCGCCCTTCAGCTGCTCATAAATGAAGAGTCTTCCTTTTTGCGTCCATTTGGTATGAACTTTCGTGTGTTGTATGCCTTTGCTATCCTCATAAATGTGAGTGTTGGTTTTGGTGTATCCATTGGGAGCATATTTTTGATACAAGAGCCAAATATCACCTTGCTTGAATTGGATCCCTTTTTCATGAAGGTATTCATTCATACGAATCCCGCTCCAACCGTAGTCTTTTGCAATAACAGAGATGTTCACGGCATCCTTGCATTTAAGAACCACATCGTAATAAGTAGCTTTGGGTTTCATTTCAGCAATTTGCTGCTGCCCCACTGCAACTGCTGCCATAAGTCTCTTGTTCTTCTCACGTTCTTCCTTAAGTGCAGTAAAGGCGGCGATAGCAAGATCGGGATCGGCAATCAAATCATCTGTTGCGTACATACCATGCTTGCGAATGGCAGGGAGCACCTCGCTTGTAACCCATCGTTTGAACCTGTGCAGCTTATCGATTCTATCTTTTATCTCAATGGGGTACGCATTTGACACTCCATCTCTATTTGCCTTTTGCGGCTGCATCGTAAATAGAAGAGAGTAGAGGCCGCTTTCATTTACAAATATCGCTGTCTGCTTTCTACCTAGAGAATCTGTGATTTTTATTGTTCTTTTATCTTCATCATCTACTCGGCCAAGACTTCTATTGTGGTTTCTATCACCAAAAATTGTGCATATGTCTTTTCCTACAAACCATGGTTCATTATTGACAACCGAGCTGCGTACAGCGCCAAACTCATCACTATTAAAAACTCGCAGTGTATTCATTTTGCACCTCCTGCCAATACTTGCCTCATGAAACTGCAGGCTATTTCGGAATCTTTCTCCATCCTCTTTGTTTCATCCAAAAAGCAGATATCATCCGGCATATCGCTTAGAACCTGTTGAAAGGAAACTTCGTAAAGTTCAGTATTTCCTTTCTGATAATCGCTGAAATGGCGATGCAATATTAGTTCATTTCCCCAATAATTTGTGTGCCCTTGGCTTAACAACAAATCTCCAATAACTGTGTTTCCATATCTTTCAGCCTGCCTTTTTAAAGACATCACCCTTTGATACGGATTCTTTGTGCTGCCGATCTTGACCGCACCGCCCCACTCAAGGATATAGAAGAAACCGATATATTCACTCATCCTTGATTTTTCGATTTCCTTCAGAGAGCCAAACTCTGCATTTTTGTAAATTTGTAATTCCATTAGAATTACCTCCTTAAAATTTTTTGGAGGTCTTGACCTCCTACCTGGTAGCCTTGGGAGAATGTCAAATCTGACGGTTTTTATATTCTTTTTCCAATTTTTTTGTTGCTCGTTTTAACTTCTGAGTAATGTTGTTTTCATCAGCACCTATGGAGCTGGCATATTCGCGGATTGACATACCGTCTATGCGAACTGCGATAAACATATCCGCCCAATC
>Ga0334893_1001878_pt1 | contig 17643 bp, 18 predicted proteins | sample GraSluR3_MG_5_FD_207218 | JGI IMG/M metagenome (GOLD analysis project Ga0334893, IMG submission 207218) | Sludge microbial communities from methane-producing bioreactor in Wageningen University, Netherlands - Granular Sludge_09_05-R3 | ecosystem: Engineered > Bioreactor > Anaerobic >...
TCCTTTCAGATGGTGTGAATTTGTTTATAGATAATTCAATTTTATCACAATCTGGTGAGGAGTTATATTTTTTATGCAAGAAAAAACCCTGCATTTATGCGGGTTGTGGCGTTTTGCAAACGCCTATGTAAAAGAAGAGGATAAAGAGGAGCTTAAAAAAGTCCTTAATGACCCAAAGGAGCTTGAAGACAGATTTTATAGAAGCCTCGAGTTTGGTACTGCAGGCCTAAGGGGCATAATGGGAATGGGCACCAACAGGATGAATACATATATCGTTGACATAACTACTCAAGGGCTGGCAAACTATATCTCAAAGTGGGGACAAAAGGCAATGGAAAGAGGCGTGGTAATTGCCTATGACTCTAGAAACAATTCGGAGTTATTTGCCGAAACAGCAGCGTTGGTCCTGGCAGGCAACAATATCAATGCATATCTGTTTGATTCCTTGCGTTCGGTACCACAGCTCTCCTACGCTATCAGAAAGCTGGGCTGTGTCAGCGGGATAGTCATTACGGCAAGCCACAATCCACCTGCATACAACGGTTACAAGGTTTACTGGGAAGAGGGATATCAACTTCCCCCACAGGCAGCGGATGAAATCAGCGAAGAAATTAACAAGATCATGGATTTCAGCGCCATTAGAAAGACAGATAAAACAGCAGCTTTAGACAAAGGACTTTTAAAGATAATCTCCGAAGAGATAGATGGACCTTACATAAATGAAATATTAAAAGGCATCACAAGAAAGGAGCTTATCGACAAATACGGTGAGGATATAAATATCGTCTACACGCCACTTCATGGATCCGGCAATGTGCCTCTTAGAAGAGCGCTAAAAGAAGCAGGATTCAAAAACGTTCATGTAGTTAAGGAACAGGAGCTTCCCGACGGGAACTTTCCTACTGTCAAAGAGCCAAACCCTGAAAAGCCTGATGTATTCAAGCTGGCTATAGAGCTTGCCAATGAAAAAGGCGGAGACATACTTATGGGCACCGACCCTGATGCTGACAGACTGGGGGTTGCATATAAAAATCGGGAAGGGGGTTACACTAACCTTACCGGAAACGAGATAGGGATTTTACTCGTAAAATACATGTTAACTACCATGAAGGAACAAAACAGACTCACTGACAAGGGAGTGATCATCAAGAGCATTGTTTCCACCGAGCTGGTAGAGGATATAGCAAAAAGCTACGGTGTGAAGCTGATCAATACTTTGACAGGTTTTAAATATATCGGCGAGCTGATTGAAGAATATTCAAAGACAAAAGTCAAGGATTTTATCATGGGCTTTGAGGAAAGTTACGGATATCTTTTAGGAACCCATTGCAGGGACAAGGATGCCATAATGACTGCCCTGGTACTTTCGGAGATGGTATTATACTATAAGGAGCATGACAAGGATCTTGGGGAAGTATTGGACGATATTTACAAGGAGTACGGATATTGCATCGACCATATAATATCATTTGAAATGGCGGGCAAGGAAGGCGCCGGAAAGATTCAAAAAATAGTGGATTATTTCAGAAGAAGCATGCCGATGAAGTGGAACGATAAAAAAGTGACGGTTATAGAAGATTACCAGCTGGCAAAAAGAAACATAGTGGGAGAAGGAGCGGAAGACATCACGCTACCAAAATCCAACGTGATAAAAGCTTATTTGGAGGACGGCACTTGGTTTTGCATCAGACCTTCCGGCACAGAACCAAAAATCAAGATATATTTTTCAGTAAGGGGCAATAGCAGGGAAGAAGCGAAGATAAGCCTTGAGGAGCTGGTTAAAGAAATAAGGCAGCAAGTTGACGGAGTAATGGTCTGATGGACAGCAACCTGTTAGAAAAGTATTCAAGAACCTTGATTCAGTACTCGCTTTCGGTAAAAAAGGGAGATTTGGTAGTTATCCAAGGGTATAAGGAAGCTATGCCCTTGATTGAACTTTGCTACAGGGAAGTCCTAAATGCCGGAGCACATCCTCACGTTTTGATGCGGCACCAGCTGGATGAGATCCTCTTAAAAGTAGGAAGTGGCGATCAGCTATCTTTTGAAAACCCGATATCAGAAGCCGTGATAATGAATGCTGACAAGATTTTGAACATCGGTGGGTCTTCAAACACCAAGTATTTAAGCGGAGTTGAGCCCAAAAAGATCGCTTATTACCGTAAAAGCGGAAAAAGGCTCAGCGAGCTGTACATGAACAGGGTGGATAATAATGAGCTCGATTGGACTCTGTGCATGTTTCCCACAGATTCTCTTGCTCAGGAAGCGGGGATGAGCCTTAGGGATTACGAGGATTTTGTGGCAGGAGCCTGTCTCCTAAAGAATGAAGATCCAATTTTGGCTTGGAAAGAAGTAAGCAAAAACCAAGAGAAGGCAATAGAGTACCTCAAGGACAAGGAGACCATCAGGATAGTTTCAAGGGACACGGATGTGAGAATGAAGGTGGGTGGCCGGGTATGGATAAACTCAGATGGCCGAACCAATTTTCCAAGCGGGGAGGTATTCACCGGACCTGTAGAAGATAGCGTTGAGGGAAAGATCAGATTTTCTTTTCCCGGCATATATGCGGGTCAGGAAATTGAAGACATTAAGCTTCTTTTCAAGAAAGGCAAAGTAATAGAGGCAAGTGCATCAAAAGGAGAAGAGCTTCTGCGAGAGCTTATCAATACTGATGAGGGAGCCTCCATGGTAGGAGAAGTTGCCATCGGGACTAATTACGGGATAGACAGATTCACCAAGAACATGCTCTATGACGAAAAGATGGGCGGAACCGTCCATATGGCTCTTGGAAAATCCTATGGGAAAAGTGGCGGGAAGAATATCTCGGCAATCCATTGGGACATGCTTTGCGACATGAAGGACGGCGGAGAGATATACGCAGATGGTGAGCTTTTCTACAAGAATGGTAATTTTATGCTGTGATGGTGTTGTTGAAAACATAACAACACAAAGGGGACAGACTTTAAGCTTAAATTAAAGCTAAGGAGCTGTCCCTTTATCAAGCTATTGCAACATAGTTGTTAAATTTGTATAATAGAGTTTGCACATTAGCAAGGAGAGGAAGTTCTAAATGAGAATTTTACTGGACACAGCAAATCTGGATGAAATAAAAAGAGGCATGGAATACTACTCTATAGAGGGGGTTACCACCAACCCTTCAATAATAGCAAAGGAAAATGTGGATTTCATCGATCACATGAAGGCATTGGCGGAGCTACTGGGCAAGGATAAAAAACTTTTTATTCAGGTAATAGCTACAGATGCAGATGGGATAGTGGACGATGCACTTCTTCTTAACGAGGTTGTAGATGCAGACATTTACGTAAAGATACCCGTTACGTCGGAAGGCCTTAAAGCAATCAAGATCCTAGAGGAAAAGGGAATCAAGACAGCAGCGACTTCGATCATCAACTCACAGCAAGGGATGTTGGCAGCTCGTGCCGGGGCTAAGTATTTGATACCTTACGTAAACAGGGCAGACAACATCCTTGCAGACGGAGTAAATGCAGTAGGAGAGCTGGTGGACTTCATAGAAATTTACGGCCTTGACTGCGAAGTAGTAGCAGCGAGCTTTAAAAACATTCAGCAGGTGCACGGTTGCGCTGTAAACAGAGTTCATGCAGTGACGATCCCTGGGGATTTATTGGACAAGCTAGCATCTAACCACTTGACAGATTTCAGCGTTGAAGAGTTCAGCAAGAACTGGGATAAAGCTTATCCCGGAAAAAACAATATTAGGAGCATGATATAAAATGATTGAATTGTTATCGGGGCTACCCGACTGGATGAAAGTTTTCGTATCGGCAATGGTTCCGGTTTTTGAGCTTAGATTTTCAATTCCCTTTGGTATTCTGCTTTTGAGAATGCCCTATCTGGAAACATATATCATCAGCGTGATTGGATCCTTGATTCCTGCACCATTTATTTTATGGTTGATCCCTTCGATTTTGGAATGGATGAGAGGTACAAGAATTTTTAAAAGGCTTGGAGACTGGATTTATAACAGAGGTATGAACAAGTCAGTGACCATTGAAAAGTACGGATACTTGGGGTTGGCCTTATTCGTAAGCGTGCCATTGCCCGGCACCGGGGTGTGGACGGGGTGTCTTGCGGCATCGCTTCTAGGCCTGAAATTCAAAAAGAGCGTGTTGGCAGCTATTGCAGGATCATCCCTGGCAGGAATTGCAGTAGCCGTGCTGACATCAATAGGAGCAATGGCCCTGTAAGTGGGAATAATTGAGCAAAAGCGTTAATTTTTACCCAAATACGAGCATTATGTTGACATAACCATTGACAGCATGATGCTTTTTATTTATTATTTTAGTTGTGTTATTAAATAAACAACAATTAACAAATTTGAATTGTGAATTCAAGGGAGGAAACATTTTTGAAAGAAGAAACAAAAAACATTAAAACTATTTGGGCGGATCCGTCGGCATTGGGACTATTTGGTCTAGGAATGGTGACACTGGTGGCTTCGTCTCAGAAACTCGGCCTGACAGATGGATTGTCGTTTGTAATCCCGTGGGCTGTTTTTTTAGGCGCTTTTGCCCAATTGTACGCTAGCATCGTAGATGGTAAACTAGGTAATACCTTCGGAATGACGGCTTTTGGGGCTTATGCATTCTTTTGGTTCGGAGTAGCATCGAGCTGGCTCATAAAACTGGGAGTTTTCGGAGCTACGTTGGCTTCTGATGCGGATCCTCGTCAACTGGGGTTTGCCTTCCTTGGATATTTGATATTTACTATAATGATGACAATAGGCGCAATGGAAACCAATAAGGTTCTGTTCAGCATATTCTTTTTAATAGACCTGCTTTTTATCGGCTTGTTTTTAAATTCATTCGGAGTAATGCCGGAGATTACACACAATCTAGCTGCGGTGTCTGAGCTCGCAATAGCCATGCTATCATTTTATGGAGCAGGTGCCTCTGTGCTCAACAAGCACTTCGGCAAAGAATTCATTCCGGTGGGGAAACCTTTTGGAATATTTAAAACCGCAGAGCCTGTTGACATTTCGAAGCCAAAACTCAATATTTAAGGTACAAGTCGGTTGTTGCATATTTATCATCCCTATAGTATCATTATTATTAATATTTAATGATAACTGGAGGGAAAAACATGAACATAAATGAGGCTGCAAAAGCTGCAAAAGCTGCATCGGTACATTTGTCAGCAGTAGAATCTAAAATAAAGGACAAAGCTTTGGCAGAAATAGCCAAAGAGCTTAAGGATAGAATAAAAGATATTGAAAAAGCAAACGCGGCAGATCTAAGCAGAAGCAAAGAAGAAAATCTGGCTGAGCCTCTTTTAAAAAGGCTAAAGTTTGATTCGGCGAAAGTCTTAGACGTGGTAGCTGGAATTGAAAGCCTCAGAAAATTGGAAGAACCAGTTGGGAAGACACTTTCGACTACGGCTCTTGACGATGACCTATTGCTTTATAAAGTCAGCTGCCCGATAGGGGTAATTGGCGTAATATTCGAATCAAGACCGGATGCATTGGTTCAGATATCCACTCTTTGCCTTAAAAGCGGAAACAGCGTCATCCTAAAAGGAGGCTCCGAAGCTAAGGAGACAAACAGAATCCTTTGGGAGATTATAAAGACCGCATCTAATAGAGCGGGAATCCCAGACGGCTGGGTACAGATTATAGAGACCAGAGAAGACGTGGGTGGCATGCTTAAGCTTGACGATTACATCGACTTGATAATACCCAGAGGATCAAACGACTTCGTGAAATACATAATGGAAAATTCAAACATACCTGTTATGGGCCATGCGGATGGAATCTGCCATTGTTACGTAGATGACAAAGCGGATATAGACATGGCGGTGAGGATAGTTACCGATTCAAAGACCCAGTATGTTGCCGTATGCAATGCCACTGAGACCTTGTTGGTCAACGAAAAGGTTGCATCCAGGTTTCTGCCTGCCCTTAAAGAATCTCTCGAAGCTAAAAGCGTAGAAATCGTGGGGGACGAAAGGGTAAGAGAGATCATTGACGTGGGAACGGCCACAGAAGAGGATTGGAAGACAGAATATCTGGATTATAAGCTCGCTATAAAAATGGTGGATAGCCTGGATGAAGCAATAGTGCATATCAACAAATACGGGTCAGGGCATACTGATGCCATAGTGACTTCGGATAAAAACAAGGTTGAGACTTTTATGAACCTAGTAGATTCAGGCAATGTGTTTTGGAACTGCTCTACAAGATTCAGTGACGGATTTAGATACGGATTCGGTGCAGAAGTTGGGATAAGTACTAATAAGATACACGCTAGAGGGCCTGTAGGGCTTGACGGGCTGTTGATATATAAGTACAAGATGATAGGCAACGGCAACATCGTAGATGACTATGAGACCGGAAAAAAGACCTACAAGCATACAAAGCTTAACAAGGAGTTTAAGCTATAGTCATAGTTATCACCTATTGACTAGATAGGAAAACTGTGTTATGATATTTCCAATTGAATAAGATACTTACCTTATCCAGAGTGGTGGAGGGACTAGGCCCTATGAAACCCGGCAACCGGCTATATGCGTGGTGCCAATACCTACAGAAAATCTGAATGATAAGGACAGCTTGACTATAGAGCCTCGTCCTTTGACGGGGTTTTTTTATAACTATAAATTGATTGGAGGAATCAAAGATGACTAAGAAATTATTTACTTCGGAGTCTGTTACCGAAGGACATCCGGATAAAATGTGCGACCAGATATCAGATGCTATTTTAGATGCCATACTTACAGAAGATCCAGAGGGCAGAGTGGCTTGCGAGACGCTGGTTACTACAGGGCTTGTTATGGTGGCAGGAGAAATATCCACTGATTGCTACGTAGATATCCAAAGCATAGTAAGAGAAACGGTGAGGGAAATTGGATATACAAGAGCAAAATATGGTTTCGATTGCGATACCTGCGCAGTGGTTACATCCATACATGAACAATCTCCTGACATAGCTCAAGGGGTAGACAAGTCTCTGGAATCAAGATCAGGAGAGGATTCAAACGGAGATGTTGAGGAAACCGGAGCTGGAGATCAGGGCATGATGTTTGGTTTTGCATGCAATGAGACTCCTGAACTTATGCCGCTGCCTATATCATTAGCCCACAGGCTCTCTAAAAAGCTCTCAGAGGTGAGGAAAACAGGCACGCTGGAGTACTTGAGACCTGATGGGAAAACCCAGGTTACCGTCGAATATGAAGACGATAAGCCTAAAAGGGTGGATACTGTAGTAATAAGCACCCAGCACAGCCCGGATGTGGACTTAGATACCATTAGAAGGGATCTTATCAAGTATGTGATAAAGCCTATAATAGATGAGAGTTTTATCGACGACAAGACGAAGATACTTATAAATCCTACGGGAAGATTCGTAATCGGTGGACCCCAGGGAGATGCAGGCCTCACGGGCAGGAAGATAATAGTCGATACCTACGGAGGATACGGAAGACACGGAGGAGGAGCATTCTCCGGAAAGGACCCAACAAAGGTAGATAGATCCGGCGCATATGCGGCAAGGCATGTAGCTAAAAACATTGTAGCGGCAGGGCTTGCGGACAAGTGTGAAGTTGAAATTGCCTATGCAATAGGCGTAGCAAGGCCAGTATCTATTTATGTAGATACCTTTGGAACCGGAAAGATAAGTGAAGACAAGCTAATAGAGCTGATAAAAAGAAATTTTGACTTAAGGCCTGCAGCGATGATAAGAGACCTGGGCCTTAGAAAGCCCATTTATAAAAAGACGGCAGCTTATGGCCACTTCGGAAGAACCGATATCGATCTCCCCTGGGAAAAAACAGATAAGGCTGAGATATTGAAAAGGGAAGCGGAAGAGATATAAGTAAAGTTGGTCAGGAAAAACCTTTCAGCAAACAATCCGAATAAAAAAAGCCCATTAGGGCTTTTTTAATTCACTGCAAATGTAAGCTCGGCTTCTGCGCAGACTTGTCCGTCGCAATATGCAACTGCCTTGCCGATTCCTACTCCTGCCATGCTTCTTATTATCTCGGTTTCAAGGGTAAGGGTATCGCCAGGGATTACCTTTCTCTTGAACTTGGCTTTTTTAATTCCGCCAAAGTAAGCGATCTTTCCCTTGTTTTCCTCAAGGCTAAGCAGAGCGACAGCTCCCACTTGGGCTAGAGCTTCGATTATCAATACTCCGGGCATAACGTGCTCCTGGGGAAAGTGTCCCAAAAAGAAGTACTCGTTTGCCGTCACGTTCTTGATGCCTGTAGCCTTTATCCCTGCTTCGAGCTCTGTTATCTTGTCCACAAGAAGGAAGGGATATCTGTGTGGGATTATTTCCTGAATTTGATTGCTGTTAAGTATCATCGTAAAACTCCTTATTCAGACCATTTTTTAAAAGCGATGGTAGCGTTATGCCCTCCAAAGCCAAGTGAGTTAGAGAGGACGACTTTTATGTCAGCTTCCCTGCCGGTATTTGGAACATAATCAAGGGTGCACTCTGGATCTTCTACAGTGTAGCCAGCTGTTGGTGGCACGAACCCTTCTTCTAGCGATTTTACGCAGACTATGGCTTCAGCACCACCTGAAGCGCCTAATAGGTGACCTATCATAGACTTTGTAGAACTTACGCAAAGATTTGATGCGTGTTCTCCGAAGAGGTTCTTTATTGCGGCAGATTCATTGACATCATTGTAGTATGTGCTGGTGCCGTGAGCATTTATGTAGTCTACATCATTAAGTTTAAGTCCGGCATCTAATACGGCTGTATTCATGGCTCTTCCACCGCCTTCACCTTCCGGAGCGGGAGATGTTATGTGATAAGCATCACAAGTGGTTCCGTACCCCACGATCTCGCCGTAAATTTTTGCATTTCTTTTTTTTGCATGATCCAAGGACTCAAGGACTAAAACCCCTGCACCTTCACCCATTACAAAACCGTCACGTTCCTTGTCAAAGGGGATTGAGGCTCTCGAAGGATCCTTAGAAGTGCTTAGGGCCTTCATTGACATAAAGCCTGCAATTCCTGTTTCACAGATTGAAGCTTCGCTTCCTCCTGCAACTGCAAGATCCATCACTCCTGCCCTGATTTTGTGGAATGCTTCGCCTATGGCATTTGTAGCAGATGCACAGGCTGTAACTATTGAAAGGCATGGTCCTTTAGCTTCGAGGGCTATTGCCACGTTTCCTGCACCCATGTTTGGAATCATCATTGGGATGAAGTAAGGGGAGACCCTGTCATGACCTTTTTCGATCTGTCTTTTGGTCTGGTCATAGAAAGTCTCGATGCCGCCAATTCCGCTAGAAACGATGACCCCGAATTTTTCCCGGTCTATTTCAGCATCCTTAAGACCTGCATCTTCATATGCCTGGCATGAAGCGTAAATGGCGTACTGAGAGTATTTATCAAGCCTTTTAAGCTCTCTTTTATGCATGTACTTTTCTGGATTGAATTCCTTGATTTCGGCAGCAAGAGTAACCTCGTAGTCAGTAGTATCGAACCGTGTTATCTTGTCGATTCCACATTTTCCCGCTTTAACGTTTTCCCAAAACTCATTTACATCCTGTCCCAATGGGGTTATGGCACCCATTCCTGTAATAACGACTCTGTTCATATAAGCCTCCTAAACCACCATTCCGCCATCCACGTTGATGACCTGTCCGGTTATGTATTTTGATTCATCCGATGCAAGGTATCCCACCAGGCTTGCCACGTCTTCCACGCTGCCAAGATTGCCGGCAGGGATATTCTTTTGTATTGCCGATTTTTGTTCTTCGCTTAGCTTGTCGGTCATGTCAGATGCTATAAATCCAGGAGCTACAGCATTTACGGTAATGCCCCTTGAAGCGAATTCCTTGGCAACGGATTTTGTTAGTCCGATGATTCCTGCTTTAGAAGCTGCGTAGTTAGCCTGCCCCGGATTACCGATAAGTCCTATTACCGATGCCATATTGATTATTCGTCCTTTTTTTGCCTTGAGCATTGGCTTTGCCGCATGCTTGATGCAGTTGAAGGTACCTTTAAGGTTGGTCCCTATGACGGAGTCGAAGTCATCTTCGGTCATGCGGAGGATAAGAGTATCCTTTGTGATTCCGGCATTATTGACAAGTATGTCTATAGAACCGAATTCATCCAATGCCTTATCCATCAATACCTTGGCATCTTGAAAGTCCTGCACGTCTCCTTTGACGGCGATTGCCTTTTTGCCTTGTGAAGTTATTTCTTCAACAAGCTCTTGTGCCATCTTCTCGTTTGAGCGGTAGCTTATGACCACGTTAGCTCCCATTTGGGAAAGCTTCATGACGATTGCTCGGCCGATGCCTCTGGTACCGCCGGTCACGATCGCTGTTTTATTTGATAACATAATTATTCCTCCAATGTTTTCAGAGTTTTTTCAAGGGATTTAACATCCTCAACGTTAAGAATCGTCACTTTTTTGTCTATTCTTTTTACAAAATTGGACAGGGTCTTGCCCGGACCCACTTCGATGAAAGTGTCCACGCCCTGGCTTATCATATATTCAACGCTTTTTTCCCATTGCACCGGTGAAATGACCTGCTTGACCAACAAATTTTTGATATTGACGATTTCGTCATAAGGTTTCGCTGTATAATTGGAAACCACCGGAACGGTCCATGGGCTAAAAACAATGTTTTCCAAGTAAGAATCCAGGTTGTCTGCGGCATTTTTAAGCATGGATGTGTGAAAAGGTCCGGATACGCTTAATGGCACTACCCGTTTGGCACCTTTTTCCTTGCAGATTTCCATAGCGATGTTAACTGCTTTTATAGAGCCGCCTATTACAATCTGGCCTGAGTAATTGTAGTTTGCGATTTGGGCTATGCCCTCAGAGGATGCCTGAACACAGGCTTCTTCGACTAGCTTTGTATCAAGGCCGATAATGGCAGCCATGGTGCCTTTCCCGTCTGGAACCACATTTTCCATGAATGTGCCTCTGTTGTAGACCAGCTTGACCGCATCCTCAAATGGCATGATTTCAGAAGCTACGACAGCGGAGTATTCTCCAAGGGAGAGTCCTGCGTGGAATCTTGGAGTTTTTAATCCTTGCCCTTTCAAGACTTCAAGTACAGCGATGCTCGCTGTCAAAAGGCATGGCTGGGTATAAATCGTGACATCCAGCTTTTCTTTTGGACCTTCAAAACATAATTCCCTTAAATTAAAGGGAAGTGAAGCTTCGGCTGCTTCAAAAACAGCCTTGGCTTCACTGAAATTATCGTATAGTTCTTTTCCCATGCCGATGCTTTGTGCACCTTGGCCGGGAAAGATCAGAGCGATTTCCCTATTGTTCATATTCTTAGCCTACTTCTTTTTCCAGGTAGTCGATGATGTCTTTTACTGTGATCATTTTTGCAGCATCTTCTTCAGGTATCTTGATGTCGAATTCGTCTTCGAATGCCATTACGATCTCAACTATAGCCAAAGAATCAGCTCCTAAGTCGTCTTGAATATTCGCGCTTTCCACTACTTCTTCAGCGTCTACTCCCAGTTCATCTACAAGAATTGCAATTACTTTTTCTTTAATCATTATTCTTACCTCCGTAATTTAGTATTTATTTTTTTATTTCAAAGGAATTATCCTCTGTTGTCTATATTATAGCCTAACTATCAGAATTCATGCAAGATGGCCCCCCATGTTAATCCGCCCCCAAAGCCGGTAAGTATCACTTTGTCTCCGGCGGCCACAAGTCCTCTTTCCATCATTTCTGCTAAAGCTATGCCTATGCTTGCCGATGATGTGTTGCCGTGCTCCATCAAGTTTATAAAGAACTTATCTTTGGGAAGTCCCATTACTTTGGCCACTTTCGCGATTATTCTTTCGTTAGCCTGGTGGGGAACGATGTACTTAATGTCTGAAATATCAAGGTCTGCCTGATTGAGCACATAATCAACGCTGTCTTTTACCGCGAAGGTAGCAAACTTGAATATTTCAGCACCGTTCATGCTCATCCAGGAAGGAAGGCAAGTGTTTTCCCCGGTGAATGGGCTTCTAAGGGGCAATGCGGGCAGGGCAAGGTTCATGTCCACATCTCCTCGGGAATTTGTGTAATCTGAAATTATTCCCGTATCGGATGTTTCCAAGACTACAGCTCCGGCTCCGTCTCCGAAGAGAACGCAGGTGCTTCGATCCTCCCAGTTAAGCGTTCGGGATAGGGTTTCTGCACCTACAACAAGAGCTCTTTTGGCCGTTTTCGTCTGGATGAACTTGTGTGCTGTCTGAATTCCGTAAATAAGCCCTGTACAAGCTGCGTTAAGGTCAAATGCCATAACATGCCTGTCGTTTATGCCCAGCTTGTATTGGAGCATTGATGCCGTCGAAGGCATAAAGCTGTCCGGTGAAATTGTCGCTACGATGATCATGTCTATCGTGTTTGGATCTATGTTGCCGTTTTTCATTGCATCCAAAGATGCTCTGTATGCTAAATCCGTTGTAGATTCATCAACGGAGATGCGTCTTTGTTCAATGCCGGTTCTGCTTTTGATCCACTGATCGTTGGTATCCACCAAAGCTGACAAATCATCATTTGTTACGGTCTTTTGGGCTAAAGCCTTTCCCACGGCAATTATTTTTGAAGTTTTCAAGTGTGTCTCCTTTCAGAAGTTATATACCGATATTTCTATACTTTTGATAACGTTTCTTCAAGAGATTTTTTACCGGCATGGCCTTCAGCGAGCGAACCTCGCCAACAAGAAGATCTTTAAGATATTGCATGCACTCAAGGTAGGGTCCCTTCATAGTAACGCCACCGGAAGGCTCCGGAACTATCTTGTCAGCTATATTAAGGTTGAAAAGATCAAATGATGTCAGCTTCATGAGCTCCGCCGCTTCCTTTGCTTTGGTGCTGTCTTTCCAGAGTATGCTGGCAAAGCCTTCCGGAGAGAGTATGGAATAGATGGCATATTCCATCATCCATATTTGGTCTCCTACGCTAAGGGCCAAAGCTCCACCGCTTCCTCCTTCTCCGATTACCACGCTTATGACGGGAACCTTGAGCTCGGAGATTTCAAAGAGATTGTTGGCAATTGCATGCCCCTGACCCCGCTCTTCCGCTCCAAGTCCGCAGTATGCCCCCGGAGTGTCAACAAAACATATGACAGGTCTATTAAACTTTTCTGCCTGTTTCATGAGCCTTAATGCCTTTCTGTAGCCTTCAGGATAAGGCATGGCAAAATTTCTCTTCAGGTTTTCATCCAGGTCACGGCCTTTTTGCTGACCTATTACAGTGACTGGGATATCGTTTAGCATTGCGATTCCCCCGATGGTGGAAGCGTCGTCGCCGTATGCCCTGTCTCCATGAAACTCTATGAAATGATCGAAAATAGTGTCGATATAATCCTTGGAAGTAGGCCTTTCGTTTGACCTGGCGATATTTACGTTTTCCCAAGGGTCGTGTTTTACCTTTTGAAGTTCTTCATCCAAGAGGATTTTGTTTTTATCCATATCATTCACCTCCATGGATCTTAAGGATCCTGTGCAAAGTCTTTCGCATGTCGTTTCTACTTACTACCTTGTCCACGAATCCGTGATCCTGCAGGAACTCGGCGCTTTGGAAACCTTCAGGCAGTTCCTGGCGAATAGTCTGTTTGATTACTCTAGGACCGGCAAAGCCTATGAGAGCTCCAGGTTCTGCCAAAATAATATCCCCCAGCATTGCGAAGCTGGCCGTCACGCCACCGGTAGTTGGGTGGGTGAGGACGCATACGTATAAAAGCCCCATTTCTGAGTGTTTTTTAAGGGCGGCACTGACCTTTGCCATTTGCATGAGAGACACGATGCCCTCCTGCATCCTGGCTCCGCCGGAGGCGCAGTATATGACCAGGGGGAGTCTGTGTTTCATGGATTTTTCAACAGCCCGGGTAATTTTTTCGCCGACGATGCTTCCCATGCTGCCCATCATAAAGCTAGAATCCATAGCGCATACTACACATCTTTTTCCATGGATATCTCCATAGCCTGTTATTACCGCTTCTTTTATTCCAGACTGCTTTGCGGCTTTTTCCAATTTATCTACGTAGCCGGGGAATTCAAGGACATTTTTTGTCTTCATCAATTTATTGAATTCTCTAAAGGTCCCAAAATCTACCGTAAGCTCGATTCGGGCATACGCTTTTAAGGGGAAATGATGTCCGCATTTTGGGCATACATGCTTGTTTTGCTCCAAATCCTGATAATATACCATTTCAGAGCAACTCTCGCATTTGTTGTATAATTTATCCGGCACTTCTTTTTGTTTGAACTGACTAGAGCTGAAATTCTTTTGTTTTCCAAAAAATTTAAACATTTTATCAAACCTATCCGATTATTTTATTTACAAAATTTGTGTTGAATTCTCCTGCAAGAAAATCAGGGTGGCTGAGGATTCTCTTTTGGAGACTTGTATTTGTCTTGATACCTGATACCACCAGTTCGTCCAAGGCTACTTTCATCTTCTGGATGGCCTCAGCTCTATCATTGCCCCAGCAAATAATCTTGCATAGCATGGAATCATAATAAACAGGGATTTTATATCCGGGGTAAAGGTGGGTATCAACCCTAATTCCGTTTCCTCCAGGAAGGTGCAAGTCAGTTATGGTTCCTGCGCTTGGAGCAAAGTGGTTGTCCGGGTCCTCGGCGTTTATCCTACATTCTATGGAGTGGCCTCTGATGATGACGTCCTCTTGATTTATTGTCAGCTTGTCACCACGGGCTATTTTAATCTGCTCTTTGATAAGGTCTATTCCCGTAACCATTTCGGTGGTGGGATGTTCCACCTGTATCCGGGTGTTCATTTCTATAAAATAATAGTTGTTGTCGTTGTCCACCAAGAACTCCACTGTTCCGGCACTATTATATTCAATGGCTTTTGCGGCCAATACTGCGCTGTCGCCCATGTTTTTTCTCATGACATCGCTAATGTAGGATGATGGAGCTTCCTCTATCATCTTTTGATTGTTCCTTTGTATGGAACACTCCCTGTCGAAGAGGTGTATTGTATTGCCGTGTTTGTCTGCCAGGATTTGAAACTCCACATGTCGAGATTCGGTTATGTATTTTTCTATATATATGGAAGAATCTCCAAAAGCGTTTTGAGCTTCGTTTTTGGCCTGATCGATAAATCTGGACAAATCTTCAAAGGTGTTTACTATCCGCATGCCCTTGCCGCCGCCACCCATTGAAGCTTTGATTATTACTGGAAAGCCTATTTCCTTGGCTACTACCAAAGCTTGGTCCATGTCATGGATAAGGCCGTCTGAGCCGGGAATTACTGGAACTCCACTGCTTTTCATCAGCTCTCTCGCGATTGACTTGTTGCCCATGTTCAAGATGGCATCGGAATCGGGACCTATAAAGATTATCCCGCACTCTTCGCACATCTTTGCGAACCTGCTGTTTTCGGACAAAAAGCCGTATCCGGGATGGATTGCGTCAACACCCAGGGTCACGGCTGTGCTCATGATTCGTTCTAAATTAAGGTAGCTGTCCTTTGGAGATCCCGTTCCTATGCATATGGCATAATCGGCAAGTGCAGCATGTAGGCTGTCTTTGTCAGCAGTGGAGTACACTGCCACGGTTTCTATGTTCATTTCCTTGCAAGCCCTTATGATCCTGACTGCTATCTCTCCACGATTGGCTATCAGGACACGGTTAAAATGCGTCATAATCACTTCGTCCTTTCTATAACCATTATTGGTTGGTCGAATTCCACGATGTCCTGGTTCGCAACCATAACTGATTTCACCTTGCCTTCACAGGGGCTTTTGATTTCGTTGAATACCTTCATCGCCTCAAGGATGCAAATGACCTCGCCTTCCTTTACGTAATCGCCAATCTTTTTAAATGGAGGCGCATCCGGTGTGGGTGACTCGTAGTATATCCCTACCAGTGGAGATTTTACCGTAACCTCATTGTCTGCAGGGATGACATCTGCATCTGCAGGTTGTGCTGCTAAAGGTGCAGGTTGCTGAAGCTGTGAGTGTGAAACCTCTTTTATAATAGTTTGAACAGAGTCTTCAGAATTGTTTTTTATGATATTTAGTTCGAATTCATCTTCCCTTAAATAGAATTCTCCAATTGTGCTCTTTTCTAATCGGTCAATAAGTAATATAATTTCATTAACGTCCAAAATAGTACCTCCCAAATAATTACTTCGTATTTTGTGCCAAATTCTTTGACAATCAAAGTATATTTGAAATATAATACAAAGAACAATAATTGTCAACCTAAAAAGATAATCAAGGAGGATCATTAATGATAATACAACCTGCGATAAAAAGCAACATCTGCGTTAGAGTACACCCTATAGGGTGCAAGGAAAACGTGCGAAGACAAATTGAGTTTGTAAAACAATCCGGAGAGTTCAAAGGACCAAAGACCGCGCTTATTATAGGGGGGTCATCGGGATACGGTTTGGCCAGCAGGATCGCCCTTGGCTTTGGATGCAAGACCAACACCGTTAACGTATCATTTGAGATGGAGCCAAGAGGAGCGACTAGGACCGGGACTGCCGGTTGGTGGAACAACATCTTTTTTCAACAGTTTGCAAAGGAAGAGGGCCTTTCTTTCAAGGATTTTGTGGGGGATGCCTTTTCTTTTGAGATGAAAGAAGTGGTGGTGGACTATATAAAGAAGAAATACGGCAAAATCGATCTTTTAATATACAGTCTGGCTTCAAACAGAAGAACTGATCCCAGGGACGGGGTTACTTATAAATCCGTTCTCAAGAGCATTGGCGATGAGGTAAGGGGATATTCCATTGATATAACAAGCCTTTCCCTTAAAGAAGAAATAATGGAACCTGCTACTGAAGAAGAAATTAATAATACCATAAAGGTAATGGGTGGAGAAGACTGGCAGATGTGGGTGGAAATGCTCTCAGAAGCGGGAGTTCTAGCTGATGAATTCAAGACTATAGCTTATACCTATCTTGGATCGCCGGCGACGTATCCCATATACAAAGACGGCACCATCGGTCAGGCTAAAAAGCATTTAGAGCAGACAGCGGCAGCGCTTGACAATATAGTAAAAGAGAAGTACAAAGGGGAAGCCCTGATATCTTCAAGCAAGGCCATCGTCACCAAGGCGAGCATTTACATTCCTATTTTCCCGGTATACGGCGCGATACTCTACAAGGTGATGAAAAAGCACGGAACCCATGAAGGGGAAATAGAGCAGAAGTACAGGTTCTTTAAGGAAATGATATACGGCAATGAGCGGATAACCGACGAAGAGGGCAGAGTGCGTCCTGATAATTTGGAGATGGACGAACAGGTTCAAAGTGAAGTTGAAGATATACTAAAGTCCGTCAGCAACGAAAATGTAAGAGAGATAACGGACATAGAAGGATTTATAGATGACTTCATGAAGATAAACGGATTTAATTTTGACAATGTGGATTATGACGAGGACGTCGATTTAGAAGAACTTGCTAAGCTGGAGTTGCTTTAAGAAATTTATAGTTAAATAAGAAATTATAAATGCCCCTTGGCGTTATTACCTTAATAGGTTGCGCGGAGGGGTTTTTTGCCCCTTATCACATTGGGCGGGTAGTGTTATAATCCCGTCTTTGACAGTTAGAGAGCAAATGAAGCTCGGAAACCCTTGTGTATCAATGGGTTCCGAGCTTTTGTCTGTTTTAAAAAGTGAGTAATGTTTTTACTTTTTCGTCAGTTTGAAGAT
>Ga0334893_1001880_pt1 | contig 17629 bp, 14 predicted proteins | sample GraSluR3_MG_5_FD_207218 | JGI IMG/M metagenome (GOLD analysis project Ga0334893, IMG submission 207218) | Sludge microbial communities from methane-producing bioreactor in Wageningen University, Netherlands - Granular Sludge_09_05-R3 | ecosystem: Engineered > Bioreactor > Anaerobic >...
AAAAAAAGAAATTGAGCCAGATAATGTATAAGGAATAATTGAGATAAGTTTTGGTTTAAGTGGAGGATGCATGAAATGAAAAAGCTACTGGTAATGGATTCGCCTATAGGAAAGCTTACACTGATAGAAGAGAATAAAGAATTAATCTGCTTAGATTTTGGAGAGACAATAATAAAAGACATCCCTAGAGAAGAAACTGTATTTTTGAAGGAAGTAAAAAATCAGCTAGTAGAGTACTTTGAAGGAAGAAGACAAAGCTTTGATGTAAAGCTTAACCCAAAAGGTACAGAATTTCAAAAGAAAGTATGGACTAACCTTTTAACTATCCCATATGGAGAAACGGCAAGCTACAAAAAAATAGCTATACTATCAGGAAATGAAAAAGCTTCTAGAGCAGTAGGCATGGCAAACAATAGAAACCCTATACCTATAATAATCCCATGTCACAGAGTAGTAGGAAGCACTGGAAAGATGGTAGGCTACGGTGGAGGACTAGAAATCAAAGAGTATCTTTTAGAATTAGAGGAAAAAAATAAAATACTTGACAGATGATTTTTTTACTCGTAATATAGTCAGTAATTAAAAATATCCATAAATTATGAAAAGCGTTGAGTAAGGATAGTAGTAGTGTGAAAGGATTACAGAGAGTCGGCGTAGGTGAGAGTCCGATATCAATAAATACTATGAATGGGCTTACGAGTGGAGACTGAATTAAAGTAGGAACCCCGGGTTCTCCCGTTATAGAGATAGAATATCGGCCATTGTGGCCCGTATTTGAATGAGTGGGTTTTTCTATACCAATTTGAGGTGGCACCGCGAGCAATCGTCCTCTATACATGAGTTATTTATGTATGGGGGCTTTTTTTATGGAAAAAAGGAGGAAATGTAATGGAAAGAAACAATGGTTATTTTGGACAATTTGGAGGAGCCTTTGTACCAGAGGAATTAAAAAATGTACTAAAAGATGTGGAGGCAGCTTTTTATAAGTACATCGAAGACGAGGAGTTTTTAAATGAGCTTGCCTACTACCAGCGCCAATATATAGGTCGTGAAAACCCTCTATATCTTGCAAAAAGACTCTCTGAGCAACTAGGAGGAGCCAAAATTTATTTAAAGAGAGAGGATTTGAACCATACAGGGGCTCATAAAATAAACAATGCAATGGGGCAGGTGCTTTTGGCAAAGAGAATGGGCAAAAAGAGAATAATAGCTGAAACTGGAGCTGGACAGCATGGGGTGGCAACAGCAACGGTATGTGCTCTGATGGGACTTGAATGCATCATCTACATGGGGGCAATCGATATAAAAAGACAAGAGCTAAATGTATTTAGAATGGAGATGCTAGGAGCAAAAGTCGTTCCTGTAACTACAGGAACAGCAACTCTAAAGGATGCAGTAGATGAAGCTTTGTCTGATTTTGTTGCAAATGCTCACGATACATTCTATCTTCTAGGCTCAGCAGTAGGACCACATCCATATCCTACAATGGTAAGAGAATTTCAAAGCGTAATAGGAAAAGAAGCAAGAAAGCAAATCCTAGAAGCAGAAGGTAAATTGCCTGACTATATAGTAGCCTGCGTAGGTGGAGGAAGTAATGCAATAGGATTGTTTGCACCATTTGTAGATGACCTCTCAGTAAAAATTGTAGGAGTAGAGCCAGGAGGAAAAGGACTAGATACAAATGAACATGCTGCATCTATTTCTAAAGGAAGCGTAGGAGTTATTCATGGTTTCAAATGCTATACTTTGCAAGATGAAAATGGTGAGCCTCTTCCAGTTCATTCTATAGCTGCTGGACTTGACTATCCTGGAGTAGGGCCAGAGCATAGCTATTACAAAGAGAGTAATAGGGCTGAGTACATTGCTATAACAGACGATGAAGCAATGCAAGCATTCTTTCTTATATCCAGAACTGAAGGCATAATTCCAGCAATAGAAAGTGCTCATGCGGTTGCATATGCAGTAAAACTAGCAAAAACCTTATCAAGAGATCAGACAATCATTGTCAACTTATCGGGTAGAGGGGATAAAGACGTAAATCAAGTAAAAGAAATGAATATATTAGATAAAAACTGAAAAGAAAAACCCTAGATTATTCTGTGATAAAACCATCACTATGAGTAATCTAGGGTTTTATTAGAAATTCTTTATAATATCTCTTTGCTCAGCTTTCCAGCCGAAAATTCCACCAGTATGGATAAAGAGTATATTTTTATGATTAGATAAATTGCCTTTCTTAATTTCATTATATAGACCATAAAATGCTTTGCCAGTATACACAGGGTCAAGAGCTACACCTTCTAAGCTAGCTATGTATTTTATAAAATCTATTTCCTCTTTAGTACTAAGTCCATAACCTCTTCCGGCATATCCATCAATAATAGGGATTTCATCATAAGAAAGACTGATATTCTCTCCAGTATACTCATTCATCTCAGCTATGATTTTTTTAGTTTCATCTGCGAAATACTCTCTATCAGCTGAGATATTTATGCCATAGACTACTGCATCATTTTTTGTGAAGGTGTTGGCATAGAGAAGCCCTGCAAAAGTACCAGCCGAACCCACAGTTGTAACTATAGCATCAAAATGAATACCTAAAGCTTTTTCCTGTTCTAGAATTTCATTCATAGCATGAAAATATCCAAAACCACCTATACCGTTTGATGCTCCAATAGGAAGGATGTAGCCTTTTCTTCCCTTAGACTCTAACTCGGCTTGCTTGTTTTTTAGAAGCTCATCTATATTATTGAAGTCATCGCTACCTACTATATCAATACTTGCACCAAATAGTCCATCTAAAAAATAATTTCCTTCAAAAACATCTTCATTACTTCCTCTTAAAATTAGATGACATTTTAAGCCAATCTTTGCGGCGGCTGCAGCAGTAGCTCTGGCATGATTTGACTGGACAGCTCCACAGGTTATAAGAGTATCATAACCGTTATCAATAGCTTCAGCTATAGCAAATTCAAGCTTTCTGATTTTATTTCCAGATACCTCAGTTCCAGTTTGGTCGTCACGCTTAAGATAGATATCTACATTTCCAAGCTCTGATGATAATCTTTTTAAATGCTCGATATTTGTTGGTAGATTAGCAATAGTTAGCTTTCTTGGCATCTCCATTTGAAGCCTCCTTAAAATAATTTCTTTATTTTGGATTCATTGTGAATACAGAATATTTTTGGTATATTTGCATTGTTCTGATTGGCGTATTTCTTATTATTACAGCATTGCTATAGCTCTTGTAGGAGAACCATCAGCGTCAAAGGTCTTAAGAGGTAAAGCACTAAATGTAAATTGCTTTTCTGGAATTTCGCTTAAATTAGTTAGATTCTCAATAATTATGAAATTTTGATTAAGAAATACATGATGATTTTGAAAATCTACCGTATCTACAGCATCTATAGAGATAGCATCAATACCTATTCCCTTAAGTTTGAAATTAGAGAGCCATTTTGCGGCATCGTGTTCCAAAACTGGGAAATTATCAAAATACTCATCTGTACCCCAGTACTTGCTCCAGCCTGTATAAAAAATTACGAAATCACAGCTTTCTATAAATCTTTCATAATCAATCAAATCTGGGAGAGTAATGTTATCTGATACCTCTGTTACATCAATTAAAATAGCTTTTCCTACAAATTTTGATATATCAAAATCATCAAGTCCTAGACCTTCTTCTACCATGTGTTTAGGAGCATCTATATGAGTTCCTGTGTGAGAATACATACTAAACAGCTTCTCAGCAAACCCATCTACTTCTATAGTGTTAGTATTCTTAAGTGATGGGGGCTCGGTTCCTGGATAAACTGGCATTTGCTCCTTAATCATATGAGTTAAATCGAATATTTTCATAGTATCCACCGCCTGTTCTTTTTTTAAGTCTATCATGTAAAAATAAATAAAAAAAGCCCATAAAAAAATACTCCTCTTGAAATAAGCTTATTTATCTTGCTTATAATCCAAAAGGAGTATCTTTATATACATTTTATACAGAAAATTAATATAAACTAACTTTCAATTTTAGTAATATAACGGCTATTGACTTCAATATGGTTTAGAAATAAAAGCAGTCTTTCATATACTGGATGAGCTTTGTCACCGAACTTAAGTTCAAGAGCTTCTCCTATTTCCTTAACAGTCTTAACTCCATCTATTTGAAGGAATACAAAACTTGCATATTCATCAAAAGCTATTTTTTTATACTCAGGTATTTTAAACTTTAGTTTTCTAAAGAAATTTTGAACCTTATGATTTTGCTTTTCTAATATTGTAACTACGCCTTTGTTGTCTACATCATAGGTAAGGCTCTCATTTATTTTATAAACTATATTTAAAACATCGTCATTATTTTTGTACATTTTTTACCTTACTATTCATGATAGGAATAATAGTAGCAACTACAAGACCAGCTAATATTATAAATGCCATGCCGTTTGATGCAGCAAATCCGCTTGGACCTGCACCTTTAATAACTCCAGCTACTTGTAATATAATACCGATTAATCCGATAATTGATCCACCAGCAACTAATCCAGATGATAAACTGATTCCGTTAGAAACCTTTGTATCTTTTTCTACATCTGATTTAGAAGTTCTTTCGATAAATACTCTAACTAATGCTCCTACTAAAATGATAGAAGTAGTTGCGATAGGAAGATAGAATCCTATAGCTACTGTCATAACTGGAAGATTAAGAAGGAATAAAACAACTCCCATAACTGCTCCAACGATAATCATTACCCATGGAAGATCTCCAGACATGATACCTGCTGTAAGTGTAGACATTAAGTTAGCTTGTGGAAGTGCAAATGGAACGTTAGCTCCTGTCATAGCCAATTGGCTAGATAGTAGCATGATAGTACCAACAACAACTGCAACACCAACTATACCAGAAATAGCAAAGTATTTATCCATTTCTGACTTATCTCCACCAACTATAAAAGTAACCTTTTGTGACTGAGAGTATCCTCCAGCCATAGCTATAGCTGTAACTATAAATGTACCAAATAGTAATAGAGCTTTGTTATGCTCTGGATTAGTCCAGCCCATAGCAACAAACAGTAAAGTTACTAAAACTATAGATGCTATAGTCATACCTGAAACTGGAAGATTTGATGTTCCGATTGTTCCAGTTAAACGTCCAGCAACGATAACAAATAGTAGTGATAAGAATAATGATAAAATAGAAGCTGTGATAGCCATCATAATATTTCCACCAGAAACTACAAAACCAGCTAGGAAACCTATTACAAGTCCGCCAAGTAAAATCATAGTACCGATTTTAGATGCGCTGTTTCCAGAAGTTTTAGCATTTAAAGTTTCTTTGATTGAAGAAATAATAGTAGGGATAAGCTTTATAGCTCCGATAAGTCCACCAGAAAGCATCATACCAGCTCCGATGTATTTTACATAGCTACCAGCGATATCGCCAACTCCCATAGCGTTAATAGAAACATCAGGGTTGTTCCAAACAACAGCGCCTTCTTTTCCTAGCTCAGAGAAATAACCGATAAGAGGAAGAATACCGAAGTTTGAAAGAAGTGAACCAGCAAACATAGTAAGAGCAACTTCAAGACCTACTATAAATCCGATTCCTAGTAAAAGTGGGTTTACTTCAAGCTGAAGTCTCCACTTGTAAAAGCTTTCATTAACATAGCTGATAACGTTATTTGTAACATTTAAGAAAGAACTAGTTACAACAGTTATAGCACCACCGATACCAAAACCGATTCCCATGAATTTCATAGAATCTCCAGCACCTTCTGAAGCAACAAGTGTCTCAGAAATAGCCATTGACTCTGGGTACATAAGCATTCCGTGCTCTTCAACTATTAGGTAGTTGTAAACTAGAGATGCAATACCTATTCCAAATAGTACTCCACCAACTCCTACAAGAAAACCTTCTAGGAATGAAATTTGAGAACCAATTAATAATACAGCTGGTAATACGAAAATAATACCACTAGCTACAGATTCTCCACCACTTGCCATACCTTGAACAAGGTTTTTGCCAAGGATACCCTTTTGCTTAGCAAAAGCAGCTATAAATGCAGAACCTATAATTGATCCTGGAATACCAGCAGCAACTGTAAGACCAGATTTCATACCTGAGTATGCAGTAGATGCTGCAAAGATAACAGCAAGAATAATACCGATAATTAAAACAACTGTATTTCCGCCTGATTTAGAACCAGTAGAAATATATGGAACGTAATCTTTTCCAGCTACGCCACCATATGCATCTTTTGATAACTTATGATCCATAAGTCTACCTCCTTAAAAAGTTTATAATTATTAATGCAAAACACATTATATCATATACTTTACATATATAATGTTAATTATTTATATAAAAATAAAAAGTAAATCTATTGGCAAAATTTTAACAATTTCGATAGTCAGAATTGAGAAAAAATGTTTGCGAATCAAGTATTGATAGTGTTTTACGTAAAAGACATTTACTGAATATTAATGAATATAATAGGGGTTAATATTAAATAATAATTAAAATTTAGCAATAAGATTCCTATCCATTACAAAAATATAAGCGTGTACATAAAGCTTGAAATTTTTTTATACAGACAATAAAAAATAGCTCCCATATAAAATAAGAGCCATTTGAAAAAACTTATTAAATTAAAAAACTATAACTGAACTGACTGAAGCGATACTTCTTTTTTTCCACCAGCTACCATTTGCTTTCCTACTTCTTTAAAACCAAAAGCTTCATGGAATTTTAATGACACTGGGTTTGGTGGTTTAATATCGATTTCAGCAGTCACTTTATCAACTCCAGTAGATTTTGCATGATTAAATACTTCATTATAAATAAGTCTTCCTATGCCCATGTGCTGATAATCCTCTGATACCACAACTCTGTCGACGTATAAGAATTTATCGTAATTATCTAAGAACCATTTGTAATTTACACTAGCATAAGGCTTGTTTTCTCTTACTGCAATTAAAAAAGCAGCAACCTTTCCATCTACTTCTACCACTTTGAACATCTCAGCCATATTGCCAAGCTCTGTAAGTGAAGCCATATCTAAGTCTGAAAGAAAATGTACTAAATCTTGATTTAATTTTAAAATTTCTTGCATATGATTATTTGAAGCATTTAATAAAACTGGTATTTTACTCATTGGAATCTCCTTATTATTATAAAATTTTATTTAGAGTTAAGCGAAAATCATTTGCACAACAAGGTTTATGTATGAGAAAGCCTTGTCCTTCATCACATAAAGTTTTTTGGACTATTTTAAGTTGCTCATAAGTTTCTATACCTTCTGCGACAGTACGAATACCTAAATCATTTAATATAGAAACTAAGCTACTAAAAAGCACCTTTGCTTTTGAATTCTTATCTATAGTATTTACTAGACTTCTATCAATTTTTACGATATCTATTGGAAAATCGTTAAGAAGAGATAAAGATGAATAACCAGCCCCAAAATCATCTAAAACAATAATAAAACCTTTGTCTTTGAGACGATTTAATTTTTCAAGTGCTGTATCATTATCATCAATAATTGTTCTTTCTACGATTTCGATTTCTATAGAGCTATTTGGAACATTGTAAATCAAACATAGTGATTCCAATAATTTTGGAAGGTCTTGATTTAGTAGTTGATAAGGAGATACATTAATACTCAATTTAAAGTCAGGGAAATATTTAATAATCGAGGATAAATCCTTGATAGCTTGTCCTATTAGCATCTCGCTTATTTCTATCATTATACTTTTATTCTCAATAATATCAATAAATTCGCTTGGAGAAATTATAGTTCCGTTTGATTTCTTCCAACGAATAAGCATTTCTGCACCTAAAATACTTTGATTTTTTATAGACCATTTTGCTTGATAAAATGGTACAAATTCATTGTTTGGAATTGCTTCAATTATCTCCTGAAGTTTATCATTTAAATTAGTACTAATGGGTCTATTGAGTAAGACAATATCATTTAGCAAAGCAACTTGTGAATTTAATTGGTCATTAAGAGCTTGTAGTTTATGCATTGAATCTAGATTAAAAAAATCTTTAACTGCATTTTTTGAGTTTATTGTATTATTTTTTTGACATATTTCATCAGTGAAAACTTTATAATAGTATGCTAATATTTGGTTGGCTTTATCTGGTTGATTATTTTTTTTATAAAATTCATTTATTAAAAGAGCAGAATTTTGAAGATATAATGCAAAATCATTTTTTTCAATTAATTCAAGAGTAAATGCAGAATAACTAGTTGAAGATTTATCTAAATTTAAACATTGGCATACTTCACTTATATTCATAAGTAGAATCATGTAATTGAAATATTTTTCTTTATCAGTAACACCATTATAATATTCTTCTGCAATCTTATAAAATTTATAGCTTTCATCATAGCGATTTAGTTTAAGGAATACAGTTCCTAAAGTCATATATATATCACAAATAATTAAAGTATTGGATAGTCGTGAAATAAGGTGGACTGCTTTTTCTGCATATTCTAAAGAATTTTCGTACTGATTAAGCTGAGCATAAGCAGAAGCGATATATATTAATGATCTAGCAATTAACTCATAATCATTAATAATGAGTGCTAAATTATAGGATTCAATAAAAAAATTAAATGCTTCAGGGGCATTATAAATGCTTCTCATTTTGACTCCACTGATAGTTAAATAAAAATAGTGTAGAATTGGATCTTCTTTTGACCAGTCAGTTTTTGAAAGAACTTGATTAATTTTTTCATAATGTTCTTTATATTCAAATGATGTAGCAGAAAATAAAAGACACAGATAATCTATTGTTGCTAAAGTTTCTGGGCTGTTCAAAAAAATACCTATATTGTGATTAAAGTAGATTTGCGGATTTTTTCTAACTTCTTCCATTTGAAACTTAAAGTTCATTATCGACTCCTTTTATTAAGTGAATAAAAATAAAAAAAATTTACCATATTGGTTATAAAAATAATTATAATTCTATAACTATATAATTATACCATATCTAATAAAATATTATATATTCATTATTTTTATATATAAACGTTAGGAACTTTAGATTATATTTAAGAGAAGATTATTTAAATAAATGATATTATAATTATGAAGCAATTCAAATATAATTGCCAAGATTGAGAATATCATATTTGGAGGGAAGAATTAATGAATAAAAAAATTGGATTTATAGGATGCGGGAATATGGCTCAAGCAATGATAGCAGCCTTAGTCAAATCAAAGCTAATAGAGTCAAATCAAATAATAGCAAGTAATCGCTCAAAAAATATACTTGAGAAAATGAACAAGGAATATGGCATTACTATTGCCTCTAATAACATAGAAGTAGCAGAAAAAAGCGATATAGTGATTTTAGCTGTAAAGCCACACCTTTATGAAATGGTTATGAAGGAAATCAAAGACAGTAAAACAAAGGAAAAGATATTTGTTTCTATAGCACCAGGAAAGACGATGGAGTTTCTAGAGACTCATCTAGGAGCAGATGCCAAAATTCTTAGAACTATGCCAAACACTCCATCTATGGTAAGCGAAGGGATGACAGCGGTTTGTCCAAATTCTAACATTGACTCAGAAGAGTTAGAGCTACTTGTTAAGCTAATTGAAAGCTTTGGAGCAGTAGAAATAATAGAAGAAAAATTGTTTGATGCTGTAGTTGCAGTATCAGGCTCATCTCCAGCCTATGTATTTATGTTTATAGAAGCAATGGCAGATGCAGCAGTGATTCAAGGAATGCCTAGAGCTCAGGCATATAGATTTGCAGCTCAAGCAGTGCTTGGAAGTGCAAAAATGGTACTAGAATCTAAAAGTCATCCTGGAGAACTTAAGGACATGGTATGCTCACCTGGAGGAACTACTATAGAAGCAGTAGCAGTGCTAGAAGAAAAAGGGATGCGCTCGGCTGTAATAGAAGCAATGAGGAAATGTGCTCAAAAATCTAAAGGTATGTAAATATATTTGTATTTACAATAAAAATAGTTGGCATGAACTAAATTCATCCAACTATTTTTTATGTAGATTAATTAAAAAATATGTAAAGAATCATATCATGCATATCTTGTTTCTGCCGGTTTTCTTTGCAAGATATAATTGCTTATCAGCAGATTCAATCATACTTTTGCAACTGGTTTCCTGAGTTGGAATTACACTGGCGATACCTATACTTACAGTTACGAAAGGTTCAACTAAAGAATTTTCATTTGGAATTTTAGAGTCATAGATTTTCTTTCTAATATTTTCTGCTATTTCAAAGACTTCTTCATTTGAGTCACCTACAAAGATACTGGCAAATTCCTCGCCACCGTATCTAGCTAAAAGACCCTTTTTTTCACAAGTATACTCAGAAGTCATAGATGCGATTTTCTTTAGACACTGGTCCCCCTCTTCGTGACCATATAAATCATTATACGCTTTAAAGTGGTCTATATCAAATATCATAAGAGATAGCTTTCTATTGGTATTAAAGCAATAATTCAACTGCTCCCATAAATACTCATCAAATTTTCTTCTATTAAAAACTCCAGTAAGTCCATCTAAATAAGAAATACTTTCAAGATAGTCTCTGTGTTTTTTAAGTTCAGCATGTGTATTGACCCTAGCCTTTACAATGACAGGAGAAAAAGGCTTAGAGATATAATCTACAGCGCCTAGCTTAAAGCCATAAGTTTCATCCTCTACACTGATTTTTCCTGTAATAAAAATGATAGGAATATTTTTGGTTAGAGGAGTATCTTTCAACTTTTTGCATACATCATAACCACTAATTCCAGTCATTACAACGTCTAGTAAAATAATATCGGGCAGGGTATCAGAAAAAATTATATCTAATGCCTGCTCACCGCTACTCGCTGTTACTACAACATAATCATCCTTAAGCACATCAGTAAGAATAGCTAAATTAATTTTTGTATCATCGACTATTAAAATCTTTTGTTTGTTATGAATCTTATGCATCTTCGATACTTCCCCCAGATATAATTTAGCAGATATTTTAAAATCCAAAATCTATTTATATAGAGTAAATTGTATCATAGGAAGATAGAACTTACTATACATAATAGGTCTAAATATTTATAATTAAATATAAAATTAAAATTATACTGTGTCATTAATAAAATTGACTCTTAGATTTCCAAAATTGATTTTATATGTCACTGTAATTCCAAGCCTTGCAAATGCAGGGCTTATTTTTCGATAAGTATTAAAATGGCTGACTATCATTGCTAAACTAATGTCAAAGCGATAAAATAGAAATAGTATATATAAAAATATCCCCAAACAATTAAGTAAACTAATCGGAGGAATAAACATGACAAGTGCAGCGCAAAGAGCTGAATTACAATCACAAATATGGAAAATAGCTAATGATGTAAGAGGTTCTGTAGACGGATGGGATTTCAAACAATATGTCCTAGGAACATTATTTTATAGATTTATAAGTGAAAATTTTTCTGACTATATGGAAGCAGGAGATGAGAGTTTTAGGTATGCAGATATTGATAAAAGCAAAGAAAATGAAATCATAACTAGCGAAATCAAAGACGATGCAATCAAAACAAAAGGCTACTTTATATATCCTAGCCAGTTATTTGAAAATATTGCAAAAACTGCAAATACAAATGAAAGTCTAAACACAGAGTTAAAAGCTATATTTTCAGCTATAGAAAGCTCGGCTAATGGATACGATTCTGAGCTAGATATCAAAGGATTATTTGCAGATTTTGACACTACTAGTAATAGACTAGGTAACACAGTAAAAGATAAAAACTCTCGTCTAGCAGCAGTAATAAAAGGAGTTGCAGGGCTTAAATTTGGTGAATTTGAAGATAATCACATAGACTTGTTCGGAGATGCCTATGAATTCTTAATATCAAACTACGCTTCTAATGCAGGAAAATCAGGAGGAGAATTTTTTACCCCTGCGAGCGTATCTAACCTTATCGCCAAATTAGCAATCCATGGGCAAACCTCAATCAACAAAATCTATGATCCAGCGGCTGGTTCTGGCTCGCTATTGTTACAAGCAAAGAAGCAATTTGATGCTCATATAATAGAAGAAGGGTTTTATGGTCAAGAAATAAATCATACTACATATAACCTTGCTCGTATGAATATGTTCTTACATAACATAAACTACGATAAATTTCACATAGCACTTGGAAACACTCTATTAGACCCTCATTATGGAGAAGATAAGCCCTTTGATGCAATAGTATCCAACCCACCATATTCAGTAAAATGGATAGGAACTGATGACCCTACCCTTATAAATGATGATAGATTTGCACCTGCAGGAGTGCTAGCTCCAAAATCAAAAGCAGACTTTGCCTTTGTACTTCATTCACTGAGCTACCTATCAAGTAAAGGTAGAGCCGCTATAGTCTGCTTTCCTGGTATATTCTATCGTGGTGGAGCAGAGCAAAAAATAAGAAAATACCTAATAGACAACAACTTTGTAGAGACAGTAATATCACTAGCTCCAAATCTTTTCTTTGGAACCTCTATAGCTGTGAATATCCTAGTCCTATCAAAACATAAAACAGATAACAAAACCCAATTTATAGATGCAAGTGGAGCAGATTTTTACAAAAAAGAAACCAATAACAACATCCTAACAGAAAAACATATAGAAGAAATAATGAGAATATTTGACACTAAAGAAGATATCCCTCATGTAGCAAAATGCGTAGATTATGAAGCTATAGTAGATAATGACTACAACCTTTCAGTAAGCTCATATGTAGAGGCAAAAGACACAAGAGAAATAATAGATATAAATGAGCTAAATCAAGAAATAAAAACTACTGTAGCAAAAATAGACAAGCTTAGAACTGAGATTGATGAAATAATCGAGGTGATAGAGGGGGAAAAATAATGGGTCGTAACAAAAAAAAAATATCAAACATTCATTCTTCTGCAGCTGAATATTTGACCTTTGTTGCATCTACAGGAGATAGTGAAAAAAGCATTGAAATGAGATACGAAGATGAGAATATATGGCTCACTCAAAAAATGATGGCTGAACTTTATGATGTAGATGTGAGAACAATAAATGAGCATATCAAAAAGATTATAAATGACTCTGAATTAAGTGAAAGCACAGTTATCCGGAAATACCGGATAACTGCTAGTGATGGAAAAAATTATAATACTCTTCATTATAATCTTCAAATGATAATTGCAGTAGGTTTCAAGGTTCAAAATTCAAAAGCTGTGCAATTTCGTAAATGGGCTGGTCAAATAGTCAAAGACTACACAATACAAGGCTGGACAATGGATGTAGAAAGACTTAAAAAAGGGCATATGTTTACTGATAATTATTTTGAAAGACAATTACAACATATTAGAGAAATTAGATTATCGGAAAGAAAGTTTTATCAAAAGATAACTGATATATATGCAACTGCCTTTGATTATGACAAAGATTCTAAAACGACTAGAGAATTTTTTAAAGTTGTTCAAAATAAGATGCATTATGCAGTCCATAGACATACTGCAGCAGAACTAATAGTTGAAAGGGCAGATTCAACTAAAGAAAACATGGGACTTACAAATTGGGAATCTGCACCAAATGGCAAAATAATAAAAGCGGATGTAACTATAGCTAAAAATTATTTAAACGAAAAAGAAATGAACTACTTAGAAAGAATAGTTTCAATGTATTTAGATTATGCAGAATTGCAAGCTGAAAGAAAAATACCAATGTCAATGCAAGACTGGGCAAAAAGATTAGATGGATTTCTCGAATTTAATGGGAATGAAGTTTTAATGGATTCAGGTAAAATATCACATGAAAAAGCAAAACTCCATGCAGAAACAGAGTTCGAAAAATATAGAGTCATACAAGATAGACTATTTGAAAGTGATTTTGATAAATTTATTGTTGATAATTATGAACTTATGACAGATAAAAAAGGTAATGGTGACTAAATTATGATACAGTCAAATTTTATGGAAAAGTTGCTTGATGGGGTTCAAGTTGAGTGGAAGGTATTAGGGGATGTAATAAATTCACTTAAAACAGGATTAAACCCTAGAAAAAATTTTCAATTAAATACACCAAATGCAGAAGGGTTTTATGTAACGGTTAGAGAAATCCAAAATGGAAAAATAATATTTCTTGATAAGACAGATAGAGTTAATGATTTAGCATTAGAACTAATAAATAATCGTTCTAATTTAGAAATTGGAGATATATTATTTTCGGGGACAGGAACGGTTGGAAAAACTGCAGTTATTGAAAAACAACCAACCAATTGGAATATTAAAGAAGGAGTTTATGTTATCAAACCAAAAAAAGAAATTATTAATTCAAGATATTTATCGCATTTACTTAATTCTCAAGATATAGTAAGAGAATATAGCAAAAAAATTGTTGGATCTCCTGTTGTCAGTTTACCTATGGGTGATTTAAAAAAACTATTAATCCCTATCCCCCCTCTAAAAGTGCAAGAGGAAATCGTCCGCATTTTAGACACCTTTACAGAGCTTACAGCAGAGCTTACAGCAGAGCTTACAGCTCGTAAAAAGCAATATACTTATTACCGTGATAAGCTACTTAGTTTTGAAGAAGGAGAAGTTGAGTACAAAGAGCTAGGAGAAATTGGTGAATTAGTTAGAGGTAGTGGTTTACCAAAATCTGATTTTACAGAAATTGGTGTTCCAGCAATTCATTATGGTCAGATTTATACATATTATGGTACTTTTACTAAAGAAACAAAATCGTTTGTGTCATATGAAACTGCTAAAAAATTAAAGAAAGTTAATACTGGTGATGTTGTTATAACAAATACAAGTGAAAATCTTGAAGATGTTGGTAAAGCTGTTGTCTATCTTGGGAAACTTCAAGCTGTTACTGGGGGACATGCAACAATATTTAAACCATCAAGTCAAATAACAGGGAAATTCTTAGCTTATTATACACAAACAGGAATGTTTGCAGGTCAGAAAAGAAAATATGCAAAAGGAACAAAAGTTATAGATGTTTCTGCAACTGATATGGCTAAAATAATTATCCCCATTCCCTCATTAGCAGAACAAGAACGCATAGTATCCATCCTAGATAAATTCGATGCCCTAACATCATCTATCACTGAGGGTCTACCTCGTGAGATAGAGCTACGTCAAAAGCAATACGAGTACTATAGAAATATGCTTCTTAGCTTTCCAAAACAGGAGGTCTAGTCATGGCAGATTATAAAACTATTGCAGAATCAAAGAAATTCATAGTTCTAGATAAATACACTAAGTGTCCACAGGTAAATGAAGCCTATCAGAGCGAATACAATCTAGAGAGGGAATTTATCACTGATTTAGAAAATCAAGGCTATGAATATGTACAGGGAATGAATACTATCCAGAAGATGTTATCTAATGTGCGTGCTTTGTTAGAGGAGCTTAACAAAGTTAAGTTTACAGATGCTGAGTGGGTTAGATTTTGTGAGCAGTATTTAGACAAGCCTAGTGATAATCATATTGACAAGACTCGTAAGATTCACAATGACTATATATTTGATTTTGTGTTTGATGATGGGCATATTCAAAACATCTATCTAGTAGATAAGAAGAATATTGCAAGAAATAAAGTGCAGGTTATTTCTCAGTTTGAGCAAAAAGGTTCTCATGCCAATAGATATGATGTGACTATCTTGGTAAATGGTCTACCTCTAGTACAAGTAGAGCTGAAAAAAAGAGGGATAGCTATACGAGAAGCCTTTAATCAAGTTCATAGATATAGTAAAGAGAGCTTTAACTCTGAGAACTCCCTATATAAGTATGTGCAGATTTTTGTGATTTCTAATGGGACTGATAGCAGATACTTTGCTAATACTACTAGGCGTGATAAGAACAGCTTTGATTTTACTATGAACTGGGCAAAGTCAGATAATACTCTTATTAAGGATTTAAAGGATTTTACTGCTACTTTTTTTCAAAAAAATACTCTGCTAAGTATACTACTCAAATACTCAGTGTTTGATACTAGCGATATTCTTCTTATTATGCGTCCATATCAGATAGCTGCTACTGAGAGAATATTATGGAAGATAGAAAGCTCATATCAAGCCAAGAAGTGGAGAACTACTGAAAGTGGTGGGTATATCTGGCATACTACAGGCTCGGGCAAGACTCTTACAAGCTTTAAAGCGGCTAGACTAGCCACTGAGCTGAGCTTTATTGACAAGGTGTTTTTTGTAGTGGATAGAAAGGATTTAGACTATCAGACTATGAAGGAATATCAGCGTTTTTCTCCTGATAGTGTCAATGGCTCAGAAAATACAATAGGACTAAAGCGAAATATAGAAAAAGATGATAACAAGATTATAGTTACTACTATTCAAAAACTAAACAATCTAATGAAAAGTGAAACAGATCTAGCTATATATGATAAGCAGGTGGTGTTTATTTTTGACGAAGCCCACCGCTCACAATTTGGCGAGGCTCAAAAAAATATAAACAAGAAGTTTAAAAAGTTCTATCAATTTGGATTTACAGGTACTCCTATATTTCCAGAAAATGCTCTAGGCTCTGAAACCACAGCGACTGTATTTGGCAGGGAGCTACATTCTTATGTAATCACTGATGCCATAAGGGATGAAAAAGTACTTAAATTCAAAGTGGATTACAATGATGTGCGACCAAAGTTTAAAAATATAGAGACTGAGCAAGATGAAAAGAAGCTATCGGCTGCGGAAAACAAAGAAGCTCTCCTTCATTCTGAGAGAATTAAAGAAATATCTCAGTATATCCTTAATAATTTTAAGACAAAAACTCATAGATTGACTGCAAATGGAAAAGGGTTTAATGCTATGTTTGCAGTTAGTAGCGTAGATGCGGCAAAGCTATATTATGAAGCCCTAAGTAATCTTCAAAAGGGCAGTGAAAAACCTCTTAGGATTGCTACTATATTTTCATTTGCGGCAAATGAGGAGCAAAACGCTATAGGTGAGATACTAGATGAGACATTTGAGCCTTCTGCTATGGATTCTAGTGCAAAGGAGTTCCTAGGTTTAGCAATAAAAGATTATAATGCTATGTTCAAAACAAACTACAGCGTAGAAAGTAGTGAGTTTCAAAATTACTATAGAGATTTAGCCAAAAGAGTAAAGGAAAAAGAAATTGATTTACTAATTGTTGTGGGGATGTTTCTGACAGGATTTGATGCTCCTACTCTAAATACTTTATTTGTGGACAAAAATCTTAGGTATCATGGACTTATCCAAGCATATTCTAGAACCAACCGTATATATGACTCTACCAAAACCTTTGGCAATATCATCACATTTAGAGATTTAGAAAAAGCAACTATAGATGCTATTACTTTATTTGGAGATAAAAATACTAAAAATGTAGTTCTAGAAAAAAGCTATACGGAATATATGCAGGGCTTTACAGATGTAGCAACTGGAGAGGCTAGAAGAGGATATGTAGATGTAGTAAAGGAATTAAAAGAGAGATTCCCAGATATAGATAATATAGTTACGGAAAAGGATAAAAAGGATTTTGCTAAGCTATTTGGGGAATACCTAAGAGTTGAAAACATCCTGCAAAACTACGATGAATTCACAGCTTTAAAAGCTATACAGCAGCTAGATATTACTGATGAAGAGCAAGTAGAACAATTTAAAGC
>Ga0334893_1001900_pt1 | contig 17487 bp, 16 predicted proteins | sample GraSluR3_MG_5_FD_207218 | JGI IMG/M metagenome (GOLD analysis project Ga0334893, IMG submission 207218) | Sludge microbial communities from methane-producing bioreactor in Wageningen University, Netherlands - Granular Sludge_09_05-R3 | ecosystem: Engineered > Bioreactor > Anaerobic >...
AATGGCAGATTTTAATAATATAGTTTTAATTGGAACTGTAGCAGATACTAGCATCATGTATGAAAACTTAGTAGAGGCATTAAAGGATATTTTTGCAGATTCAAATTATAAAACACTATTAAATGCTCATATAAATGAAGCTAGAAAAGATAGTAACTCAATTAACTTGAATAGCTATAAGCTGATGCCAAAGCCTAAGACTATCCTTAATTGGCATGAAGCAGAAGAGCTAGAAAGAGAGCTTGTTGAGCTAGATAAATCTATTGGAAGAGTATCAGCAGAATCGCTTGTGCCATATCCTCCTGGAGTGCCACTTGTATTGCCTGGAGAAGAGATAACGAGTGAGATAATCTCTTATATCAATGCTATAAAGTTAGATAGTCTTAAGCTTACAAAAAGCTTATCTTCCAAGGAAGCAGATAAAATATACGTAATAAAGATTTAAGATGAAAGGGGAGGATTACGATTAGCAAATCATTATTTATAGCGGAAAAACCTAGTGTTGCACTTGAATTTGCAAAGACTTTAGGCATAAAAGGGAATAAAAGAGATGGCTATATCGAATCTTCTGATGCAATTGTTACTTGGTGTATAGGACATCTTGTGACCATGAGCTATCCTGAAAAATACGATATAAAGTACAAGGCTTGGAGACTTCATGACTTACCTTTTTTACCTGAAGAATATAAGTATGAAATCATTGCAAATGTTCAAAAACAGTTTGATATTATAAAAGAGCAGATGAATAGAGATGATGTGACTACTATATATGTATGTACTGACTCTGGAAGAGAGGGAGAGTATATATATAGACTGGTAGACATGATGGTGGATGCAAAATCAAAAGAGAAAAAGAGAGTATGGATTGATTCCCAAACTGAAGATGAAATCAAAAAAGGTGTAAAAAACGCAAAGCCTCTAGAAGCCTACGACAACCTAGCTGATTCAGCATTTCTTCGTGCAAAAGAAGACTATCTTATGGGAATCAATTTCTCTAGACTTCTTACCTTATGCTATGGAAGAACCCTTGCTAAAAAGCTAGAAAAGGATCACATAGTCATAGCAGTAGGTCGTGTTATGACCTGCGTTTTAGGGATGATTGTAAATAGGGAAAGAGAAATAAGGGATTTTGTTAAGCTACCATACTATAAAGTTCAAGCTCTATTTGAATTTGAAGGGTCTATAGATTACGATGCTGAGTGGAAAGCTGTAGAAGGCTCTAAATATCACCTTTCAAATCAAATCTATAAGGAAGTTGGATTCACGGACAAAGCTTTGGCTGAAACCTTTGTAAATGAACTAAAAACCTCTAACGAAAAGCCTGTGATTGAAGATGTTAAGAAAAAAAAGGAAACTAAAAATCCTCCTCTTTTATACAATCTTGCAGAGCTACAAAATGAGCTTTCTAAAAAGCTAAAGCAAAGCCCAGACCAGACACTTAAGATTGCCCAGAACCTTTATGAAAAAAAGCTGATTACTTATCCTAGAACGGATGCAAGAGTTCTATCGACTGCTGTTTGCAAGGAAATCCTTTCAAATTTAAAAGGTCTAACTCAGCTAGATAAAGTAGCATCACTAGATGAAAAGGATAAGACGCTGCCAGAGTATGCTTTAGAGGTTATTAATAGTAACAAACATAAGGGCCTTGAAAAAACCAAATATGTAAATGATAAAGCTATAACTGACCACTACGCTATAATTCCGACGGGTCAAGGTTTATCAACCTACAATAAGCTTCCAGGAATTGAAAAAGAAGTATACATACTTATAGTAAGAAGATTTTTAGCCATATTTTTTCCTCCTGCAATTTACAATCAGCTTTCGATTACAACAAAACTTGGAGAAGAAAGATTTTTTTCTACTTCAAAAGTATGTACATCTGAAGGATTTCAAGTGATTTTAAACGATGAAAAGAAAGAAGACGATTCAAAGCAGGATAAGGCTGAAATTTTGAAAAAGCTAAAAAAAGGTCAAACTGTTTTAGTTAAAGAGCTGGACATCAAGGAATCGGAAACGACTCCGCCAAAACGATATAACTCAGGTTCAATTATTCTTGCTATGGAAAATGCAGGAAAGCTAATCGAAGATGATGAGCTAAGAGAGCAAATCAAAGGGAGTGGAATAGGAACTAGTGCTACTAGAGCAGAGATATTGAGTAAGCTGGAAAAAATAGATTATATTTCGCTCAATAAGAAAACCCAGATTCTAACCCCAACAACTTTAGGAGAATCAATCTACGATGTAGTTGCTGGCTCGATTCCATCATTACTTAGACCAGAGCTCACAGCTAGCTGGGAAAAAGGGCTATCTATGATAGCTTCTGGTGACATAAAAAATGATGAGTACATGAAAAAATTAGAGAGCTATATCCAGAAAAATACTAGTAGAGTTTTGACTCTTACTAAAAATACTAATGTTAAAAATCAAGCATCTGACATAGATAAAACTCCACTAGGGAGCTGTCCACTTTGCAAGGATGGTAAAATAAAAGAAAATTCAAAAGCGTATTTTTGTACTAACTGGAAAGATAACTGCAATTTTACTCTTTGGAAGAATTCCCTGCCTGAGCTTAAAGAGGATATATCTAGGGATTTGGTAAAAGAGCTTTTAGCTTCAGATAAAAACAGCATCAAAATCCACACTTCTGAAAATAAGGATGTTCATATTAAGTTCAAAGAAAGCGGTAATGGAGAACTTGAAATCACAAAAAGCCACTAAATTTAGTGGCTTTTTGCATACTGTTTTAACCACCACCAACAGGTGGGAAAAGAGCAAGCACATCATCAGACTTAAGCACAGCGTCAGATTTAGTTCCTCTTCCATTTATCATTATTATTGCTACATCCTGCAGAGGAATTCCGAGGCTTTCAATTATTTCTTTGACAGTAGTATCTGAACTTACGTCCATATCCATTATTTTTTCTCTATTTTCTCTTAGATTTGCAAAGAGCTTAACAGTGATTTGCATAATTTCCTCCTAAATTATATCTAGGTGTCTTTCTTGAGTTTAAAATTTGCTTCATTTCCTTGGTTTTTCCCATAAAAGCCTAAAGCAATCCTATAAGGGCCAGGACATCCAGGTGGCAGAAAGGCTACGCGGTCTCCAGGGTTGATTATATAGTCTACCTGCTGAACAAAACCGTTTACAAAAATTACTTCGATATCGTCTCGCTTGATTTCTAGCTGTTTAGAGAGCTCCAAACCGCTTATAGGGCCATCGATTTCGAGAAATACAGGCATGGTTCCAAATTTCTTTTTTAAAAAGGCATCAAGTTGTAAAAAACCTCTTAGTTCTATTGTTTTACTTGAGTTTTCCATCATTTTGCCTCCTGTATTAACATCAGTTAAATATGAAAAGCCGAACCTATGTCCGACTTTTCAGCATTTTTTACAATTAGAACTTCATAACTTCATCGATTTCTTCAGGGCTGAAATCCCAAACTACGTTATGTGGTGCTATAGGTTCATATTCCATAAATTCTGGCAATCTATCATGTGAATTTGTAAAGCCAGCACGTTTATTGAAGTCTCTTTCAACGCGAAGAACATTTTTTCCTAGCTCATCTAGGTCATCAGAAGTTAAGCTAAGGCCGTATTGAGCATTTATCATATCAATTAGAGCTTGATAGCCAGCTGGGCTGTCTGCTATACCAAAGTATACAAATAGACACATTCCAGTACTGTCAATTGCAGCTGTACCGATTTGCATAGCACGTGCATACTCTATTTGGCCTTCTTTTTTAAGAGGATCTATATCTGCTCCGACTTTTAGGATGTTTCCTGTGATACAGTATCCTGCAGTGTGGTCTGCGCCCATAGTAGTAGTAGCATATGTTAAGCCGATACCCTTGATAGCACGTGGATCATATGCTGGGATTGCTTGGTCTTTTACTACTGGAACACGATATAGTCCGCAAACTTTTCCAACTATAGATGTTCCTCCTGCGATGATTCTAGCAAGTGGAGTAGGATTAGCCATATCTTTAACTATTTCAAGAACCTTTTCTCCATCGCCCCAAGGGATTAATCCGCCTTCCATTGCAGTAGCAACAGCAACAGCAACTTCTATACTGTCAACGCCTACATCATCCATAGCGCGGTCTATATATGCGATAGTATCAAAATCTTTGATGCCAGCATCAGCGCCTAGTCCCCAAATAGTTTCATATTCAAAACCACTTGTGATGTATTTACCTTGTTTATCAGGATACCACTGAGAACAACGAATAACGCATCCTTTATGACATCCGTGTGAAACTTTTCCATCTCCACCACGCTCAGTGATAGTTGCATTTAGAGTTTCTCCAGAGAAATTGTCATTGTAGTCTATTCTTCCGCCAGTGAAGTTGTTTGCTGGAAGGCCACCTGCTTCATTAATAATATTAACTAATACATCTGTACCATAAAGTGCAAGACCTTGGCCTGCAACTGGATGGTCTAATAGAGCCTTTGCAAAAACCTTAGAAGCAGCAGCAAAAGCTTCTGGGTCAGCTACTGGCACTTTGCTTGCTCCAGTTTCATCTATGATTATAGCCTTTACATTTTTAGAACCAAGTACCGCTCCTAGTCCACCTCTACCAGCACTTCTAATATTACCTTCAGGGTCTTTGAAAGAAATATTTGCAGATGGAAGTCTGTGCTCACCAGCAGGCCCTATAATTGCTATTCCAACGTGAGAACCATATTTTCCGCCTAGTATACGAATAGCATCATAGTTTCCGCAACCGCCTAAAATTTCAGCTGGAGCAGGCTCGATAGTAACGCCGTTCATATCTAATTTAATTACATAAAACTTATCATCGCTTGGCTTTCCTTCGATTACAAATGCTTTAATTCCCATTTTAGCTAGCATTTGAGAAGAAGAACCACCAGTATTTGATTCTTTAATAGTTCCAGTTAGTGGACTTTTAGCTCCGACAGACATACGTCCAGAGTTTGGTGCAGATGTTCCGCTAAGTAGACCTGGAGCGAAGATTATTTTATTGTTTTTTCCAAGTGCATGACATGTTGGGATAACTTCGTCATTTACAAAGCTAGAAGTAAGTGCTCTACCACCTAGTCCAGCATATTTTTCTGGCACATCTGTGATTTCGTGTTTTAGAGTAGCCATGTCAATTCTAATAAATTTTTGCATGAAAAAACCTCCTTCAAAATTTGGTTTAGGTATAATCGTAGTAGATTATACAGGATAACAGTGAAATTCAGTGTTAACCCCATCCTTTCCAAATAGCGGGAGGCAGCGTAGTTTCCTACTCTACCCATTGGCCAACCTTCATGGCATATATTTCAATACTTTAGAATAGTTAGCTCGGATAAGTTTGATTATTCTGATTATTTTTATCTTATCACAAAAGAGACGATTTGTCTATTTTTGATTCCTCATTAAGGTTTACAATTAAAATGTTTATACTTTGTTAAATTTATGCTATATTATTTTTATACAGTTTTTTTTAATAAATATTCTCATTAAGGATTGGTAAAGGGAATGGGGGATGTAAGATGCAGAGTATTTTGACTACCTGTCCATACTGTGGTACGGGTTGTACTTTTTATCTTAACGTTAAAGATGGGGAGATAGTTAGTGTAACTCCGAATGAAAAGAATGCAGTAAATGGGGGAAAGCTTTGTTCAAAAGGACATTTTGGTTTTGACTTTGTACATCACAATGACAGACTCAAAAATCCAATGATAAGAAAAAATGAAAAGCTAGAAGAAGTATCTTGGGAAGAAGCTTTTGAATTTATAACTTCAAAGCTAAAATCAACTATAAAAGATCATGGACCAGACAGCATAGCTTCATTTAGCTCAGCGAGATGCACTAATGAAGAAAACTATTTAATGCAGAAATTAATGAGAGCTGCAGTTGGGACTAATAATATTGACCACTGCGCTAGACTCTGACATGCACCTACAGTGTCCGGTCTGGGCACAGCTTTTGGTAGTGGAGCAATGACAAACTCTATAGACGAAATTGATTTGATGGATGAAAAAGATGCGATTTTCGCAATAGGGACAAACACGACTGAATGTCATCCTATTATTGGACTAAAATTACTTCAAGCAAAGGATAGGGGAACCAAGCTTGTAGTAGCAGACCCTAGAAAAACTGATTTAGCTATGCATGCTGATGTATGGTTAAGACAAAAGCCTGGTACTGACGTAGCACTTCTTAATGCTATGATAAATGTAATCTTGAATGAGAATCTAGCAGACAATGAATTTATAAATACTAGGACTGAAAACTTTGAGCAGATGAAGGAAACGGTTCTTAAATATACACCAGAATACAGTGAAAAAATCACTAAGGTTCCAGCTGAAAAAATAAGAGAAGCAGCTAGAATAATTGCAAAATCAAACAATACTGCTTCCTACTACACTATGGGAATCACACAGCATACTACAGGAGTAGACAATGTGCTTTCTGTTGCAAATATTGCTATGGTTACTGGAAATCTTGGAAAGCCAAAAGCTGGAGTAAACCCACTTAGAGGACAAAACAATGTTCAAGGGGCTTGTGACATGGGAGCGCTTCCTAACGTTTATCCAGGATATCAAGCAGTTACTGACCCAGCAATAAAAGAAAAATTTGAAAAAGCTTGGAATAAGCCACTGAGTGATAAAGTAGGGCTTACTATTCCGTCAGTTCTTAATGAAATAATGAAAGATAATGTGAAGGTTTTATATGTATTTGGAGAGAATCCAGTTAGAAGCGATCCAGATGTTACTCATGTAAAGCATTGTTTAGAGCATCTTGACTGCCTTATCGTCCAGGATATATTTTTGACTGAGACAGCCGAGCTTGCAGATGTAGTACTACCAGGAGCAAGCTTTGCAGAAAAAGATGGAACCTTTAGTGGAACAGACAGAAGAGTTCAAAGAATAAGAAAAGCAGTTGAGCCTATAGGAAACTCTATGCCTGACTGGTTGATACTTAGCAAATTAATTTCTTCTATGGGATATCCTAGCGATTATAAATCTCCTGAAGAAATATTCAATGAAATAAGAACTGTAACTCCTAGCTATGCAGGAATTACATATGGCAGAATAGAAAATGAAGTCATTTCTTGGCCATGTCCTACTGAAGACCATAAAGGAACACCGGTACTACACATAGGGAAATTTTCTAGAGGATTAGGAAAGTTTTCTGCAATAGAACATAGAGATCCAGCTGAAATGCCAGATAAAGAGTACCCACTTATGCTCACTACCGGAAGGGTAGTGGCTCATTATCATACAGGAACTATGACAAGGCGCTGCTGGGGACTTAATGGAACTCATCCAGAGGAATCTATAGAAATAAATCCCGTAGATGCTGCTAACTTAAACATAGAAGATGGAGATGAGGTATCTGTGACAACTCGCAGAGGCTCACTTATAACTAAAGCTCAAGTTACAACAAGAGTACCAGAAGGCTTGACATTTATTACTTTCCACTTTACTGAAAATCCAGGTAATATTTTGACAAATAGTGCCGCAGATCCTATCACACAAACCCCTGAATACAAGGTGTGTTCAGTTAATGTAAAAAAACTAGATTTTTCTGATTTTGGATGTCAAAAAAGAAAAATCTTTAAAAAAGAAACTCAAAATGCAGTGTAGGATAGTAAAGGGGAGGTAGTATAGATGAATACTTTTGTTATAGCAAATCCTAAAAAATGTATAGGATGCAAGGCTTGTGAAATAGCATGCGCAGTAGCTCATATCGATAAATCCGTAGTTACAGCGAATAAGGAAGAGATACCATTTTCACCTAGAGTAAATCTGATTAGAGCAGATATCGTTACGACTCCTATTCAGTGCAGACAATGTGAGGATGCTCCATGTGCCAATGTATGTCCAGTATCTGGGATAATACATCAAGACGATAAAATAATAATAAAGACTGAGCAGTGTATAGGCTGTAAGACTTGTATTTTAGCTTGCCCTATTGGAGCTATGAATATGGTTCATGATGAAGCAACCTTGAAAAAAGAGTCAAAGCTAAGCGACACAACTAATTTGGAACCTATGGTAGCCATAAAATGCGACTTATGTGTAGGAAGAGAAGGCGGGCCAGCATGTGTAGAGATATGCCCAGCTGAAGCTTTTATCTTAGTAGAGCAAAAAGATATAAATGAAATAAGTAAAAATAAAAGAAAAGCAAATGCTTTAAGAACTGTATAAATAAAAAAGGTCCAGCTAAAAATTTTAGCTGGACCTTTTTTAATACAACAAGATACTTGGAATTAATTTGCAATATTCGATTGTATTATTTTTAAGAGTGAGTAGTTTTGTCTATATGCTCTAGCTCAAATATATCTGGTGGAACAGGTCTTCCAAATATATAGCCTTGAATTTCATCGCATTCTAGCACTTTTAATATTTCTAATTGATTTGAGTCTTCTACCCCTTCTGCTATTGTCTTTAGTCCCATTCCTCTAGCCATCATGATTATAGCTTTGACTATTAGTAGAGTATTTTTGTCTTCAGCAATATTGTCAATTAGCTCTTTTGCTATTTTAAGTCTATCGATATCAAATCTCTTAATATAGCTTAGAGATGAATATCCAGTACCAAAATCGTCTATTGATATACTTATTCCAATACTTGCCAGTCCGGAAAATATTTCTTCCATAGATACTTGAGAACTCATTGCTACACCTTCAGTGATTTCTAGGTCTATCCATTCAGGTTTAATATTTTTATTATGAATTTTTTGCCTTATTCTGTTTACAAAATCAGAGTTTTCAATTTGAATGGGAGATATATTGATTCCTACTTGTAAATCTAAATTATATTGATTATTCCAGATTTTTACTTGAGATATAGCATTATTTAATACCCATTCACCTAAATCAAAGATAATACTAGTTTCTTCAGCTATTGGAATAAAATCAGCTGGAGATATAAAGCCTTCTTGAGGGTGAAACCATCTAAGCAGAGCCTCCATTCCAACTAAAGCATGGTCTTTTGTCGTATATTGAGGCTGGAAATATAACTGGAATTCTTTGTCAAAATTAGCATTTTTTAACATTACTTCGAGATGATGCTTTTCTTGTACTTTTTCATTTAGGATATTATCAAAGAAAAAGTACTTTATATTTGAGTGAGAATTTTTTGCTTCATACATTGCGATATCTGAAAATTTGAGAAGTGTATTTTTATCTTTACTGTCTTTTGGATATTTAGCTATACCTATACTAATATCGATTGAAAAGGTATATGGAGAAATAACAATAGGATGCTGTGAGATTTTTAGTAAAGTTTTAATTATGATTTCTAATTCTTCTAAATCAACATAATTTTCAGCTATAATGGCAAATTCATCTCCGCCTATTCTGTATACATTACAACCTTTTTTGCAATGATTGGCAAAGCGCTTGCTTAGACTTACTATAACTTTATCTCCCACCTCATGACCATGAGCATCGTTAATAACTTTAAATCTGTCCATATCAATGTAAAGTAGAGCAAATTTATTACAGGACTCATTATCTATAAGTTCTTGCATATGATTTAAAAAATATCTTCTATTGTAAAGTCCGGTCAAATTATCTTTATTAGAAATATCTTCTAAAAGTTTATTGGCTTTTTTTAAATCATATGTTTTTTCTTCGATAATTTTTTCTAAATTATCATTCATCTCTATTTCTTTCTTTAGCAAATGTTCTGTTTGTATTGATATTTGGATATATTTGCTAGCCAATATATAAAAAGCAGCAAGTATAACTAGAATAAGAAAGTTACTAAGTCCTATAGATGTATAAAACAAACCTAATACAAGAAAAGCAATAGCTATATGGGTATTTTTAGTTTTGCCATAATTGTATGGAAGATTGTCATTAACATTTTTAATTTCTTTTGGTTTATCTGCATAAATACTTCTAGCATAAGCAGAAAAAGCAAACAAGGTAGCTGTTAAAGTATAAGAAGCATCGATAAATGTATTTGGATTATAGGAATTTGAAAGTTCTATATAAGCAAAATAAAAATTCGAAAATACATACACGAGGATTCCTATAAAAGCAAAAATAAACGAAGTTGAAGATTTTTTAGCTCTATATGAAAAGTGGAAAAGAGTATATAAAGTTAATATTATAAAATCACAAATCATATACAAAATAGTGTTAAAATAATCTATATTTGCCTCAAATCTTAAATCTGTTTTTTTGAAAATAAATGACCAAACTAGAATTATAAGAGCTAATGAAATACTAAATACATCAATGAAAAGTTGGTATTTATTCCACTGTTTTAGGCTTTTTGAATAAATAAAAAGTGCCTGAATCGCAATTATAATACTGGGAATAGTATATAAATAAGGAATGGGTGTAGTATAAATATCTATATTAAAAATACTATCAGTTATAAACCAAGAAAAATCAACTAATCCCCATATAAAAGTAAAGATGAAAAAAATAAAAAAATCTTTGAATTATCAATAGTTTTTCTTTTTATTACATAAAAATAAATCAAATACGAGGAATATAATATTGTTAATGGAGAAAATATATTTCCATATAAGTTATTTTCAAATATTACAGAAGTTAAATGAGATAAAAATAATAAAATTAATATATATAACTTAGGCGGAAATTTATGTTTTATCATGAGACTTCCTTTCTAAGAACAAATATTTGTGTGTAAAACTTTATATAATTATAGCACTTTAGGACTATCAAGTGGGAATAATTATAAAAAGATTTTTAATTTTATGATTCTAGTTTAAGTTTACTTTTTATATCGGATGTGCGATAATATTTTTTTATAAATTTATAGAGAAAGGAAGAGATAAAATGAAAATTGGCTTTGATCCGAAAAAGTATCTTGAAGAACAGTCCAAATTTATTCTCGAGAGAGTAAATGATTATGACAAGCTCTATTTAGAGTTTGGTGGAAAGTTACTTTTTGACATGCATGCAAAAAGAGTACTTCCAGGCTTTGATGAAAATGCTAAAATTAAGCTACTCCAAAAGCTAAAAGACAAGTTAGAAGTAATAATTTGTGTTTACGCAGGGGATATTGAGCGAAACAAGATTAGAGGCGATTTTGGTATTACTTACGACTTAGATGTACTAAGATTAATCGATGATCTTAGAAGCTATGGACTAGACGTAAATAGCGTAGTTATTACTAGATATGAAGACCAGCCTTCTGCCAATATCTTTATGAACAAGCTAGAAAGAAGAAACATAAAGGTATATACACACAGAGCGACAAAAGGCTATCCTACAGATGTAGATACAATAGTAAGTGACGAAGGCTATGGAAAAAATCCGTACATAGAAACTACAAAGCCAATAGTAGTAGTAACAGCACCAGGACCAGGAAGTGGAAAACTAGCCACTTGCCTAAGTCAACTTTATCATGAACATAGGAATGGTAAAGTAGCAGGATACTCTAAATTTGAAACCTTTCCAGTTTGGAACGTACCTTTAAAACATCCGCTTAATATAGCATATGAAGCAGCTACTGTAGATTTAAAAGATATTAATATGATAGATTCTTTTCATGTAGATGCTTATAATGAAATAGCTGTGAACTATAATAGGGATATAGAAACTTTTCCGGTATTAAGAAGAATTATTGAGAGAATAACTAAAAAGGAATCAGTTTTTAAATCACCTACGGATATGGGCGTTAATAGAGTAGGTTACGGAATTGTGGACGATGAAGTTGTTCAGAAAGCCTCAAAGCAAGAAATCATTAGAAGATATTTCAAGGTTGCTTGTGAATATAAAAAAGGATATGCGGATACTGATAGCTTAGAGCGTATCAAGCTTATCATGGAAGAACTGAGCCTAAAGCCAGAAGACAGAAAAGTTGTACTTCCTGCTAGAGAGCGTTCAACTAAATTAAAAGAAGAGCAAGGCGAAAACTGCGTAGGTTCTGCTATGGCTATAGAGCTTAACGATGGAACTATACTTACGGGAAAGGCTTCTGAAGTAATGGATGCAGCAGCTGCAGCCCTTCTAAACGCAATAAAATACTATGGGAATATATCTGATGAAATTCATTTGATATCTCCAGTTATATTGGAGCCTATAAGAGAGCTTAAATGTAAAATGAGCGGAAATTCAACTAGCTACTTAAATAGCGAAGAGATTCTTATAGCGTTAAGCATTTGCGCAGCTACAAACCATACTGCTCAGATTGCTATGGAAAAACTGCTAATGCTTAAAAACTGCCAAGCTCATAGCACGACCATTTTGTCTGCAGTAGATGAGCAAACATACAGACAGTTAGGAATTGATGTAACTAGTGATGCAGAGTTTGCATCAGAGAGCTTATACTATAACAATTAAAATTTGAATTCAAAATAAAAGGGCGGCCGCACTTCAGATTTAGTGTGGCAGCCCTTTTATTGTATTAAGCACGAATTGCAAAGCGTATTTTTGTTGAACGTGCTCTTGGATTTCTATTACATTCTTCAGCTGAAGGTCTAATTACATCAGTTGATATTTCTGAATAAATACCTTCGCGATAATAATTTTTGAATGATTTTTTCACTAAACGATCTTCTCCAGAGTGGAAGGACATAATTAGCACTTTTCCATTTGGAGCTAATACATCTGGCAGTTTCTCAAGGAAATCATAAAGAACTTCAAATTCTTGATTTACATCAATTCGTAAAGCCTGAAAAACACGCTGGCAAGTTTTTTTGATTTCTTGATCGCGATTTTTAGAAGGTATAAAATTAAGAGTATCTTCTATTAAATTTCTAAGCTGGCTAGTTGTTTCTATTTTTTCGCCTTCTTCAAATCTATTAATAATTGCTTTTGAAATTATTTCTGCATGAGGCTCATCAGAATTTTCTAAAAGCATACCCTCTATTTCATATTGATTCATTTCTTTTAGACGCTCTGCCGCCGAAACTCCTTTTTCTGGATTTAGACGTAAATCTAGAGGACCTTCTCTTTTGTAAGTAAAGCCTCTATCAGGATTATCAATTTGCATAGAGGATACACCTAAATCAGCAAGAATAAAATCGAATTTTCCGGCTTCCTTAGAAATCTTATCTATTTCAGAAAAGTTCATATTTCTGATTTTAAGCATATCTTCACCATATCCAAGCGATTCAAGACGTGCTTTTGTTTTTTGAGATTCGATTGGGTCTACATCCGTGGCAAAAATACAACCTTGATGCTCGAGGCATTTAAGCATTTCAAGTGTGTGCCCACCATACCCCAGAGTTGCATCAAAACCAATTTGACCAGGTTTGATTTGAAAGAATTCTAAAATTTCATTTACCGCAATTGAGATATGCATACCTGCAGGAGTATTTCCTCTTTGAATTGCTTTTTCAATTTCATCAGAATATTTTTCTGGGTTATGCTCTTTATATTTTTCTTTAAATGTTTTAGGATGAGTACCTTTGTAGCGAGCTCGCCTTTTAGGTTTTTGGTTTTCAGTCATAAGAAATAACTCCTTTGTTATATAAACGTATCTAAATAAAGCGGATTTATTACTTTTTTCCGCCTCTTTTGCCCATCGCAAGTAGTATTCCAAGAGCTAGTGATAAAAATGCTGCTGTCAATACTCTGTACTCAGGAGGAAGCATAAATGTTATAGTGTGAGCTGGTATCCAAAATAAAGGAACTGTTTTTATAAGTACAAAAGAAACAAAGCCTTTAAAATCTATTCTTCCAACAACATCCACAGCTTTTATATTTTTTATTCCCTCATAAACCATATCTATATAGGTATCTGTAAATCTGTGAAAAGCCATAAATGTAGGAGCAAAGGTAAGGTTCATAATTGAGCTTACAAAGAAAGCAAATGCAAAGCTAGACCCTTTACCAGGTAGATAGCCTTTTTCCAAAGCGCCAGTAACTCCAGCTGCAAATATTTGGAACATAAGAGTTATTACTATACCTAGAAAACCCCAAATTATCGCTCTGTAGATTAAACCAGCTGGTTTTTTCCAGTCACCTACTGATATCCTGATAGCTAACATTTCTCCCATTGTTGCAAGTATTCCAAACTTAATAAATCCACTGATATAAGGATGACCTGCAGTAAAATCAACAAATACTATGTGAGTAGCAGGCATCAGTATAAATAAAGCAACAGATAAAAGTATAATTCCCCATATAAAATCACCTTTTTTCAAATAAAGCACTCCTTTTCTTATTCATTTTGTCTAATTATGATTATAACCATTCTTTTTTATAAACCCAAGGGATTTTTTTACTTACTATCTTTAATACTACAAAATTTCCATATATATAGTTAGAAGAAATTTAATTAATCAAGCTCAATTTAAAGTTTAAAAAGGAAAAGGAGGTTATTATTATGCAGGAAATATTAGAACAAGATAAAAGGCTTAGAGATTTAGAAACCTCACAGGCTGAAACTAGAACCTATGTAAAAATGATTCAAGCAGATATTGAAGAAATTAAGACAAGTATAAAAGAGCTTCACAGCTTAAATTTATCAGCAAATAATTCACAAAATGAGATGGGAAGCGCATGGCAAAACATAGTGATAGAGCTAATCAAGCTAGCAAGTCTTTGTATTATTATACTCGGTACAATAGTAGGGGCAATTAAAGTTATGGGAACATAAACCTTAGTTTTCAGAAAAAACAAATTATTATGATTCGAATTAATTGCTATATCAAAACCTACGTTGTATAATAAAAATAATGTATAAATATATAATAAATATTAATTTTAATTATGATTGTATATAAAAAAGTGCGAGGTGACAATTATGATAAGCATTCAAAATGCGCTTGAAATAATTTTAGAGGAAACTAAGCTACAGCCCACACAAGAGGTGGGCATTTTAGAAGCCAGCGGCTATATTTTAGCACAAGACATCTTTTCAAAGGACACATTGCCTCCATTTAACAAATCAGCAATGGATGGATATGCCTATAATATGGATAAAGCTAATGATGCTAAAACTCTTAAAGTAGTAGCTCTAGTAAAAGCTGGAGATTATTATGAAAAAGAGTTAAATCCAGGTGAAGCTGTAAAAATTATGACAGGAGCGCCAGTTCCAGCTAGTGCAGATACGGTTATAGAAATTGAGAAAGTAAAGGCTGAGAAGGACACGATAATAATTGAATCACCAGTAAAAAAAGGAAGCAATATTATATTTAAAGGAGAAGAACTTGTTTCGGGAGATTTAGTTTTAGAACCAGGGAAACAAATTACTCCAGCAGATATTGGGCTATTGGCATCTTTAGGATATCCTAGAGTTTCAATATATAAACCTCCCACAGTAGCATGCCTAGTTACAGGCGATGAATTAGTGGATATAGATCAAGAAATATCAAAAGGAAAGATACGAAACTGCAATACTTATACACTTGAGGCAATGATAAACCAAATAAAAGCAGTTCCAGTAGCATTTGACATAATTCCAGATGATAAAGAGGTACTAAAAGCTACAGTTTTGAAAGCCTTTGAGACTTGTGATCTTGTAGTAAGCACAGGGGGAGCTTCTGTTGGAGACTTTGATTTCGTGCTAGAGGTGTTAGAAGAAATTGGCGCTGAAATAAAATTTACAAAGGTTGCTATTAAGCCTGGAAAGCCAATAACCTTTGCTAAGTACAATAATAAATTGTTTTTCAGTCTTCCAGGAAATCCGATGTCAGTAATCACAGCTTTTGAACAATTTGTAAAACCAAGCCTAAGACAATCCATGGGAAATATGACTATGGAGCATGTAGAAACTATACCAATGAAAATAGGGGATGGGTTTAAGCTAAGAAAAGGAAGAACTAAATATATCTTCGTAAATGTTGAAAAGGTCGGTGACGAATATATAGCTTACAATACTAGCTCTCAATGCTCAAACCACCTTATGACTGTATCAAAATCAGATGCGGTGCTTATAATTCCAGAGAATATCGAGGATGTAAATAAAGGGGATATTCACAATGGCAGATTTATTTTTAAATAGAAAAACTAATAATCCTATGGACTTAAGTTCAAGCGAAGACTGCATAAAAGTAAGTGGAATTATCAAGCTAAATAGTGGAAGCTTTAGCATATGTGAGGATTATTTGATAATAGAGCAGAAAATAGAATTAAAAATCTATCAAAATGATAAGCTTATAGCTTCTAATGTATTTTATTGCAGTCCAACCTATATAAAGGAACTCGTTGTTGGATATTTAGTGAGCTTTGATATTATATCCAATTTTGATGATATAAAAAAACTCAGCATAAGCGAAGACAAGAGTGAAGCTATAGTAGAGCTAAGCGAGAATGTTAGAAAAAAAATTGATGATTTAGAGGATGACAATATAAGATTTTTCAATCCTAATTTAATTTTTGAGTCTATGCAAAAAAATTTATCTTACTCAAAGCTTTTTTCAAAAACTGGGGGAGCACATTGTATTGGATTTTTAGATACAAATAGTTATATTAAAGCTTTTGAGGATGTAGGAAGACATAATGCATTAGATAAATTGATAGGTCATATTTCAATAATGAAAATCAATCCAAAAGACATAGCTATTATAACAAGTGGAAGGCTTTCTCAAGATATGGCTCTAAAATGCATAAATGCAGGAATTAAGACAATTTTTACAAAGTCAGCACCTACAAGTATGGCATTTGAGCTTTGCAAAGCACACCAAATAACTTTAGTAGGCTTTGTACGTAATTCAAGGCTCAATATATATAATCAAGGGGCTTATAGTAAGATTATCAACGAAGATGCAATTGAAATGGTTTTTAGTGAAGCAAAGATTGATACTAAAAACCGAAGATATAAAGTTCTAAAGGACACAGCGATTTTCTTAAATAGATAATAAAAACAAAGGGGAGAAGGATATGAGAAATGAAATTAGCAGTTTTGTAATTGCTGATCCGACGAAATGTGTAGGCTGCAGAACATGTGAATTGGCTTGTTTTACTGTTCACAATTCAAAGAATGAAACAAAGTACACTGTGGGTACAGTAAAAACTCCAGTGATACCAAGATTATTCTTAGTAAAGGACGAGGACTTTGCTATGCCTGTGCAGTGTAGACATTGCGAAGATGCTCCATGTGCAAATAGCTGTCCAGTAAATGCTATCAAGAAAGCTGATAATGCTATTGTAGTCGATGAGAAGCTGTGTATAGGCTGCAAAACTTGTATCCTAGCTTGTCCTTTTGGAGCACTAGAGCTGCTTCCAGAGTACAATGAAGCTCAAGAAGTACAGCAATATGGTCTTGAAGAGCCTAAGAAAATAGCTTATAAATGTGATTTGTGTAGCAAAATGGATGGATATGCATGTATAGAGGCCTGCCCAAAGGATGCTCTAAGCCTCGTGGAGCCTGCTCTTGATAAAAAGACTAAGAATCTAAAAGCGGCATTAAGCATTTTAGAAACAATGAAAAACTTATAACAGGGGGGAAAATCATGGCTGTTTTAATAGATCAAGAACTATGTACAGGATGTAAGATGTGCTCGGATGTTTGTCCAGTGGATGCAATAAGCGGTGATGCTGGAAAGCCTCAGTCAATAGATGAAAATAAATGTGTTTTATGTGGTCAATGTGTACA
>Ga0334893_1001902_pt1 | contig 17478 bp, 16 predicted proteins | sample GraSluR3_MG_5_FD_207218 | JGI IMG/M metagenome (GOLD analysis project Ga0334893, IMG submission 207218) | Sludge microbial communities from methane-producing bioreactor in Wageningen University, Netherlands - Granular Sludge_09_05-R3 | ecosystem: Engineered > Bioreactor > Anaerobic >...
CCACGGCGAATCTCTACTAATAAATTAATAGGGATTGAAAGAAAAATAAAACTTACACTCCTCTCAATCGCTACTAAAACTATTTAATCTCTTGCAACTTTAAAACGACCTCACTATATTTTCCTTCGTTAAACAATTTTTCAATATCTTCAACTACAGCTTTTTTGTCTTTTTTTATTTCTTGATTATTTTCTAAATCTATTTGTTCACTTAACTCTTCAATTTGATCACCTAGATTTTCAATTTCTAAACTTGTACTAGCAATAGAGTCTGTAGACTCAACTGAAGTACTGGAGACAGAATCAGTATCATTAATTGAACCAGTGCTTAAGAAGTTTTCTTCGGGGATACTAATATCAATACCATTCTCATCTTTTAAATTACTGGCACTAAAAACAAAAGTATCTTCTTGTTCTTCTACTTGTTTTTCTGTCTCAACTATTTCTGACTTCTCAACATTAACTCTTACCTTTTCAATTTCGCTTCTAAAACTGGCTGACAACTTAGCAACCTCTTCTTTGTTTTCTTCATTGTTAAATTCAGGATCCATCAATAGAGTGGCGATATCCTCGGCATGTTTACTAGCAAATTGCATTTCTAATTTTTCTCTTTCAATATTATTAAAAACAGTATTCAATCTAGCTCTCTCACTAATAACCCTAGCTATATACAAAGAATCATTTGGCTTAGAATCTTTATAAAAATCATTTCCCAGAAATAAAGAAGTTACTACAAATAAAAAAACTCCGGATAAAACCATAGCCGGCTTAGAACTCATTGATAAAATATTTCGGACATAAAAGAAAAAATTGTTAAAAGGTTTAACTTCAAAATCAGCTGAAATAGTATTAGAAATCTGAGTCATCAAAACTCTTTTGTTTGACTCTTTTAATTCTGAATCCATTTTAATCGACTTCAGGGAATTAAGTTGTTTTAATAATTCTTTGTCAGTCATAAAATATATAAGGTTTTATTTGTTTTTTAGCCTTACACTATAGTATACGTTTGAAAGTCAAAAAAGTTACAGTTAATATTCATATTAATACTGATAATATTGCCTTTAACTAACTTAAGTCCAGAAATTTCTAGACTTAAATAGTAAAAACAGCAACTACTGGTAATTATCAAATAATAATTAAAATACTAGCGAAAACAATAATTACAAAAAAAATTACAGCAAAAATATAATCAAACTAAAATAAAATAAACAAAAACAACATTAAGTTAAATAATAAAAAAGAGAGGAGTAAATCCTCTCTTTTAAATATTCAATTGAATAATGGAAATTAACCACCGTAAGCTGCAGCTGTATCAATGATTCCACCTGGAGTTGCCTGCTTCATTCCAGACATCAAACCACCAGTTTGACCACCTAAACAAAAGTTAATTTCGTAAGAACCATAACCAACAGTTCCAACTTGAGTTCCAGTTGCAACGTAAGTATAGTCATTGTCACCCTCACCACAAGTACCATCAGCTGGAGTTGGAGCAGTTGGAACAATGTTCATGTAAGTAATGCCATTGGTAGCAATAGCTCCCCCAGCTACTACATCAGCAGCAAGTGGATAGTATTGGTTGTCATTAAAGAACAATTCCAATGCTGTTTGCATTTGACGAACGTCAGCGATTCTTTTTGCATCTCTAGCATTCTTTCTAGCTTGTTGTAAAGCAACAACAGCCAAAGTTGCCAAGATACCGATGATAGCAATAACCACCAATAACTCGATCAAGGTAAAACCTTTTTTCTTTGTGTTCATAATTTTTAATCTTTTCGCTACTACGTATATTTTTTTAGAAAAATAAAACGCAATAGCAATAAATTATCTTAAATTAAATTATTGTCTAAAGTTCTAAAAAAGACTATAATTATTGTATCACAAAAAATAAAACAAGGCAATATTTTAAAATAATGGATCAAAAAAATAAAAAGATAATAAGTTATTTTATATTAGGCGCAATTATTCTGTATGGTTTTATTTTAAGAATCTATAAAATACAAGAACAATCTTATTGGATTGACGAGGCCTTTACTATTAATGCTGTTTTAGAAACAATAGAAAAGGGGCACCCTCTTTTAGATTCTGGAGAATATTATAGTCGGTCAATTTTAAACACTTATCTGATAAGCTCTTCAGTTTTATTATTTGGATTTAATGAGTTTTCTACTAGGATTATTTCTGTTATTTTTGGAATCTTAAGTATTTATTTAATATTTATATTAAGCAAAAAAACATTTAATACAAACATTGCCCTCTTAGCAAGCTTCATGACCAGCTTTTCCTACTGGCAAATAGCCTGGAGCCGGCAAGCTCGAATGTATACTCAATTACAATTTTTCTTTTTTCTGTCTCTTTATCTTTTTGACTCTCTCTTAGAAAAATTTTCTTATAAAAAATTAACATTTCTATCTTTCAGTACTCTAGCTGCAATCCTTAGTCATTATTTTGGCTATTTTTTAATTGTAATTTACCTCTTAACTATTCTGTGTAAGATTTATAAAGATAAAAGTTTAAAAAATAAAATTTATCAAGAAGTTAAAAAAAGACTTGCAGCTTTCTATTTATTTCTAGCCTTAACTATTTTTATATTTTATAAAATAGCCAGAGATATTATGGAAAGAATTATTCTAAAGGATAATAATCGATTTTTAGACTACATATATTTTATAAAAGATTTTTTTCCGGTTCTATATATTTTAGCTATTCTAGGATTAATTATTTTTATCTTTAAAAACAAAAAAAATAAAAACAAACTAGAAAAAGCCATATTATTATTTGTCTCTTTTTTTGTCCCTTTTCTTACTGTTGCCATTGTCTCTGATAGAATATTATTTAGATATATATTCTTTATAACTCCTTTTATTTTTATTTTCTCAGCTTATTTTATTTATTTTATTAGTCAAAACACAAGAAATAAGAAATTAACATTTACAATGCTTTCTATTTTAGTTGTAATATTAACAAGTTCTTTGAATATAAGAGTTTTTAGTTTTAAACCGATATCGCATTATTATTTAGAACCATTAACACCACAGTCCAATTTCAAAGAAGCTTACCAGAAAATTAAGGAGGATATTGCTAATGAAAATAAAATCATTATTTCTCCCTATCCAGCCATGGATAAAATTTACCTAGGGAAATCAGATTATTGTCTGTTTATGGACTTGGGAGGCTTAACCACTGAAGAAGAAAGAAAAAAAGAAAAAGAATATTATACCAATGCTATAAATATTTTTAGTAAAAATGATTTAGAAAATATTATTAAGCAAAATAATGGCTATATAATAATAGACTACATGTCAATCAACGACAAGCTAGATCAAGAAATAATTGACTTCATATTTAAGCAAAAATTAATATTTAAAGATGAATACCAATTTAATAATCAAATTTGGGTTTTTAAATTTTAAGATTGTTAAATAAAAAGATTATGAAAGATTTTATAAGTTTTAAATTTTTACCAAAAAAAATAATTAAAAATTTATTTTTATTTTTATTTTTTTTGGTTTTACTATCTTCCTTTTTTAAAATAAATACAAATAACTGGTTTATGTTTTTGAGCCTAGTTCTTACTGGGATTCCTGCCATTATTTTACACAAAGAAACTATTAATAAAAAAAAGCCAGAGAAAAAAACAAAAAAAAGCAAAGAGAAAATATTATTAATAATAATATTAGTCCTATTTTCCATTCTATTACTAAAAAATTTAGGGAGGCTAGACTTTAAAGAGGATGAATTTCAAGTAACAGCAGCGGCCACCACTTATCTTTACGAAAAAAATTTTTATAAATGGGACTACATGAAAAAAATATCTGGAAAAAACACTAACTGCGTTGAGAACGATAAGTTTTGCAATTACACAAGAGCTTTTCCTCACACCTGGTTAATTGCTCAATCTTATAAAATTTTTGGAATATCCGAATGGTCCTCTAGAATAGTTTCTGTTTTATTTGGAGTTATTTTTATAATTCTTGTTTATTATATTTCTCTTTTTTTTACAGATAATAAAGGGGTATCTTTAGCAATAATGACAATTGCAGGTCTTATGCCATGCTACATCGAAATGTTTAGATATACACGAATGTATGCTCTGCTTGCGCCACTTTCATTGTTAGCCATATATTTATCATACAAAAGCTTTTTTGAGGAACAAAATAAAAAAACAATCCTAAAAAAGAAAGAGAGTGTATTTAAAAAAATAACAGAAATAAATTATAAATATTTTTTATTATTAATACCATTATCACTTTTCTCACTCTTAATACACGCAAATTTTGCCATAATAACACTGTCAACTTTATTCTTTATTTTTTTCTTAGGAATAGACGGTAGAAACAAAAAATATTCTTATTGGTCAATAATCATACTTATTCCCTCTTTAATATTAATTAATTTTTTACCAAAAAAAATAAACTATTTTTTATCATTTTTTGAAGTCAGAAATTACGAATATCTATATGAATTCCTAAATGAGCCATTTTCATGGTCATTATCTTTGTTTTTAATAATTTCCGCACCATTAATAGCTTTTTTGAAAAAAACAAGAAACAAAAAAATATATTTTTTAACAACAATAATAAGCATCTCCTTGCTTTTCTTCGTTTTTGTAGCCGACAGATATTACTCTTTTATGTACATGTCTCACATCTTGTCATTGTCTATAATTTTAACGATATTTTCATTATTCAATATATCCAAAATTTATAATAAAACTATTAAAATACTAATTTTTATATCAGTTGCATTTTTAATCATATTTAATTTTTCAGAATCTTATCAAAAATTATATACGAATAATGATCATGGGCAATATTCAAAAATATACCCAGAAATAATAGAGAAAATAAAAGAAGATGAGGCTGTTTTTATGCAATACCCAAGGTTTTATTATTTACAAGACACGAACAAAAAAATCAACATAATAGACATCGAAAAGAACAAAGAATATAAAATAGATAGATTTTTAGAGGATAAAAAAAGGTATAAGGGTTACTGGTTTGTTTGGGAAACTAAAAAAAATTATCACATATCGGAAGATTTAAAATCTTATATACAAGAAAATTTTACCAAAATACACGGAGATGGAATAGATAATTATGGTATAGAGGTTTTTTATTTAAGAAATTAAAAAATTAAAATTTTCTAAATATGATATATTTAGTATCGTTACAAATGTCTTTGTATTTGTGATATACCTTCACAGCCTTAGGTTTATACATTAAATAATCAACCTCCTTTAAAATTTTACAATTCAAATTTTTAATAAGCTCTCTAACTTCTTTCCACTCTATATGGTCATCTTCCCATATATGTATATCGCCCTCCCTCTGATGTTTACGATCTATAAAAATTTTTATAAAAGCGCTTTTTATGAACTGAAAAGAAAACAGCTCTCTCGTCTTTATCAACTTCCAAATATGCTCAAAAAAGCTTTGTTTAGTTATCAAATTATATTCCTTTAAGAATCTATTGGGATTCCACTTGCTTTCACTAGCCTCGTGGTCTATATAAATAAGAGCACCCGGCTTAGCAACCCTAACCATCTCCCTAATGGCATGCAAATAATCAGGAATATGATGAAGAACCGAATAAGTACAAACAATATCAAATTTATTATCATCAAATGGCAGATCTTTACCATCAATACAAACTAAGTCTATTTTATTCTTATTGTTAGAAATACTTTTCAATAATTCTAAAGATTTTCTTGAAACATCAGAAGCTGTAACATAACAACCTAGTTCAATAAATTTCAAGGAAAGATTTCCTGTTCCAGCTCCAACGTCTAAAACAGACAATTTACCACCTAACTTGCCCTTATTAAACATGCTTACAATTTCTGAAACTAAATTTTTCAACCTTGATTGTTCAAAATCATTATATATTTCGGAATGTTTTAAATTATATGATTTATAAACTTTATCGTGAACTAAAATATTGTGCTTAATATTTTTATCCATAAATTTTTTTTAATTTTTCTAAATACCCTGACAAGGAATAAAGACTAACACTTTCTAAGCCATTTTTAATTAATTTATTTCTCAATACTTCATCTTCACAAACAAATCTAATCTTCTCAAGAAGATCGCTAACATTTCCAACTTCAAACAACAAGCCGTTTTCATTGTTGGAAACTATTTCATTTAAACCATCAACATTAGAAGCTATAACCGGAACTCCCATGGACTGTGCTTCCATTTCTGTTATACCCATAGGTTCAAAATGAGAAGGGATAATAAAACAATCAATAAGTGAGTAAAACCAGCACATATCAGATATATAACCAAGAAAGTAAACGTTATTACCTAAATTATTTTTTTCTATAAATTTCAACAAACGACCCTTATCCTTACCATCACCAGCTATTAACAACTTGCAGTTTGGCTTATATTTTACAACCCCCTGAAAGGCCATCAAAAGATTCTTCCAACCTTTTCTCTTAATAATTCTAGCCGCAAAACCAAAAACAAAATCATCCTTATCTAAGCCCAATTTTTCTCTATCAAGGGAGGTATCAATCTTATTATCAATGTTAAAATAATCTAAATCAACAAAATTATGTAAAACCTCTATTTTTTTATTTAATTTTGGCAAAAATTTTATTAATAATTTTCTTGTAGCATGAGAGCATGCAATAAATAAATCTATTTTTTTATTAGTAATCAATAAAAATATTTTATAAAAAATATTTTTTTCAAATATTTGACCATGCTCATGAATTATTATCTTTATTTTAGGAAAATAAAAAATCTTTAATAAATAAGCGAAAATATAGGAACGAAAAAGATGACAGTGTAAAACATCTATTTTTTCTTTTCTAATTATTTCTTTTATTTTTTTTAAGGGTAAAAAAGAATATTTTTTAGTACTACAAAAATTAAAAACATTACTATGATTTATTTCAATCTTTATATTTTTTTCTCGTAATGAAAACAAGAAGATATCTTTATTTTCTTGCTGACAATCAAATATACCCCTGACTAAAGTTTGGGCTCCACCTAAGCTTAAATTATCTATAATATGTAATATTTTCATTTTGTATTTAAATATTATTTGAAAAAATCATAATATTGCTTATTTTTAATCCTGTTTTTTATATAATTCAAGGAATCTAAAAAACCTAAATAAAAAGACCAAAAAAATACTTTTATTTTAATTGTGCTTTTTATTTCCTGACTTGACCTTAAAACATTTAATGGGTGTATTAAAAAAATTTTAAAAGGCTTCAAAATTCCTTGTTTTAAATTTGAAAATCTTTTTGGATAAAGTTCATATAAAAATCTAGAAGACTCCCTATTTCTTGTTAACTTATTCAATATTCCATTGAGATCTTTGTCGGCTGGATGAAAAATAATAGCCTCTTCACAATAAAATGGCTTTATTCGAAAAAAATCACAAAATCTTACTCCAAACTCTAAGTCCTCTGCTCCACAAAAAAAATTTTCATTAAACCCATCTGTTTTTAAAAAACACTCTTTCCTTATAAAAAAATTAGCACCTATACAATATTTTTTTGAAATAGCCTCCCTGTTATTAAATAAAGTTAAATATTCATAATAATTAAAAATTTTATTTTTACCTTTAATGTCAACAATAATTTTTCCACCAACATAAATATGTTCTTCCAATGCTTTTAATCCACTTAAAAGCCAATCTTTATCAGCAGAAACATCTGCATCTGTAAACGCCAAAAAATCACAAGAAGATTTAGCAATAGCTCTATTCCTAGCAACAGAAATACCACCCCTAGGGCTTATATCAACACAAGCAACATTAAAAATATCACAGACATTTTTTACCTCAGAACTGGACCCATCGTTCCCAACTATAATCTCAAAAAAGTCACTAGACAAAGACTGTCTTTTAAGTGATTCTAAGGTCATTTCTAAACCCGCCGGATCATTATAACAAGGTATTATAACGCTAATTCTTTTCATTCTTGCTAAAAATATTAATAATTAAATTTTTTAAATAATAAAGCCTACAAATATTTGTACTAAAACCTATAAACCAATTTGCAAAAAAAAGCTTTATGCTTAATAAGGTTTTATTTTTATTATAATCTATTTTTTTTACCTTTTTATAAAAAAATTTTTTTTGTGGCAAAAAATCCAAAAAAAACTGAAAAAGAATTGCCAAAAGACTTTCGCCCGCAAATAATCTACCAGAAAAATCATCGCGCGCAATCCTTTTTTGTTTTAAAAATAAATTTTTAAAATTTCTTGTTGGATGATAGACAAAACTATCACTACAAAAACAAATAATGAACCCTGATAAAAAAGCTTTTTTGCTTAATAAAATATCAGCACCAGATTTTAAACTTGAATTAAAGAGGCCAATTTTATCAAAAATGTTTTTTTTAAAAAAAACATTAACTGTAGGCACCTTAGCTTTTTTCGCCCCTATTTCTTGATTAAAATGAATAAAAGAATCAAGTATTTCAAAAACACTGTTTTTATCTTTATAAAAAAACTTCACATCTCCAGCTAAAATATCGCAATTGTTTTTTAAGATATAACTGATTCCATTTCTAAGCCAATTTTTATCAGCAATGCAATCAGAGTCTGTAAAAACTAATACATCTCCTCTTGAATTTTTAACACCTAGATTTCTAGCGGCGTAAGAACTTTGAATCTTGTTTTCATGTAAAAGCTTTACTGGATATTTTTTAACAACTTCAACAGTTTTGTCGCTAGATTTATTATCAATAATAATAATCTCAAATCGATCTAAGGGATAAGATTGCCTCAACAAAGACTTAATACAAAGCCCTATTCTTTTTTCATCGTTATATACTGGAACAATTACCGAAATAAACGGAAAATTAAGATTTGACATTGTTAATATTAAAAATTATATAAAAAATTAATAAATAAATTTATCTAGAAATTTTATAAGCTTTACAAAGCTTTTCTTCTCGCTTTCCCCTCCCGTATTTAGGACTAAATCTGGCTTCAAAGGCTTTTCATAAGACTGACTGATTCCGGTAAAATTTTTAATCTCTCCCGCTCTAGCTTTCTTGTACAGACCTCTAACATCCCTTCTCTCGCACACCTCCAAAGGAGAGTCACAAAAAACCTCTAAAAAATTAGGATTATCATTTTTAATTTCTTCTCTTATTTTTCTAAAAGGAGAAACAAAAGAACAAATAGCTATTATTCCATTTTCTGAAATAATTTTAGAAACAAAAGAGGCCATCCTAATATTCAACTCTCTGTCTCTTTCACTGAAACCAAGCTGGTTTTTAAAAGCCTCCCTGAACAAATCACCATCAATAATCTTATTTTTAATATTTTTTTTATTTAAAAAGTCATGCAACATATTAGCCATTGTAGTTTTGCCCGATCCAGATAAACCAGTAAACCAGATAATTGGAACTTCTTTTTTTTCGATTTCTGTCTCTGAAAAATTAACAAGATCTTCAAAAAGAGCTAGAGCTGATGTTTTTAAATTCTTTTCATCAATTAATATTAATGAACCATTTTTTTTATTTTTTTTATAAAAATCACCCAACAGATAATCATTAGTTTTAATAATCACAGAACCAACATCGTTTTCAATTAATTTTTTTGTTTTTTCAATATTAAAATTATTAAAATTGATTTTAAACTCAATTTTTTCAACTGTACAAACTGTTTTTCGACAATTACTTTTTACAATAAAAGAATCTCCGGCTTTTAATTCTTTGTCAGAAAACCAACAAATTTTAATCCTAAATTTTTTTGAACAAAAAGGCTTGTCCTCCAAGCTAGAGATTAAATCACCCCTCTCAATATCATAATCACCTTTAAAGCCTAAAGAAATCGACTGCCCGCAAAAAGCATTTTCAACTTCTTTAAAATCTTTAACAATTTTATTAACTTTAATCTTCTTGTTTGAAGGTAGAATTAAAACTTCGTCATTGATTGAAATTTTTCCCGAGTCTAATCGACCACCATACAACCTATTACCCTCTTTATCTTTGTTAATAAACTGAACAGGAAATCTAATGTCGAAATTCTCATTTTTAGATTCATCAAAAGACTCTAAATACTCAAAAAGAGTTTTACCTTTATACCAGGACATATTGTTACCTCTATTTTTCAACATATCACCCTTAGAAGCTGAAATTGGTATAAAAACAACATTTTTTATATTTATTTTTTCAATAAAATCATTAATTTCTTCTTTTAATTTTAGAAAGCTCTCTTCCTTATAAGAAAGTAGGTCCATTTTATTTATGCAAAAAATTATTCTATCCTTTTTTAAAATATTGGATATAAAAAAATGTCTTTTGCTTTGCTCTAAAAAACCCTTGGAAACATCAATTATAATAATTGAAATGTCAGCTTCAAACACTCCGCTTATCATATTTTTTGTATATTGCTCATGCCCAGGAACATCATAGATTACATAATCATTGTCTTTTGTCGAAAAAAACTTATGAGCAACATCTATCGTTATCTTTTGGTCCCTCTCAGCTTTAAGTCCATCCAAAAAATAAGAAAAATCTAAATCCATTCCTTTTTTTTCACATATATTTTTAACTGATAAATATTGATCTTCAAATATTTTTTGTGAATCAAAAAGAAAGCGACCAATTAAAGTTGATTTTCCACTATCAACACTACCAGCTGTAGATATTCTAATTAATTTTCTTTTATTTTTCATAATTTAAAAATAACCATCTTTCTTTTTATCTTCCATAGAAGAGTCAGAATCAAAATCTATTAAACGATTTTCTCTTTCAGATTTTTTACTTTCAACCAATTCTTTTATTATCGCCGAAACAGTATCAGCCCTTGATTCTATCGCTGCTGTACAAGGAGAACAACCCAAAGACCTAAATCTACAATAAACATCTTTTATTTCTCCTTTTTTGGGAACAAAAAAATCATCTTCAATTAAAAACAAGCCTTTATCAATTAAAACTTTTCTTTTTTGAGAAAAATATAAAGGAACTACCTCAATATTTTCTCTTTGAATATATTGCCAAATATTTATTTCAGTCCAATTAGACAAAGGAAAAACTCTAAAAGTATTATTTTTTAAAAGCAAAGTATTATAATTTTTTCCAAATTCAGGACTCTGATTTTTAAAATCCCAAAAACCATCTTCAGTTCTTAGAGAAAAAAACTTTTCTTTTGACCTTGATTTTTCCTCATCTCTTCTAGCCCCTCCAATGGCAAAATCAAAACCATGTTTTTTAATAGCGCCTAACAATCCCTTAGTTTTTAAATTTTTACAACAAATATCACGACCAAAACTCAAAGGATTCATTTCTTCTTTATCTAAAAAATTTTTTTCAACTATTAAATTTACAAACTCATCTTTCTTGATTTTGTCTCTAAAGGAAATCATTTCCTTAAACTTATAGGCAGTATCTATATGAAGAAATGGAATTGGAATTTTATTGGGATAAAAAGCCTTTTTAGCTAAATGAAGCAAAACCGAAGAATCTTTGCCTATTGAATATAAAAAAACAGGATTTTGCGCACAAGCAAAAACTTCTCTAATTATATAAATGCTTTCACTTTCCAATTCATCTAAATTGTCTAATTTTTCTTTAATCATTTTTTAATAAACCTAATTTTTGAATAAATTCTAAAAATTCATAATCTCTTTTATACCATTTTTTCAAATTATTAACAGCCTCTTCGCTTAAACTTGTATTATAACCATCTGGAGTTTTATGTCTTAAAACATCATCTTCTGGCAGGCCAACCTTACTTCCTGGTAAAAATTTTCTTACAAAAAAATCAAAGTCTTCACTTAATTTTTCTTGTCTAAAAACAAATAAAATATCATCTTTTCTGCTATTAAGATATTCTTCATTTTCAAACCAATCCCAATAAAAAGTTTTTACAAGACTGCAAGATTTCATGGCCATAATAGCCTTGTTTCTAATGTCGTCATTATCACTAGAAATAGAGATAGCTAGTTCTTGCGGGGTTTTAAATAAAGAAAAAACTTTTTTCTCATCCTCTGTCCATGGATTAAAATATTTAGGAAGACCCTCTCTTAATCTACTATTAAAAGCACTAACAAACCTTGAAACAGGATCTCTCACGGCAAAAATAATTTTTTCACCATCTTTAATATCTCTCAAAATAACACTATGTTTATGTCTTTTAACAAAAAAACCGCTCCAAGATTTATCACCAAAAGCCTCCCTAATTGCTGTTCCTCCAGTTTTACCAATATGAAGATAGTTGATAACCTTCAAATTATTAACCTTTATATAAACAAATACATATAATTTATAAAGAAGGCTTTTTATTTTTTTAAAAATATAAACCATAAAACTAATCTTTTAATAAACCTAATTTTTGAATAAATTCTAAAAATTCATAATCTCTTTTATACCATTTTTTCAAATTATTAACAGCCTCTTCGCTTAAATTTGTGCTATAACCATCTGGAGTTTTATGTCTTAAAACATCATCTTCTGGCAGGCTAACCTTACTTCCTGGTAAAAATTTTCTTACAAAAAAATCAAAGTCTTCACTTAATCTTTCTTGTCTAAAAACAAATAAAATATCATCTTTTCTGCTATTAAGATATTCTTCATTTTCAAACCAATCCCAATAAAAAGTTTTTATATGATGGCAAGATTTCATAGCCATAATAGCCTTGTTTCTAATGTCGTCATTATCACTAGAAATAGAGATAGCTAATTCTTGTGGGGTTTTAAATATCTCAAAAGATAGCTCTTCTTCCTTACTCCACTTAAGTCTGTGCCTAGGGAAACCCCTTCTTAGTCCGCAATTAAAACCACTCACAAATCTAGAAATCGGGTCTCTAACCGCAAAGATTACTTTTTCCCCTTTTTTAATATCTCTTAATTTAACTTTATGTATATGCATTTTCATTAAAAAACTACCAAAAATCATTTTTTTTACAAAAACATCTTTTATAGCAGTTCCCCCTGTTTTGTCTATATGCAAATAATTAACTACTTTTATCTTAGGATAAAAAATAGGGATAAAAAAATAAGAAACAGCCAACATAATCTCTGTTCTTTTTCTTCTCCAAAAAACCAAACTAGTATATTTTTTAAACCTACTTTTAAAAAATTTAACAATTATTAATATCAAATTATTACTTAAAAAAATCATAATATTGTTTATTTTTAATCCTGTTTTTTATGTAACTTAAAGAATCTAGAAAGCCAAAGTAAAAAGACCAAAAAAATACTTTTACTTTTATAAATCTATTAATTTCTCTTTCTGAAAATAAAACTTTAATTGGTGGATTTAAAATAATTTTTAATAATTTTAAAAAACTAGGTTTAATTTTAGGAAATCTTTCCGGAAATAAACTAGCCATAAAAAAAGTAGACTCTCTGTAAATATCATTTTTTCCTAATATCTCTTTAAAAGATAAAGCTGGATAGTTAACGATAACATCATTTGCATAAAAAATCTTATATTTATTTGATAAAAAAATTCGTTGTCCAAACTCTCTATCTTCCGAACCAAAAATAAATCTTTCATCAAAACCACCAAGATCTAAAATTATTTTTTTATTTAAAAAAATATTTGCTCCTCCAAAAAAATTATTATTTTTAATATCATATTTATTATTAAAAGCTGTTAAATATCTATAATACTCATGAATTCTATTATTATCAACACTAATTTTTACTCTGCCTCCGATATAATCATATTTTTCTAATAATTTTAAACCTTTTTCTAACCAATATTTATCACACAAAATATCTGAATCAACAAAAGCTAATAAATCACAAGAAGATTTAGCAATGGCACTGTTTCTTGCCACAGAAACTCCTTTTCTTGGTCTTATATCAACACAAATAACTCCAAAAAAAGCACAAACCCCTTTTACGTCCTTGCTCGCCCCATCATTACCAACAATAATCTCAAACAGATTTCTGGGCAAAGACTGCCTTTTAAGCGAATTTAAAGTTGCTTCTAGTCCTGCTGGATCGTTATAACAAGGAATTATTACACTAATTTTTTTCATTTTTTATTTTTTTATTAAAAAAAATCAATAAATCAGAAACTCTTTTTTCTATATCAAATTTTGTTTTTTTGTTTATATTTTCCTGAGACAATCTACGCATCACCTCTCTGTTTTCCTCTAAATAGTTAATTTTTTTAGCTAAACCCAAATGATCACAAGTCTTAAAAAATACTACCCCTAAATTATCTTCAAAAAAATCAGAATGCTTTAAAACATCCGGAGCAACAATCGATAAACCACTAGCCATATATTCAGGTATCTTCATAGGACTGGTATATCTATTGTTCTCATCAAAATTATTAGCCAAAACACCAATATCAGCTTTTAATAATAAGTTAGTCATATTTCTTCTATCAAGTTTTTCCAGTATCATCAAGCTTCCTCCATCTATTTGTCTTTTTATTTCTAACTTAAATCGGTCTAAATCACTTTTATCTCCACCAAAAATTAAAACTTTTACATTTTTATTAAGATTTTCAAGAGAATTAATTAAAACATCAACTCCTTTCCAATCAATAAAAGAACCTGAATAAATAACCTTTAAGCAATTTTTATCATTCCAAAAAATATCAACATCATCACGTCTAAAAATATTAAAGCTATCAAAATAAGAAACATTAACAGGACTAGGCAAAACTTTTATATTTTCTTCTTTAATTTGAAAAAAATTAATTAAATCTTTTTTACAATTTGAAGAAACAGAAATAAAAGAATCAACTAATTTATAAGCTCTTTTTTCCTGTTTTCTGGAAACCTTTTTTGATGTTTTAAAATATATTTTATGAGATTCAAAAATTATCTTTATTTTAGGTCTTAAAAATTTTGGCAAAAAAGATAAGAAATAAATAAAAGAAAAATCATTTGTATGAATCAAGTCAAATTTATTAAATTTTAAAAAAATAAAAGTAAAAAAACAACAAAAAAATCTACCAATTTTTTCAATAAAAAAATTTTTATCACAAACAATAAAGGGCCAGCTAATCATTTTAAAATTTTTCTCTAATAAAAAGAATCTAAATATTTTCTTGATATCACCTTTAGAGACATGGCTAGAGAAAAAGACTAATTCTTCTTTTTTAGAAAAACTTGAACAAAAACTGAGACAGGAATTAACATGAGCATCCTTCTTATTTAAATTTCCAAAAAGTATATAAGCTATTTTCATAAAAAAATTCTATTCATAAATTCTAGGTATTTATTTATTGATTTGTCCCAAGAATAAAAGTTTAATATTCTGTTTCTAGCCAAATTTCCGTAATGTTCTTCATTACCGACCAATTTATAAATTGCATTTTTAATCTCTAAAGAATTTTTAGGAGAAACTAAAAAACCAGCATCACCAACCACCTCTGGACAACCAGAAACATTACTGGTTATAACGGCACAACCGGCTGACATAGCCTCAAGCAAAGACACGGATGAATTTTCCCTCTCTGAAGTTAAAACATATATCTTACTTGATTCTAACAACTCTTTATATTCAACAGAATTGTTATTTAACCAACCATGAAAAATTATTTTGGTTTTAGAATTTTTAGCTAAGCCTTGCAGTTCAGACATCATTGGGCCATCACCAGCAATATGAACTTCGTATCCAATATTTTTATCAGAAACTGCTTTTATTAAATACTGAGCCCCCTTTCTCTCTAAAAGACGTCCTGTATATAAAATAATATCTTTTTTATTCCCAACTTTAAACTTACTAGAATCAAAACCTTCTCTTATTACTTTATATTCTTTTTTTAAATTTAACTTATTAGCTAAATTAACCAAATACTGTGAGCCAGCAAAATTACCACTGGAATTATTGGCTATTTTTTTGATTAAAGGTTTGGTGAATTTATGCAAAAACTTAAATCTGTCAGGATTATATCCAGGAATATCGCTACCATGACTAGTTATTATATAGGGAATTTTATAACGCTTTTTAAGCCAGTTAGCAATTATACCAGTTGGTATAACAAAATGAGAATGACAAATGTCATAATCATTATTTTTAAGATGTTTTTTTAAAAATTTTTTAGCAGAAAAAATATAAGATAACTGTTCATAAGGATGACAAATTTCCTTTTTTGATCTCAAACAATTAACGCGATAAATATTTACACCGCCGGCAATCTCAAAGCTTGGCAAAGATTTGAAACCCATGGTCACAACATCAACTTGATGACCGTTTTTAACATAAGTATGAGCCATCTCAAAACTAATAGGCGAAGCTCCACCGCCAAGAGGTGGAAATTCATAATTAAGCATTAATATCTTCATTTTTTTGTTCTTCGTTTTCTATAAACTCCTTGATGTTATAAGAATTATCTTTTGTAGAAGAAAAATAAATTTTAATCAAAATATCAGAAATCAAGCCAAAAACAAAAAACAAGGAACCAACGAAAAAAGAAAACATCGATAATTCAGTAATAACAGTATCCGACAAACTTTGGCCCTGAAATATTTTTTGATAAAAAGCAATCGAAGCTGAAATAAAAGAAAAAAATATTAACAACAAACCAAATCCACCGAAAAAATGTAATGGTCGATTAGAGTATTTATACCAAAACCAAACAGAAAACAAGTCCAACAAACCCTTAACACCTCTTCTCCAATTATATTTTGTTTTTCCGCTTGTTCGATAACGGTGATTAACTTCAATTTCTCCTATTTTAAAACCTTTTATTTTTAGTAAAGCAGGAATAAACCTGTGCATTTCACCATATAAATTTATATTTTTAAAACACTCTTTCTTATAAATTTTTAAAGTACAACCGCTATCATGAACCTTGTCATTAATCATAAATCTGCGCAAACGACACATAGCCCTAGAAGATATTTTTTTAAAAAACTTATCTTTTCTGTTTTTCCTCCAACCAGAAACAACATCAAGGTTACTTTCTACAAGCTTATTATAAAGATTGGGAATTTCTTGAGGGTCATTTTGTAAATCACCATCCATGGTTATTAAATATTCGCCACTAGCATTTTTAATTCCCGCATCCAAGGCTTGAGTTTGACCAAATCTCTTTCTAAAATTAATTATTTTAACAGGAGATAAAGCCCTAAGATTATTAAGTGTTTCATCTTCAGATCCATCATTTACAAAAATAATCTCAAAAGAATCAGAAAAATCTTTCATAACTTCAATGATTTCTTGGTGCAAAACAGCAACATTATCTTCTTCATTAAAAACAGGAATAATAATTGAAAATTTAATTTTTTTGTTATCTTTTTCCATATATAAAAAAAGGAGGAAATTATTCTTTTTCCCCCATAACATCTTTTAAAGCCTTTAAAGCTCGGTGCAATAAAACTCTAATGTTCATTTTTTTCTTACCAGTGATTTCAGCTATTTCGTCTAAACTTAGTTCATTAACATATCTCATAACAACAATTTCTCGATATTCATTTTTAATTTCCATCATCTTTTTTGACAAGATTTCATAATCTATTTGAGTAGAAGTTTCTAGTTCAATATTAACATTTTCATCAACTACATCTATTTTATTTTCCTCATCATCTAAAG
>Ga0334893_1001911_pt1 | contig 17392 bp, 14 predicted proteins | sample GraSluR3_MG_5_FD_207218 | JGI IMG/M metagenome (GOLD analysis project Ga0334893, IMG submission 207218) | Sludge microbial communities from methane-producing bioreactor in Wageningen University, Netherlands - Granular Sludge_09_05-R3 | ecosystem: Engineered > Bioreactor > Anaerobic >...
GGTACACTATGGACTAACATCTACTGATGTAGTAGATATGGCGCTTTCAGCTATAACTGTGGAGGCTGTAGACTTAATAATTGATAAGTTAGAAGAATTTAAAGAAGTAGTAAGAAAGCAAGCTATAGAGTATAAAGACACTATGATAATGGGTAGGACTCATGGAGTACATGCAGAGTTAACCACTTTAGGTTTGAAATTTGCATTATGGTATGCTGAAATAAAAAGAAATATTGAAAGAGTTAAAAGGGCAAGAGAGAATATTGCTTTTGGTAAAATGTCTGGTGCAGTTGGGACATTTGCAAATATACCACCTTTTGTAGAAGAGTATGTTTGTAAGAAGATGGGCCTCACTCCAGCACCTATTGCTACTCAGACCCTGCAAAGAGATAGGCATGCTGAACTGTTAAGCTCACTCGCTATACTTGGAGGGTCACTAGAGAAGTTTGCAACAGAAATAAGAAGCTTACAAAAGACTGAGACAAGAGAAGTAGAAGAGCCTTTTAGAACAGGCCAAAAAGGTTCATCAGCAATGCCCCACAAAAGAAATCCTATCAGATGCGAGAGAATTACAGGCATGGCAAGGTTATTAAGAGGTTATGCAGGTGCTGGAATAGAAAATATGGCATTGTGGCATGAGCGCGATATCTCACATTCATCTGTAGAGAGAGTCATACTTCCAGATTCAACAGCATTAGTTCATTATATGCTATATCTATTTATTGATATTATGGAAAACTTACATGTATATCCTGAAAACATGCAAAGGAATATTGCTATTAGCCAAGGGCTGACATCTTCTCAGAGGGTGCTTTTAAGCTTAATTGATAAAGGGTTAACTAGAGAAGAAGCATATGATTTAGTACAGAAAAATGCAATGATAGCATGGGAACAAAAGACACATTTCAAAGGTCTTTTGTTAGCTGATGAGAATGTAATGGAGTATTTTAGTGAAGATGAGATCAATGGATTCTTTGAAGATGAATATCATCTAAAAAATGTAGATGTGATTTTTAAAAGAGTAGGAATAATCTAGGGGGCTAAAAAAATGAAAAAATTAGAGCAACTTTATGAAGGAAAAGCAAAAAAAGTTTTTAAAACTACAGATGACAAAGCATATTGGATTCAATATAAAGACGATGCAACTGCTTTTAATGCACAAAAGAAGGGTACAATAGCAGGAAAAGGTGTAGTAAATAATAAGATGTCAGCATACTGGTTTTTATTACTAAAAGAAAAAGGTATTCCTAATCATTTTATAGAGCTGATAAGTGATAATGAAATGCTCGTAAAAGCAGTAGAAATAGTGCAAACAGAAGTAATAATTAGAAATATAGCAGCTGGAAGCATCTGTAGAAGGCTTGGTTTAGAGGAAGGCAAAGAGTTGCCTTTCCCAGTACTAGAGTTTTGCCTAAAAAGTGATGAGCTAGGCGACCCTGTGATAAATGAAGATCATATCTTGGCAATGGAACTTGCTACTAAAGAAGAAATTCAAATTATGAAGGATTATGCACATAAAGTAAATAACATTTTGAAAGAAGAACTTTTAAAAAGTGATATTGTATTAGTAGACTTCAAGATTGAGTTTGGAAGATTTGAAGGCGAAGTAATATTAGCAGATGAGATTTCTCCTGATACTTGTAGATTTTGGGATGCCAATACAATGGAAAAATTAGATAAAGATAGATTTAGAAGAGATTTAGGTGGCGTAGAAGAAGCATATCAAGAAGCGCTAAAAAGAATAACAGGAGAAAAATAATGAAATATACTGCTAATGTTTTTGTTACTTTAAAAGAAGGCGTACTAGATCCTCAGGGTGGAGCGGTCGTTAACTCTTTGCATACCCTGGGGTACTCAGAGGTTGAAGAAGTAAGAGTTGGTAAGTATATGATTCTAGATTTAGAAGCAGATGATATAGAAACTGCTAAAGTAAGGGTAGATGAAATGTGTAATAGACTACTTGCTAATACAGTAATAGAAGACTACAAATACGAAATAAAAGAGGTAGAGTAATGAAGGCAGGTATAATTGTATATCCAGGCTCAAACTGCGATGCTGATGCAATGCATGTATGCAAAGAAGTAATGGGTTTTGAGACAGATTATATATGGCATGCTGACAGAAATTTTTCTAAGGAGTATGACTTAATTTTAATCCCTGGAGGATTTTCTTACGGCGATTACTTAAGGTCTGGTGCCATAGCTAGATTTGCAAATATCATGGAAGATGTTAATAAACATGCAGCTAGAGGTGGCTTTGTCTTAGGTATTTGTAATGGGTTTCAAATTTTGCTGGAAGCAGGATTACTTCCAGGAGCAATGTTAAGAAATAATCATCTAAAATTTAGATGTGACCATGTTAATTTGAGAGTAGAAAATACAAATACTCCATTTACAAACTTAGCAAAAAAAGATCAGATTTTAAACATTCCTATTGCTCATATGGATGGAAACTACTTTGCTGATGCTGACACTATTAAAAAACTTAATGATAATGGTCAAATAATTCTACGATATGTCAATGAAGAAGGTATAGTTACTAAAGAAGCAAACCCGAATGGAGCCTTAGAAAATATTGCAGGTATAGTAAATCAAGCAGGGAATGTATGTGGCATGATGCCCCATCCTGAAAGAGCAGCAGAAAGCATACTTGGTTCTGTTGATGGTAAAATAATTTTTGATTCAATTCTAAAGCACTGGGGTGATAAATAATGAAGACAGTAGATATAGAAAAGAATAAAGTTTGGCGTGAAATGGGCCTCAGTGATATAGATTATGATAAGATATGTGGATTGTTAGGTAGAAAACCAACATACCCTGAGGTAGGAATTTTTAGTGTAATGTGGTCAGAACATTGTAGTTATAAACATTCAAAGCCAGAGCTGAAAAAGCTCCCTACATCAGGTAGTCAAGTAATACAAGGTCCTGGTGAAAATGCTGGTATTGTTGATATTGGAGATAATCAAGCTATAGTATTTAAGATGGAAAGTCACAATCATCCATCAGCAATAGAACCTTACCAGGGAGCAGCTACAGGTGTAGGTGGAATTGTGAGAGATGTTTTCACTATGGGAGCTAGACCGATTGCTTTACTGAATAGTCTTAGATTTGGAAGCTTAGATGATAGTCACGTAAGATATTTATTTGATGGAGTAGTAGCTGGCATTGCTGGATATGGTAACTGCTTAGGCATACCTACTGTTGCTGGAGAAGTATTTTTTTCCGACAGTTATAAAGGAAACCCACTTGTAAATGCAATGTGTGTTGGATTAGTAAACCATGAAGATATTAGACTTGGAGCTGCATCAGGTGTAGGAAATGCAGTAATGTTAATTGGTGCAAAAACAGGTAGAGACGGAATCCATGGAGCAACATTTGCTTCCGAAGAGTTAAGTGAGGAATCAGAAGCTAAACGTCCATCAGTTCAAGTAGGAGATCCATTTATGGAAAAACTACTAATTGAGGCATGCTTAGAGTTATTTGAAAAGAAAATAGTTATAGGTATGCAAGACTTAGGCGCAGCCGGCCTTACGTCATCTGCTGCGGAAATGGCAAGTAGAGAAGGCAATGGTATTGAGTTAGATGTCAGTAAAGTTCCTTTAAGAGAAAAGGGAATGACACCATATGAAATTATGTTATCAGAATCACAAGAAAGAATGCTATTGATTGTTGATCCAAGCAGAATTTCAGAAGTCGAAGAAATACTTACTAAGTGGGGACTTGATGCAACAGTAGTAGGAAAAGTAACTGATGATGGATATTTAAGAGTTAAATATGGTGAAGAGGTTGTAGCAAATGTATCTGCTAAAATGCTAGCAGAAGAAGCACCTGTTGTTAATGCTGAATATAAAAGACCTTCTTATATAGATGAAGCTAGAAAATTTGATGTAGAAAAATTAACTAAACCTACTGATATGGAAAAAACATTTATAGATGTAATTTCTAGTTTAAATGTTTCTAGTAAAGAGTGGGTATATAAGCAATATGATCACATGGTAAGAACAAACACAGTTGTGTTACCTGGTTCTGATGCAGCAGTAATTAGAATCAAGGGAACTAATAAAGGCGTTGCGTTAACAGCAGATTGTAATCCTAGATTAGTATATCTAGATCCTTTTGAAGGAGGAAAAGCTGCTGTAGCTGAGGCTGCTAGAAATATTGCTTGTTCTGGTGCGACTCCTCTGGCTATTACAAATTGCCTAAACTTTGGTAACCCAGAAAAGCCTGAGATCTTCTATACATTTAAGACAGCTTTAGAAGGTATGGGGGAAGCATGTACGATGCTGAATACTCCTGTTACAGGAGGAAATGTTAGTTTTTATAATGAAACAAGTGGTAGTGCAGTATACCCTACGCCATCTATTGGAATGGTAGGGCTTATTGATGATGTTACAAAAGCAGTTAGCTCGTCATTTAAGAATGTGGGAGATACGGTGTTGTTGCTTGGTGAGTATGGCAGTAACATTGGCGGTTCTGAGTATTTACATACAATACATAATAAAGTTAGCGGAAAAGTACCTGAGTTAGACTTAGAATTGGAGAAAAGACTTCAAAGCACGCTTATAAAACTGGCGGATGAGAGACTACTAGAATCAGCTCATGACATATCTGAAGGTGGATTAGTATGTGCTCTTGCAGAAAAGGCAATTCCTAATGAACTTGGTTGTGAAATAGAAATTAGTCAACCTCTAGAAAGAGAAGATCTAGTGCTTTTCAACGAGGAACCTTCAAGAGTGATAATCTCTGTTAAACCTCAAAAGGTTCAAGAAGTTATGAAAGTTGCAGGAGAAAATAGTATACCAGTATATAGTTTAGGAAAAGTTGAGAAAGATAAGTTTAATTTAAAGATTAACAATATTCAAATTGATCTACCAATAAAAGAGATAGAGCAACTTTGGCGGGAGGCTATATCATGCAAGATGCAACAATCACAGACAAACTAAAAGAAGAGTGTGGAGTTTTTGGAGCATTTGGAAAGGATGCATCCTTAGCAGAGTTAGCCTATTATGGAATTTTCTCATTACAACATAGAGGACAAGAAAGCGCAGGTATAGCTGTCAGTGATGGCAGCTCTATCGCTTCATATAAGGGTCAAGGACTAATTTCAGACGTTTTTACAAAAGAAGTTATTTTTGATTTAACAAGAGAGAATGATAAGGTAGCAGTTGCTCACACACGATATTCAACAGCTGGTGCAAAAGGTGTTATAAATGCCCAACCATTAGTAGCACAGTATTTAAACGGTGGAATAGCACTAGCACATAATGGTAATTTAGTTAATGCAAAAAGGATAAGAAGAGACCTTGAAAAAGAAGGCTATTTGTTTCAAACAGATAGTGACACTGAGTGTATTTTAAATATTTTAGCTAAGAATAAATACAGAGGACATGTATCTGCTTTGGGCGAGGTTGTACGCCTTGCTGAAGGGGCATATAGTTTGGCTATGATTTATGATGGGAAACTTATAGGACTACGAGACCCAGCTGGTATTAGACCTCTTTGTATTGGCAAGAAGAATGACACATGGATTATAGCGTCTGAGTCATGTGCTTTGACAACAATAGGTGCAGAACTAATACGGGATGTTTTGCCTGGTGAACTTGTTGTAATTGACGAGAGTGGTTTAAGCAGCTATATTTTATCTGATAAAAGTGAAAAAGGCGGTCTATGCATATTTGAGTATATTTACTTTGCGCGACCAGATACGACAATTAACAATAAGTCTGTGTACCTGCTAAGACATAAAATGGGGCAACAATTAGCAAAAGAGGCTCCTGTAGAAGCTGATATTGTAACACCGGTTCCTGATTCGGGTAGATCAGCAGCTGTAGGATATGCTCAGGCGTCAAATATACCATTTACTGAAGGTCTAATTAAGAACAGATATGTAGCAAGGACTTTTATTACACCAGAGCAATCTGAAAGAGAGATTAAGGTAAGACTTAAACTAAGCCCTATTCCAGAAGTATTTAAAGATAAAAGAGTTGTATTAGTTGATGATTCTATTGTTCGAGGAACAACCATTAAATCTCTAATAAACATTATAAAAGATGCAGGTGCTAAAGAAGTACATGTGAGGATATCTTCTCCACCTTATGTAAGCCCTTGTTATTATGGGATAGACACACCTGATTCAGAAAATCTAGCAGCAGCAATTTTTACGCCAGAAGAAATTAGAGATAATGTTGGAGCAGATAGTTTGCATTACTTGAGCCTTGATGGGTTACTTGAGTCTGTTGGCGGCGAGAGGTCTGATTACTGTAATGCTTGCTTTACCAAGAACTATTTTGCTGGGAGAGTAGAAAATGAATAGTAAGCTAACATATAAAGAAGCAGGTGTTGATGTAGAGGCTGGTTATGAAGCAGTTAAAGAAATAAAAGACATCGTTAAAGAAACACATAGAGAAGAAGTGTTATCTGATCTTGGAGGCTTTGGTGGATTATTTGCTCTTAATAGTAAAGAATATGATAATCCAGTGCTAGTAGCTGGTACAGATGGGGTAGGTACTAAGCTAAAGCTTGCTTTTATGATGGATAACCATAAAAGTGTAGGGATAGACTTAGTCGCTATGTGTGTTAATGATATTTTAGCACAAGGAGCAGAACCACTTTTCTTTCTTGATTATATTGCAACGAGTAAAGTTGAGCCAAAAAAAGTAAAAGATATTGTATATGGAATCAGCGAAGGATGTAAGCAGTCTAATTGCGCTATATTAGGAGGAGAAACAGCTGAAATGCCTGGGTTTTATGCAAAAGATGAATATGACCTGGCAGGTTTTGCTGTAGGGATAGTGGACCGTAATAATATTTTGCCAAAAGACAATATCCAAGAGGGAGACATTTTAATAGGTTTAAAAAGTAGTGGAGTGCATAGTAATGGATTTACGCTTTTAAGAAAACTTGTTTTTGATGTCTTACAAATAGATCTTAGTGATTATGTAAAGGAACTTGGTGATACTATTGGTAATGTGCTGTTAACGCCAACAAAAATATATGTTAAAGAAGTTTTGCCTGCTGTTAAAAGGAACCTTATTAAGGGTATCGTTCATGTTACTGGTGGAGGTTTTTATGAAAACATTCCAAGAGTACTACCTGGTGATTTAGATGCTAAAATTAAGGTGATGTCATGGGATAAACCAGAAATTTTTGATTGGATAAAATCAAAAGGCCAAATTGAAGAAAAAGAGATGTATAGTACTTTTAACATGGGTATTGGTATGATATTAGTTGTTAATAAAGATCATAAAGACGATGTATTAAGTTTAATAAATGCAGAGAGTAATATGGCTTTTGAAATAGGGTATCTAACAAAAGGTAGTAAGGAAGTAGTTTTTTATGAGTAAAATAAGGTTAGCTGTATTTGTATCTGGAGGGGGAACAAACCTTCAGGCAATTATAGATGCGATAGAAAGTGGATTTTTAGATGCCAAGGTGGAGCTTGTTTTGTCTACAAGAGAAAATGCTTATGCACTAGAAAGAGCAAGAAATCACTCTATTCCTTATGTAGTGTGCAGTCCTAAAGATTATGAGAATGAAATAGAGTTTTCAAATGCAATACATGAAATAATAGCACCTTTGCATATAGACTTGATTGCTCTAGCAGGCTTTATGTCTATATTAAGTGGGGAGTTCATTGCTGTGTATAAGAATAAGATAATGAACACACATCCATCATTATTACCATCTTTTGGAGGAAAAGGGCTATATGGAGAAAAAGTTCACAAAGCTGTCCTTAATTATGGTGCAAAGGTTTCTGGAGCTACAATTATGTTTGTTACTCAAGAAGTTGATAAGGGTCCGATAATTTTTCAAAAAGCAGTAGAGGTTTCAAGTGACGAAACTGTTGATACTCTTAGTAAAAAAGTACTAGCTTTAGAACATGAACTATATCCATTAGCTATTAAATACTTTGCAGAAGACAGGCTAAAAGTTGATGGTAGAGTTGTTAAGCTGATCTCATAAAGGAGAAAATTAATGATTAAAAGAGCTTTATTAAGTGTATATGATAAAGAAGGAATAATAGATTTAGCTAAATCGCTAAGTTCATCTGGTGTAGAAATCATATCATCAGGAGGAACTTATAAGACTATCTCTGAAGCTGGAATACCAGTTGTAAAGGTTTCAGACTACACAGGATCACCAGAAATTTTGGATGGTAGAGTAAAAACACTCCATCCAAAAATTCATGGGGGAATTTTAGCAAGAAGAGAATTAAAAGAGCATATTGACACATTGAAAATTAATGAAATTCTTGAGATTGATATGGTTGTAGGAAATCTTTATCCATTTGAAGAGACTATTAAGAGCCCTAATGTAGATCTTCAAACTGTTCTAGAGAACATAGATATTGGCGGTCCATCAATGATTAGGTCTGCAGCAAAAAATTACAAAGATGTAGTGGTTTTAACTGATAAGAATGATTACAAACTTATTATAGAGAAGTTAGAAGGTGACAATGAGATTAGTTTAGAAGTTAGAAAGGCTTTAGCAGTAAAGGCTTTTGCTCACACAGCGTATTATGATACACAAATAACTAATTACTTAGATTCACAAGTATTTCCAGATACACTATGCCTAGCTGCAAACAAGTATCAGGAGTTAAGATATGGGGAGAACCCTCATCAGAAAGCATCTGTATATAAGACTGATAGTTCAACAAGTATATTATCAGCAAAGAAGCTACAAGGTAAAGAATTATCATATAATAATATTAACGATGGAGATGCTGCATTAAGAATGGTTTTGGAGTTTAACAGACCAACTGCAATAGCAGTTAAGCACACTAATCCATGTGGTGCTGCGTCTGCTGATAGTATTTTGGAAGCATATAAGAAGGCTCATGATGCAGATCCAAAATCGATTTTTGGAGGAATTGTAGCATTAAATAGGCCAGTTGATGAATCTCTTGCAATAGAGATGACTAAAATATTCCTTGACGTTATTATAGCACCTGGGTTTACCAGTGAAGCGAAAGCAGTCTTTGCAAAAAAACCTAATACAAGAGTATTAGAGGTAAGTATGGATTCAATTTCTTTAAAGTCAGAAGTAAAGTCAATTTTGGGTGGATACCTTGTGCAAAATAGTGATACACTTGGTATAGAAGATGAAGACTGGAAACTGGTAACAAATAAGGAGTTAAGTAATGATCAGCAAGCTGATGCTGAATTTGCTTGGAAACTAATTAAACATGTAAAATCTAATGCTATTGTTGTTGTGAAGAATGAACAAACATTAGGGATAGGCTGTGGCCAAGTTAACAGGATTGATGCAGCTATATATGCACTTAATAATGGAGGAAGTGAGTGCAAAGGAGCTTTGCTTGCTTCTGATGGTTTATTTCCTTTTGCAGATGTTGTAGTCGAGTCAGCTCGTTATGGAATAGAAGCCATTATACAACCAGGGGGCTCAATTCGTGACAATGAATCGATTGATGCAGCAAATGAGTATGATATAAGTATGGTGTTTACTGGTTACAGACACTTCAAACATTAAATTAAGGATGAGTGAATTGAAAGTACTAATTGTTGGTAGTGGTGGAAGAGAACATGCTTTAACTTGGAAAATTTCTCAAAGTGACAAAGTAAGCAAGATATTTGTTGCACCTGGTAATGCTGGAACAGCAGAAATTGCTGAAAATGTTCAAATTGAAGATAATGCTAACTTAGACTTGATGAGATTTGCAAAAGATAACGACATTGACTTAACAGTAGTTGGTCCTGAGGTACCACTTGCTAATGGGATAGTAGATTTATTTTTGGATAATGATCTTAGAATATTTGGCCCTAAGAAGTCAGGAGCTAAGATAGAAGCAAGTAAAAAGTATTCAAAAGACATTATGAGAAAATATGATATACCAACAGCTACATATAGAACTTTTACTGAAATAGAAGCAGCTAAAGAATTCGTAGCTCAATTAGAGTATCCGCAAGTTATAAAAGCAGATGGCTTGGCCGCTGGAAAAGGGGTTCTAATTGTAAAATCAAAAGAAGAAGCATTAAGTGCAATTGATTGTATAATGAAAGAAAACATTTTTGGCAAAGCTGGTGCTGAAATCGTAATAGAAGAGTTTTTGGAAGGTCAAGAAATATCACTTCTAGCTTTTGCCGATGGAAACACAATTGTGCCGATGACTACCTCTCAAGATCACAAAAAGGTATTCGATGGAGAAAAAGGACCTAATACAGGTGGAATGGGAGCCTACTCTCCTGCAAATATTATGTCTGATGAAGAGCTAGAAAATGCTGTAGAAACAGTTCTGAAGAGAATGCTTGAAGCGTTTAAGTCAGAAGGAATAGATTATAAAGGTGTATTATATGCAGGATTAATGTTAACTGAGAAAGGACTCAGAGTTTTGGAGTTTAATTGTAGATTTGGTGATCCAGAGACGCAAGTATTATTGCCAAGATTAGATACTGACTTAATTGATATTATGAATGCCTGTATTGATGGAAAACTTAACGATATTGAAATTAATTGGAGCAATAATCATGCAGTTTGTGTTGTACTTGCTTCTGATGGATATCCAGGAACATATGAAAAAGGCTTTGATATAACAGGTATTAATAATTGCGAATTGGTTTTTCACGCTGGTACAAAGCGTGAAGGTGAAAAAGTGATTAGTAATGGAGGAAGAGTACTTGGTGTCATGGCAGTTAAGGATACATTAGAGGAAGCCATAAAGTCAGTTTATAAAGATGTGGATAAAATAAATTATAAAGGCAAATATTACAGAAAAGATATTGCAAGAACTAATTAGAAATAGTTTAATTTATAAGAAATCTCAAGGTTAATAAACTCCCTTGAGGTTTTTTGCTTATTAGCAAATAAGATACAAAATGTTAATAAATTGTTTCTCTATAGAGGAATTTTGCTGTTTTTATCTAATAATAATACATACATAATTAGGAGGTAACAGAATGACAGTACGCTGGAATCTAGATTCCCTTTATACATCTTTTGATTCAAAAGAGTTTCAAAATGGTTTGGAGAAGCTAGACAAAATTATCGAAGAAATTAAAACATGGACTGAAGACAACTTAAATGATTATGAGAATGTAAAGGAGAAACTGGAGAAAGTTATAGAAGACAACGTAAGATTTAGAGAGTTATATACTGTAATGTTTTCATTTAGTTCTCTTTCATCAAGTGTAGATGCAGGTAATGATCAAGCATCAACGTATTTAGACAAATTACAAGGCAAGCTAGCAGAGCTGACTTCGTCACAAGTAAAGTTTGAAATTTGGTTAGATGGTGTTGAAGAACTAGACAGTATAATGGATAGTTCTGAGCTACTTAAGGAACACAAGTTCTTTATTTCAGAGATAGTTGATAGAAATAAATATTTGCTTAGTGAAAAAGAAGAAGTTGTTATTGCTAAGATGAAAGCTACTGGATCACAGGCTTGGGCTAAATTGCAAAATAAAGTAAGCTCAACACTTTTAGTAGATATAGAACTTGATGGAGAGAAAAAGCAATTACCATTGCCAGTTGTGAGAAATCTAGCACATAATAAAGATCCAAAAGTTAGAAAGACAGCTTATGATGCAGAATTAAAAGCATATAAGAAAATAGAAGAATCTTCAGCTGCATCTATAAACGGAATAAAAGGTGAAGTTATAACATTATCAAAGCTTAAGGGGTATGATTCTCCTTTAGATAAGACGCTTAAAGATTCTAGAATGAAGCAAGAAACCTTAGACGCAATGATTGGTGCTATAAAAGACTACTTACCAACATTTAGGAAGTATTATAGAAGAAAAGGCGAATTACTAGGGCATAACAACGGACTGCCTTTCTTTGAGTTATTTGCGCCAATAGGTGAAGTGAGTATGGAGTTCACTTTTGATGAAGCGAGAGAGTTCATTGTTAGTAATTTTAGAAGCTTTACTGATAGATTAGCTGATTTTACAGACCAAGCCTTTGAAAAAGAGTGGATTGATGCTGAAATACGTGATGGTAAAAGAGGCGGGGCTTTTTGTAATAACATAGTAGCTATAAACGAAAGTAGAGTTCTAATGAACTATACAGGTAGTCTAGGGGATGTAAAAACATTGGCTCATGAGCTAGGGCATGCTTATCATGGATTCTGTTTACAAGATGAAAGTATTCTCAATACAACATATCCGATGCCATTAGCAGAAACTGCTTCAATATTTAATGAAGCAATAGTTTTGAATGCGGCACTCAAAAAAGCTAATGATCAGGAAAAGCTAGCAATTTTGGATACACAAATAACAGCCGCAGGACAAGTTACTGTAGATATTTTATCTAGATATTTGTTTGAAACAGAGCTGTTTAAGAGAAGAGAAGATCATGCACTTTCAGTTAAAGAGTTAAACAGCATTATGCTAGACGCTCAAAAGCAAGCTTATGGTGATGGACTAGACCATAATTATCTACACCCATCAATGTGGGTAAATAAGCCACATTACTATTATGCTGAAAGAAACTTTTATAACTTCCCATATGCATTTGGGTTATTATTTGCCAAAGGATTATACTCTGAGTATTTGAAAAAGGGAGAAGAGTTTATACCTCAGTATGATAAACTGCTATCGATCACAGGCAAAATGACAATAGAGGATGCTACAGCAACAGCTGGTATTGATGTTACAAGTAAAGAGTTTTGGAGTAGTTCACTTGAGCTAATAGCCAAAGACATTGATGAATACATTAAGTTAAGTAAGAAATAGTATAATCACATAGTTAATTTGCCACTCGATTCTAACTAGGCAAGTTATCAGAAAAATATTAAGGCTACTTCAAAATAGTATTAACATTATTTGAAGTAGCCTTTTGTAGATAATATAGTCATTAATCTTATCTTTCTAATACTTTGAATCTTCACTAAACATATCTGTATAACCATATTAAAAAATAGGTAATACAGTAATTAATAACTGTGTAAATATTGATAGAAGAGATTGCCTATTTTTGATTAGATTAATATCTATTTGTCGAGTAGCTAAAACTTACTTGTATATGAGAAAAAAAAGAATAAGAACTGTAGAATATTTAGTAATATTATGTTATTTAAGAAGGTAAATCTTTTATTGTATTGAATAAGTTACATAAAGAATTAGAGATTGTAAAAGTGATAAGTGTGTAAAGTATTAAGGACAAATTAGCTAAAAGAATGGAAGTTGCAATTTTTCTTTGCATTGAATATATAATGGTACTGAGAAAGAACATATAGAAAGAGGGTGTAGTTATTGAGAAGAACTAGGAAGGTGTTAAAGTCAAAATCAATCTATATTTTTGTTTTACTAGTTATATTGAGTGCTTTTTTCCTTATAGCTATAGCAGACTTTAGTATTGAAGTGAGAGAGTCAACAAATAAGAATGCTCTCATATGGATAAGATCAAAAGATAGAGAAATAGAAAATCAGAATATAGAGATAAAAGTAACTGTAAACGGAGTCTCTGAATGGATTTCTGGCAACAGTTCTGCTACAAGAAGTAGCAGTATTGAAGTGATAGACGAGCCTTGGGTAGATACATTAGCGATTTTAGGAGCAACTGGTACAGATGAAGTTTTTGAAGTAGTTCAAACGGAAAGACCAGTGTTAGTTAATGGCAGGAACTATAATAAAGATAATCCAGTATCTGTTCTAATAAAAAGTGTATCAGAAGGAACTTTAATGGATTTAACAAATGAATATAATCAAACTTTGGATAGTCCTAAATCCGAATCAGTAGTAGACTCATATAAGGTTTATACTTACCAGCTGATTAATGAGTATTATGTTTTAATAGATGAACTAACACCTGCTAAAGGGAGTTCCATTTTACTTTTAACTGAAAAAATAACATTTAATCATTTGTTTCAAAAAGATATGGAACCTCATATTAACTATTTAGGATATAAGACAGATACGCTAAATGATAGCTTCTTTTCTAGATCCATATTAAAGTCAGGAGATACAGTTAGTATCGATATTGAAAAAAGTCCTCTTACAAATTCTGGTCTGCCCTCTATTGCAATTATTGGGGGTTTAATAGGTGCAGGTGTTCTAGGTATAGGTGGATTCTTAGGTTTAAGAAAAGCAGGTAAGAAGGTTGACGATGTTTTAGGTAGCAATGAACATAAGAACTTACCTCAATCAGATAGTCCTGGTCCTACAGAATACTCTTTTCCAGATGGGACTAAGCAATATACTTTCCCCGATGGTTCAGTAAGAGAAGAAAGAGTTGATGGTTCGATTGTTGGTAGATTAGCAGATGGGACTACTTTTGAGTCAAACAAAGGAGTAACCTCTATCTATAATAATGATGGCTCAATAATTACTTCTATGCCTGATGGAACATATATCGAAAGAGTTCCTAGTAGCATTGGCAGTGATCAGATAATTACTAATTATCCTGATGGAACAACAACAATAACTTATGATGGTAGTTCTAGAAAAATTACTAGAACTCCTGATGGTAAGATGAAAGTAAATGAGCCAGATGGATCTATAAAAACATATGATAAAAATGAGAGAATTATAGAAGCTATATCGCCTGAAGGTGATAGGGCTATAAGAAATAGTAGCGGCACTTTTGATCTTGAGTTTGCTGACGGAACTAAGGGCGTTGCCGATGTGAGAGACAATACAATAAATGCTAAGTTTGAATCTAAAAATGGTACTGTGGAATATAGTTACAATCAAAATGAGAATATTAAGGAAATCCATGGGCCAGACTTCACTTACAAAGAGACTCCAAAAGAACTAAGTATAAATACACCAGATAAATCATTGAATTTTAAACAACATGATAGCGGAAAACTGGAGTATAACTATAGAGAAGACAGTAAAAACTTAAAGATGGAAATTGATAATAATGGAAATTCAAAGCTTAACATTAAGAACGAAGACGGTAGTCAAGTTGAAGTAAAAAGAAGCAAGGATGGCAATATGCAAATATCAGATAGTAAAGGTTCAAATTACACTATGGACAATTCTGGTAATATAGAAGGAAATATTAACTCAGATAATGGTTCAATTACATTTAGTAATAATAATGCAAGAATTAGAATGAATAATGGGGCAGAACATCAATTGAAAAGACTTTCCAATGGTAGTTTTGCACCTATTAATTAGCACGAAAGGATTGTGATATTTTTGAGTGAAATGAAAGATGTAGACAAGTTATTAGAACAGTTTAATAAAGCAATAGCTAATGGGTTAGAGTATGAAAAAGAAATGTCTGAAATTAACATTATTAATGAAAATACAAAGAAATTTTTAACTTTTGATAAATTACTAACAAGTAATGATGATTTAAGGGATTCAAATATTTTATTAGAAGATAATCGAAGTAAATATGATCAAGCATTAAAAAGAGCAAGAAAAATAATGTAACTTTGAGTAATTGAGTGTTGATATATAGGTTTTTCATAATACACATTCATTCAAAGGGCCATATTGTAAATTACTGGTTAAAAGTTGATCGTAATTGAATGCTATGGCCAGATAGTTTATTAAAAGAGAATCTAAGGAGAGTTCTAAACTTTTCTTGGAAGTGTAAAATGTTTTGTGTACATTTAGAAATCCTTTCACAAGAGTAATTAATGGGGTAAAATTTAATTATGAAAGTGGAGGATTTTTTTATGGAAAGAAAAGAGAGTATCTAAGAGCTAGTGAATCAAATGACAAGAGAACAAGGTATTGAGGGATTAGCAGATCTTCAAGGAGTATTAAAAGAAATGCTAAAGTCTGGGATTGAAGAGCTGCTTAGTGCTGAGTTAGAAAATGAGTGAGGGTATAAAAAGTACGAAAGAAAGCCTAATAAGAATAGTCGAAATGGCAGTTCAAAAAAGACAGTTAGATCTGACTACGGGAGTCTTGATTTAGATGCTCCTAGAGATAGATTAGGAGAGTTTGAGCCAAATGTAGTACCAAAACATTCAAAAGGTATTTCAGCAATAGAGGACAAGGTCATATCGATGTATGCAAAAGGAGTGTGTCAAAAAGATATATCAAAACATATAGAGGACATATATGGCATGGTACTTTCAGCCAGATTAGTATCTATAATAACAGATAAACTCATACCATTAGTAGAGCAAAGGCAAAATAGAGCATGAGAAGAAAGGCATCCATTTATCTTTATGGATGCTATACATTATAAGTAAGACATGACAATAGAATAAAAAGGCTGCATTAGGGATTAATTTAGAAGGTTTCAAGGACATATTAAGTATTTGGATAGGAGAAAATGAGTCTAGCAGGTTCTGGCTAAAGATATTGATGGACCTTAGGAATAGAGGCGTTAAGAAAATGGATATCTTTAGTGTGGATGGGTTGGCTGGCTTTACGGAAGTAACACTAGCTTTGTACCCTGACTCAATTATCCAAAGATGTATCACACATCAAATGAGGTAGTCCTTTGCCAAGTCCAGATTTGTGTGAAATTGGTACAGTGCATCAAGCAGTTATTTAGTATCAAACAATAAGTTGATACTGCTGATAAATGAGCTCCTTTGATTAAAGTTGTTTTATTTGTTATAATTTAAAGTAGTAAAGCTAGCAAGCTTGGCTTTAAGCAGCTAAAATTGGATTACAAAAGGAGGCTTATAATGGCAATCGTAAAAGTTATCGAAGTTATTTCTGAATCTAGTGTAAGTTGGGAAGACGCAGCACAGAATGCAGTCAAAGAGGCTGCTAAAACAATCAAGAATATCAAGAGTGTTTATATCAAAGAATTTAAAGCAGCTGTAGATGGAAATGAGATTACTAAATATCTTGTTATTGCGAAGATCTCTTTTGGAGTTGAAAACTAACAAAAATATACATCAAACAAAAAGGTGCTGGTTTATTTAACTAGCACCTTTGAACATAAGAACAACAATGGACTTGGTATAAAATCTTCGACATAATAGAGGAAGTAAGCAAAACATTGGAAATGTGGTTCATGTTAAAAAAAGTCATAACTGATAAGATTCTAGCTGATGTTGCTGGTAACATTTAATGCTGATATATCTACTAAGGATTTATAAAGAATTTTTTACAGATGATGTAAGAAAAATATTGATAAGTGCATAGGAAAATATGTTCCTCTTAAGCAGAGGTATTCATGCGGACTATTAGAAATTGTTGAAGAGATTTTAGTCATATCTAAAGAGGAACTAATCTTTATAGATGTAGAAGAAATAGGTGAGGTAATTACAACGAGTGGCTAACTATAAGAAATTTTTATTAATTTTTAGAGAGATATGGATATGTGATTTGTAATTAAACGAGTACTTAGCAATTATTTACGAATTTTATTAAAGAGGAAGTAAGAGACTGTAAATAGTTTTGTGTAAATATATAAAGAAACAAATCACAAGAGTTAATAAAAGTTAAGTTGTTAATGGGCTATCATGTAAAATTGATAGCTCATTTCTTATCAAGTCCCAGTTTTTCACC
>Ga0334893_1001916_pt1 | contig 17345 bp, 17 predicted proteins | sample GraSluR3_MG_5_FD_207218 | JGI IMG/M metagenome (GOLD analysis project Ga0334893, IMG submission 207218) | Sludge microbial communities from methane-producing bioreactor in Wageningen University, Netherlands - Granular Sludge_09_05-R3 | ecosystem: Engineered > Bioreactor > Anaerobic >...
ACTGAGTTTTATCTAAATCCTTTCCATTATAGTTTAATTTTCCTTCCTTTGCCCTTTTTCTCATAACTGCATTAACTAAGCTTGTACTTCTTTTATCAGTTTTTTTAATGAGTTTTACACTTTCATCTACTGATGCAAAATCTGAAACGCTGTCCATAAATTCTAATTGATAAAAACCCATTTCTAAAACTATCTTCGCTTGTTTAGAAAGCTTACTAGCTCTCATATCTAAAAACTGTTCGACTTGACTATCTAAATAAATAAGTCTACTTAATGTTCCATATACGAGTTCTGTTACAAATCCTTTTTCTCTATTATCTATGTCACTGCTATTAAAGGCTTTATTAATTGATATATTTGAATAGGCTTTTTTATACTTAACATCGTATATTATATCATACGCAATCTTTCTAGAATTATTGCTCATAATTACTCCTTTTTATAGTCATTAATTTATAACAATTTAATTACTATTACTATAGTATATTGTATTTAATTTTATTTTCAAAAGAAAAGACCAGCATAATGCTAGTCCCTTGAACGCTCTCTTAATAATAGTAGTCTAACAAGCTGAGCTACTGCTGTAGCTGTAGCTGCTACATAAGTAAGAGCTGCTGCATCCAAAACTTTTTTGCTATGAGGAATCTCATCTCTAGTCAGTACTCCTACAGACTCTAATTCATCTAGAGCTCTACTACTTGCATTAAACTCAACAGGCAAGGTAATAATTTGAAATACTACAGAACCTGTAAATAAAATAATCCCAATATCAATTAATCCCGTAAAGGATAGAAATAATCCAGCTAAAATAAAAATCCAAGAAAGATTAGATGCAAAATTTACAACCGGGACTATTGCATTCCTAAAACGAAGTGGAGAGTAATCTTTTGCATGTTGGATAGCATGTCCCACTTCATGAGCAGCAATAGCAGATGAAGAAATCGAATTTCCTCTATACACCATATCAGAAAGTCTAAGCACCCTAGTCCTTGGATCATAATGATCAGTTAGTGTCCCTCTTATATGTTCTATTTTCACATCAGAAAGTCCATTTCTATCTAAAATAGCTCTAGCCGCATCTGCTCCAGTGTATCCTTTACTACTTGCTATTCTCACATACTTTTCATATGTGGATTTTACTTTACTTTGAGCATACATAGCCAACAAAATCGCTGGTATTAGCACTATCATAGTACTATCAAAATAAGGATAATACATACTAATCTCCTCCTAAATAAAACAATATTGCTTCTTCAAGTTTTTTTACATTTACTTTCGTATCTAGACAAGGTCCATTTGGCCTATCATTTAAAATTCCTATTATATCCATTTCTCCTACATCAACTATTCCACTAGTCAAATCTCTTTCACAAGCTACAGCAATAATACCTTTAGGTTTTATACTTTTTATTGCTCTTCTAGCCAAAGTCCCTCCAGTAGCTACAACTACATTAACCTTATACTTATCACAAATATCAACTATATGGGATATATCGCATTTCCCACATTTTTTACAATTGTTTATATTTGTTGTTATCCTTATATCGCAACTTTGTTTTTGAAGGCAGTGAGGTAATAAAACTAGTATCTCACTTGCTTTTAAATTAAATTTTTTATTTCTTGTTTTTTTATTGTTCCTATCTATCATTCTTTTTCTAAACTCATTTTTATCCATTCCAAGCAGGTCTATTGTGCCTTCTATTAAAGGATATGCTTTTTTAAAAAACTTACTCATAGCCAAGTGCCTTTCCTATTTCTAAAGTATTTCCCTTTAGAAATTCTGCAACTGGCATCCTTTTTTTTCCGCTAACTTGTATTTCTTTTATTCTTACTATATTATCTTTTGTTGCTATATCTAGTCCTTGGTCGGATAGAAAAACTATTGTTCCAGGAATTTCATTTGATAGCCTATCTATGACAACTGGGCAAAATAACTTTATCACAGCTTTATCATAATACGTATAAGCTGATGGCCATGGATCTGTTCCTCTAATGAGGTTTGATATTGATTCCGCTGACATATTCCAATTTATTTTTCCAAGTTCTTTAGTCATTATAGGCGCATAACTAGACATAGAATCATCTTGTTTTTCCGCTTTTATTTCTCCGCTTATAATAGCTTTTATAGTATCTGATAAAGTTTTCTTTCCTACAACAGCTAACTTATCATGTAAAGTAGATGCAGTATCCTCAGGAGTAATTTCAATCTCATTTTTCAAAAGCATATCTCCTGTATCTAAACCTTCTTCCATATACATGGTCGTTACACCTGTCTTTTTCTCACCATTAATTATAGAAAAGTTAATAGGAGCAGCTCCTCTATATTTTGGTAAAAGAGAAGCATGAACATTTATACAGCCATATTTTGGGATTTCCAAAATATCTTTTGGCAAAATCTGTCCAAACGCAACTACTACTATTAAATCAGGTTTTACTTCTTTTATTTTTTTAATTGCTTCACTATCTTTTATTCTTTCTGGTTGAAAAACCTCTATATTATTTTCAAGCGCTCTTATTTTAACTGGAGGTGATTGAAGTTTTTTCCCTCTGCCTTTAGGTCTATCCGGCTGAGTAACCACTAAAGCTATTTCAAATTCACTTTCATTTAGAGCTTCAAATGATGAAATAGCAAATTCAGGTGTTCCCATAAATATAGCTTTCATTTGCATCTACTCTCTTTCGTTTAAGCTACCTTCTACCTTGTCCTTAAATAAAACACCTTCGAGATGATCAATTTCATGACAAATTGCCCTAGCAAAAAGTTCTTCAGCTTCTATAACAAATTCATTCATTTTAGTATCGTATGCTTTTGCTTTTACATAATACGGACGAGTAACACAGCCAAATTTTCCTGGTAGGCTAAGACAACCTTCATCATCTGTTTGTTCTCCACTAGACTCTAGAATTTCTGGATTTATCATCACTATAGGACCATCTCCTACATCTATAACCACTACTCTTTTAAGCACTCCAACCTGTGGAGCTGCAAGTCCTACCCCATCAGCTTCATACATAGTATCTATCATGTCTTCCACTAGCTCTAAAATCTTATCATTGATTTTGTCAACAGCGCGAGATTTTTTTCTTAGTACCTCGTCTCCATCAGTTCTAATAATTCTAATTGCCATTTCTTACCTCCATAATTTTTAAATAGTTTATCAAAATTGCTATAAATATAACAAAATATCATAGTTTTATAAGCAATCTCTCTATTACAAAGTATTCTTAACTATAGTTTATACCCTATCTATAGAATTTATACCATATTGATAGGATTTATATCAACTGAAGCATTTACATTGTCTAGAAGAACTACACTTCTTTTTTCTGTAAGTATATAGTTTATTATACTCTTAATTAAATGAATTTCAACTTCACTATCTTTTATTAGTATTTGCCACCTGTATTTATTTTCTATTTTATTCACTAAGCATGGAAAAGGTCCCATAATATTAACATTGTTTATTGATTTTTTGTTTAAATAAAAAATTATAGCATCTTTTATTTGCATACTACTGTTAGCAGCATTTTGTTCATTAACACTACTTACTAATATTCTAACTATATTACTATAAGGAAGATAATTAAATGTTTTTCTAAGCTTAATCTCTTCTTGGTAAAAACCTTCAAAATCATGGTGAACTATATATTTAAGAACATAATTATCAGGAGAAAAAGTTTGAACTACTACCTTGCCATCTATATCTCCCCTACCTGCCCTTCCTCCCACTTGCTCAATAAGACTAAACATTCTCTCGTGACTTCTAAAGTCAGGAGCATTTAAACCTTGATCTGCATTTATAACACCAACTAAACTCACCATTGGAAAATCCAAGCCTTTTCCTATCATTTGTGTCCCTATTAGTATAGCTCCTTTAGTATTTTTAAAAGCAGATAATATTTCACTATGACTATTTTTCCTTCCCACTGTATCTTTGTCCATTCTAAAAACTTTGGCATTTGGAAATAATTCTCTTACTTCAGCTTCTATTCTTTCTGTTCCAATTCCTATGTCTTTCATGCTACCTTCTTTACAGCTTTCGCATGTTTTTTCAAAAGCTATTTCATAATTACAATAATGACATCTTAAGCTCTTGTTTTGTTTGTGATATGTAAGAGATATATCACAATTTTTACATTTAGGAACATAACCACAGCTGTCACAACTTAAAAAGTTTGCATAACCTCTTCTATTTAAAAACAAAATTACTTGCTCTGATTTTTCAAGTGCCAAGCTTACTTTTTTTTGAAGAATCAGACTTAAAAAAGACAGGTTCCCAAGTTTTGCATCTTCCTTCATATCTACTATCTCAATCAAAGGAAGATTTTTATTATTTGCTCTCGTTTTCAAATCCAAAAGCTTATACTCATTATTTTTTGTCTTATAGTACTGTTCTATTTTAGGAGTAGCCGAACCTAAAATAACTGCTACTCCATGAAGTTCATTTAATTTACAGGCTAGCTCTATACTGTCATATTTAGGATTAAGTTCTGACCTATATGCATCTTCATGACATTCATCTATAACAACTAGCCCTAGATTTTTTATAGGTGCAAACAAGGCCGAACGTGCTCCTATCACAACTGGAGCATCAATAGCTTCTATTTTTGACCATTCATCAAATCTTTGACCCACGCTCAAATGACTATGAAGCACAGCAACTTTTGATTTAAATCTAGCTGTGAATCTAGCTATAGTTTGTGGTGTAAGAGAAATTTCTGGAACTAATACTATAGATCCTTTTTCTTTTGAAATCATATCTTCTATAATTTCCATATAAATTTCTGTTTTTCCAGACCCCGTTATGCCTTTAAGCAATATAGGTCTGTTCTGATTATCGAATTCCCTATTAATTTCTTTAAATATATTTTTTTGCTTTTCATTCAATTCATGTTTTATATATGTTGTATTACTATAGTTATCGTCATTTGAATCTCTATATAGTCTAGTTTTTTTAACTTCAATTATTTTATCTTCTTCTAATTCTTTTATATATGAAGATATAGATTTTCCTTTAAGTTCTTCATTTAATTTATTTCTGGATATATTTATATTATTAATAATCAATTCATATAATTGTTTTTTTATATGGGCATTCCTTTTTAAATATTTATATTTTAATTTTAAAGTGGCTTTATCAAGTAATACTATAAACTCTTCAAACTTAGCATTTCCTTTTCTAATTTGAGTTGGATAAATAAGATTAAGCGCATCTAAATAACTACACATATAATATTCTCTAATCCAAAAGGCTAATGATATCTTGTCATAATCAAGGTTTGTTTTTTCACCTATAGTAATAATCTGCTTTAACTTGTTTTCTGAATCATCAGCAGGTTTTATATCTTTAATTTCCACAACTATTGCTTCTAATAGCTTATTTCCTCTTCCAAATGGCACATATACAATCTGTCCCAGACTCACTTCTAGATTTGTTTTATAAGTAAATTTTTTATCAATATATCTAGATTTTTGAATTAATATTACCTTGCAATATTTTTCAACCATAATAGCCACCTGACTTAGACTTGATTTAAAATTTCATAGTATTCACAATAAAACAAAAATAAGCACAATGTGCTTATTTTTGTTTCATAATATATATAATTTTATCATAAATTTCTTTTGATAGCTGATTTTTTGTCATAATAGGTAGCTCCTCAATATCTCCATCTGCAAATAGTAGCTTTACAATATTGGTATCGCCTGCAAAACCAGCTCCCTCTTGTTTTAAATCATTTGCAACTATAAAATCTAGATTTTTCTTCGCTAATTTTTTTTGCGCATTAGCGATTAGATCATCAGTTTCAGCAGCAAAGCCCACTAAAACTTGTTTTGTTTTTAGTTTTCCAAGCTCAAATAAAATATCCTTATTTCTGTCTAACTCCAATACTAAATCTGAGTCAGATTTTTTAATTTTAGAATCCGAAATATTTTTAGGCTTATAATCGGCAACTGCAGCAGATTTAATAACAATATCCATTTCATCAAAGCTAGAAGTCACCGCCTCATACATCTGCTGAGCACTTTTAACTTTAATAACCTCGGAAATTCCAAAAGGTATCTCAAGATTTGTAGGGCCAGTAACAAGAGTTACTTTTGCGCCCATAAGCGCTGCTTGATATGCAAGAGCATAACCCATCTTACCAGTCGATTTGTTGGTTATATATCTTACTGGATCAATAGCTTCTTGAGTCGGTCCCGCCGTTACTAGAACATTTTTCCCTTTTAGCTCATCCGTCTTGTTAAGTAAAAATTTTATATTTTCAACTATTAAATCCGGTTCAGCTAGCTTTCCTGGTCCTAAATCTCCACAGGCTAGTCTTCCGTATCCTGGTTCAATAAAAATATATCCCGAATCCTTAAGCTTTTGAATATTTGCCTGAGTGACAGGATTTTCATACATATTCGTATTCATAGCGGGTGCTATTACCACAGGAGCTTTAGTAGCCATGACTGTAGTTGAAAGCATGTCGTCAGCAATTCCATTTGCTATTTTTCCAATTATATTTGCTGTTGCTGGTGCAATTAAAAAAATATCAGCTTTTTTTGCTAAAGATATATGTTCAATATCCCAATTTGTAACTGGTTCAAACATCTCAACTGCAACTGGGTTTTGGCTTATGCTCTGAAATGTAAGTGCTGATACAAATTCAGTAGCATGTTTTGTCATAATCACGTTAACTTGTATGTTTTCTTTCCTAAGTCTAGATACAACATCACAAGCCTTGTATGCAGCAATTCCTCCACTTACTCCTAAAACTACTGTTTTAGACATTTATTTCACCTCTTTATTATACTTAGAAGCTTCCTCCATCTCATTTAGCATAAATTCTTCAAAAAACGTAGTTTTGTAAGTTACTTTTTCTTCAAAAACTTCAAAGGTAGCAACTGAAACTGGTTTTTCTTCTATAGTTTCTACCATTTTATCGCTTCCTTCTACTAATTGTCTTGCACGTTTTGCCACCTCGTTAACAAGGCAATATCTGCTGTCAGCCTTGTTTAATAAATCATTGATAGATGGATAAAGCATATTATAATTCCTCCTCATAAATTTTGACAATTTCTTGGCTATATCGTTTGACTTTATTTTTTTCTGCGCTTAATATAGCTTCAAGATCATCTACTGCTCTAGTTAAATTGTCATTAAAAATAAAGTAATCGTATTTCTCTATAGTTTTGATTTCCTGCATTGCTCTTGCCATTCTGTTTTCTATTTGTTCTGTAGTTTCTGTTCCTCTAGTTACAATCCTATTTTTTAATTCCTTTAGAGATGGTGGTAAAACAAAAACCAAGATAGCATCAGGATATTTTTCTTTTACCTTCATTGCCCCAACTATTTCTATTTCTAGCAATACATCTTTTCCTTTTTCTATACAATCTAGAACCCATTTTTTAGGAGTTCCATAATAATTTCCAAAAACATGAACATATTCTAAAAGAGCATCTGTTCCTATCAAATCTTCAAAGTCTTCTTTCCTTATAAAATTATAATTTACACCATCTATTTCATTCTCTCTTGGATTTCTAGTTGTGGAAGAAATAGAAAGAAGCATTTGCTTATTTAATTCCATAAAGTTTTTACAAATAGTTCCTTTTCCAGCTCCAGATGGTCCAGAAACTACTACTAATAAACCTTTTCTCTTCATAAGTTAATCTCCTATTTTTACTCTTCGTGATGACCCTCATCTTTTATATTACAGCGGTGTGCCATAGTTTCTGGCTGAACTGGACATAAGATTATATGATCACTATCTGTGATAATAACTGCTCTAGTTCTTCTTCCATAAGTAGCATCAATGACTCTGCCCTTATCCTTAGCATCTTGAATCACTCTCTTTATAGGTGCAGATTCAGGACTCACAATAGCTACTACTTTAGCAGCAGAAACAACATTACCAAAACCGATATTAATCAATTTCATATGACTAGCAACTCCTACTCTATGTTTTGTATCTGTTCTCTTACTTTTTCAAGCTGACTTTTCAAGTCTACTACATAAGAAGTAACATCTATGTTTGATGATTTTGACCCAACAGTATTAATTTCTCTGTTCATCTCTTGAAGTAAAAAGTCCATCTTTCTTCCTAGTCCATCATTACTTACTACTGTATCTCTAAGTTGAGAAATATGGGTTTTAAACCTTACTATTTCTTCAGTGATACTACTTCTGTCGGCATATAGTGCCGCTTCTTGAAGTACTCTTTGAGGATCTGACTCGAATCCATAAACTTTTAAAAACTCATCTAGCTTTTGCTTTATTTTATTTCTATACTCAGCTTCAACATCCTCTGCTAAAGCTTCTACGGATAAGATATCTTTTTCTAAGATGTCACAACGCTCAAGTATATCTTTTTGAAGAAGTAGGCCCTCTGTTTCTCTCATCTTCTTAAGTTCTGTAAGAGCATTAATTAAAGCTGATTCTAAAACCAAAATTATTTCATCTTGATCTAGCTCATTTTCACTACTTACTATAACATCTGGAAATCTTCCTATCGTAGACGTGCTTATATCATCTTTTGTATCTAACATATCTTTAATTAAAACTAGAGATTCATAATATCCTTTTGCAAGTTCAGTGTCAACCGAAAGTTTAGAATCAGAAATTCCTATATTCTCCATTCTAATAAAAACCTCAACTCGGCCTCTTTGTATGTACTTTTTGATTTGTTGTCTTACCCACTCCTCAAGAAGCATAATCTTCCTTGGCATCTTTACATTTATATCTAGATATCTGTGATTAATAGACTTAATCTCGACTGTAAATTGAAATTTCTCAGCCTTATACTCTCCTCTTCCAAATCCTGTCATGCTAATAGCCAATGTTCTTCCACCCTTCCCTCACATATTTTCTGAGCTGGCCCAGTCATATAAATTTTGTCCTTAATAATATTTATGTCTACCTCCCCGCCTTGAGAAAAAACTTTTATTTTATCACTTACATAATTTAATTTATTTGCTATGTATGCACTAGATGTCATACCTGTGCCACAAGCCAAGGTATAACCACATCCTCTTTCATAAGTTTTTACTGCTATACTTGACTTGTCTATTATCTTTACAAAATTAACATTAATTTTTTGTGGAAATAACTCTAACATATTTTCGAGTTTTGAACCATAATAATCTAAGTCAAAATCTGATATATTATCTTCAAAAATTATTAAATGAGGTACTCCAAGTAAAATAGCACTTGCTCTAAATTTTCTCTTGTCAACCATAATTTCCTGATTTATAAAGTCATCATCATCGGATACTACCGGCACTAGATTAGAGTTTAATCTAGCTAGTCCCATATTAACTTTTACTAAGTTAACCTCATCATTTTTTATAATTAAATCAATATCATAGTTTTTTGCAGATGTTTCAACTACAAAAGAATGTTTATTGATTATTTTATTTTCATAAACGAATTTAGAAAAACATCTTATACCATTACCACACATGTCTGCTTTACTTCCATCTTGATTATAATAAAGCATTTTTATATCATGGCTTTCGGATTTTTCGCAAGCCATCAAGCCATCTGCTCCTATTCCAAAATGTCTATCACATAGTTTTTGTGCCAATTTTGAATAGTCTTTATATCTTTTATCTAAGTTATTAAATACTATAAAATCATTGCCTGCACCTTGCATTTTCCAAAACTCCATAAGTCACTTCCCTTACAAGGTATTTTTCCATTAGTGTATATTATATAAAGGAAATGGAAAAAAATAAATGAAAATCTAGTAAAATATTAAAAATATTTTATAATTTGACATCTTATTAATATAATAAGCATTATCTTAACTCATATATTGCTCAATTGGACATTCTTTAAATTATTGAATATAATCTTTCTAACGCATAAAAATAATAAAAAAGAAGGTGAAGTTTTATGGCTTTAGACGGCTTAACTATATATGGAATTGTTATTGAACTAAGTAATAATTTAAAAGGAGGAAAAATAGATAAGATTACTCAACCTGAAAAAGATGAGGTTCTCTTTGCTATAAGAAATGAAGGAAAAACACATAAGCTACTTATAAGTGCAAGTAGCTCGAATCCAAGAATTTATCTTACTGAAAGTTATAAAAAAGAAAACCCCTTAAAAGCTCCTATGTTTTTGATGATTCTTAGAAAATATCTTCAAGGTGGAAGAATTATTTCTATATCACAAGAAGGCCTTGAAAGAGTAATCAATATAGATGTCGAAGCGCTAGATGATTTGAAAACTCCTAAAATTAGAACTTTATCAGTAGAAATAATGGGAAGACACAGTAATATTATTTTAGTAGATAAGGAATCAAACAAAATTCTTGATTCTATAAAAAGAATTCCTATAACAGTTAGCTCCGTAAGAGAAGTTCTCCCTGGCAAAGAATATCATTTAGCTCCTTCCCAAAACAAAATTAACCCTCTATCCAAGCTTAACCTAGAGGAATTCAAATCTAAACTAACCGAAAAAGATAATCCTATTTATAAAGCTATTTATAACAGCTATGATGGAATCAGCCCCTTGATTGCTAAAGAAATTTGCTACAGGTCATCTATAGATATAGACTTATCTACAAATTTAATTTCTGATATATCGTTTGAAAGAATTTACAATTCATTTGATAGGATGATAAATCAAATAAAAAAAGAAATTTTTCATCCATGCATAGTTATTGATAAACGTTTAGATAAATATATAGATTTTAGTTTGATTAAATTAACCATGTATGAATTTCTTACTATAGAAAATTATGAATCTATAAGCCTTGCAACCGAAATTTTCTTTAGCTCAAAAGACAAAAGTGAAAGATTAAGTCAAAAATCCATGAGTATGAGAAAACTTCTCCAAACAAAAATCGAAAGATTGGAAAATAAGCTAGGCAAACAACTTCAAGAAATGAATGATACAGATAAAATGCAAGACTACAAAAAACAAGCTGACTTACTTACTGCCAATATCTATATGCTACAAAAAGGTATGAAGGAAGTTACCGTATTAGACTATTATAATGAAGAAGATAGTTCTGCTGAAATCACCATAAAATTGGATATAAACAAAGCTCCTAGCGAAAATATACAATCTTTGTATAAAAAATATAACAAACTAAAAACAAGAAAATCAGAGTTATCATCTCAGATTTCTTATGCAAAAGAAGAACTTATGTATCTTCAAAATGTACTTCTTTCTATAGAAAGTTCGGAATCTCTAAATGAACTTGAAGAAATCAGATCAGAGCTTTCTAATGAAGGCTATTTAAAATTAAAACTTTCATCAAAAAAAATAAAAACTCCAGAAGCTTCCACGCCTATGGAATTTCTATCGTCAGATAAGATTACTATACTTGTAGGAAAGAACAATAAACAAAATGATGCTCTTACCACAAAACTTTCATCTCCTGATGATATATGGCTTCATACTAAAGATATACCAGGCTCTCATGTAATAATAAAATCAACTTTAGATAATGTGCCAGACCAAACTCTACTTGAAGCTGCTCAGCTTGCTGCTTATTTTAGCAAGGCCAAAATGTCATCAAAAGTAGCTGTAGATTATACAATTAGAAAGCATGTTAAAAAACCATCTGGAGCAAAACCAGGTATGGTTATTTATGATAATCAAACTACTGTTTATGTGAATCCTGATGAAGAAAAAATGATCCAATTAAAGATATAAAATATAATATTAAAATAATATAAGAAACTAGTTACTTAGATATAAAGTCTAACAACTAGTTTTTATACTATTTATAAAAAATCTTATCTATCTTATTATACTTCTAAAATTTTGATTATTATATATTTCTACTAATTCATTTTCTGATATTTTATTACTTTTTACATCTAATACAACTTTTCCATTTTGGAGCATTATTATTTTATCAGAATATTTTATAGCATCTCTAATATTATGAGATATCATGATGGTAGTTATTTTATATTTTTTTACAAGTTCCATGGTTTTTTCCATAACCACTTTTGAAGTTTTTGGATCTAATGCTGCTGTGTGTTCATCCAGAAGAAGAAGCTCTGGTTTTTTCATTGTTGACATTAATAATGAAAGTGATTGCCTTTGCCCTCCTGAAAGAAATCTAACTTTAGTTTGAAGTTTATTTTCAAGTCCTAAATCTAAACTTTTCAAAACAGTCTTGTAAAAATCTATTCTATTCTTGTTTATAAGTTTTTTAAATCCAAATCTAGTACATTTCTTATCTGCAAGTGCCATATTCTCAAGAATTGTAAGTGTAGGAGATACTCCCATAGAAGGATTTTGATGTACTCTTGAAACATAACTTGCTCTTTCATGTTCTTTCATTTTATCAAAACAAACTATACCATCTTTCGTTTCTAATTCTATATGTCCATTATCACAAGATACAACACCACTTATTATATTAAACAATGTACTTTTACCACATCCATTTGCTCCAAGTATAGCTGTAGTCTCTTGATTTTTTATATTTAAGCTAAAATCCTGAAATATAGTAGTTTCATTTTCAGTTCCTATATTAAAACTTTTTTTAAGATTTGATATTCTAAGCATAATTCTTGTCTCCTAAATTATTATATGCTAAAAATCCAATTACTATAACTGCACTTATTCCTTTTAAGTCTGTAGGTGCAAGTCCAATTTCTATTGCTATTGAACCTATGAGCTTATATGATATAGCTCCTATAATAGCTCTTGTAGTACCTTTTAAAAAATCTCTTTTTTTCATTACTGTATCTCCAATTATTATAGAAGCTAGTGCTACAACTATTATTGAATTCCCCATAGTTATATCTGTGAATCCCTGAGATTGTGCCATTAATGCTCCGCTAAGAGCTACTAGTGCATTAGAAATCATAAGGCCAACCATCCTGTATTTATCTACATTTTCTCCTAAAGATTTAACAAGAGTCTCATTATCCCCAGTAGCTATTAAAAGATATCCAGATTCTGATTTTAAGTATCTGTCCATTAACATTTTTATAACTACTACACATATAATCAGTACTATAAGTTTTCCTAATTTATCATAAACTGTAGGATATGAAGAAAGCCCAATATTTGACCTACCATTTATTCGTAAATTTATTGAATATAATAGTGTCATAGTTAATATTCCTGAAAGGATAGCTTTAATCTTAAATTTTATATTTAAAGTATAAGTTATTAGTCCTGCTAATGCTCCAGCTAATAATGCCATTAAACTTCCTAAAATAGGATCCATTCCGGTAAGTATAAATTTTGAGAAAACAAATGCTCCAAGTGGAAAAGTTCCCTCTACTGAAAGGTCTGGAAAATCTAATATTTTATATGTTATATATACTCCTATTGCAAGAATTGAAAATATTAATCCTTGCTCAATAGTTACTAGTAATAGTCCGTTCATTGTATCTCCTTTACTCTACTGTATCTGCATCTTTAAAAGCTGGATGATTTTCATTAAGCCCAATCGCTTTAGCTGTTGTAATATTTACTTTTTTAATAAAAACATTTGAACTTTCAACGGGGATTTTATTTATTGGGGTTTTCTCTTTTAAAATTTTTGCCGCCATATCTGCTGCCTGTCTTCCAAGTTCATGGTAGCTTATTCCAATAGATACAAGAGCTCCTGAATCTACGTGACTTGAATCCCCTGAGATTGTAATCATATTTTTTTCTTTAGCAAGACTAGCTACAAGTTCCATTGATGAAGCTACCATATTGTCATTAATAAGTATTAATGCTTGAGATTTTCTACTTACAGATTCAAGCGCTTGGTTTATATCTGAAATTGCAGCTATTCCTACTTTTTCTATTTTTATATCTTCCTCAAAAGCTATTTCTTCTATACGTTCTATCTGGCTCTGTGAATTTGATTCTCCAGTATTAAATAATATACCAGCCGTATCAATTTCTGGCTTTAGTATTTTAAGTGTTTGAAATATATGTTTCAAATTTTCTGATGAAACTTCATCCGTCACTCCAGTTATATTCGATTCAGGAGCCTCTATATTTTTTACAAGTCCTGAGAAAACAGGATCTGAAACTGCTGTAAAAATAACAGGAGTCATGCTTTTCTTTGTAGCATTTTGAGCAGCTTGTGATGTTGGAGTAGCTATAGAAAGAATTAAATCTGATTTATCGCTTACAAATTTTTCTGCTATCATTTGAGAATTAGCCACATCTCCTTGAGCATCTTGTAAGTTTATATCTGCCTCTATATCTAACTCATTTAGTCTTTCTACAAATCCATCTCTTGCTGAATTTAAAGCTGGATGATCTATTATTTGAGCTATTCCTATTTTGAACTTTTTATTTTCATTAGAGTTGATTTTTCCCTCAGTAGAGCTACACCCATTCAATATAATTGCTATTAAGATAGTTGTTACTATTAATTTTAGTGATTTTTTCATATTAATCTTCCTCTCTTTTTTTGTTAGTTTTTTAGATTTTAATTTTTGATAATTTAATTCCTAGGCATATTTTTCTCTGGCCAGAGCAATATTAACCTTACTTAATTTCACAATAAAAAAGTCCCTATAACAATATTATTCATATTGTTATAGGGACGAAATTCACTTCGTGGTACCACCCTAATTATAGCCTAAGCTACATCTCAATCAAGATCTTATAATCTCTAACCCTATAACGTGAGTACACGTGCTAGTCTACTTAAACCGAAATTCTTTTAACCAGCCTGCTCAGTAGTGTATATTACATATCTCTCTGTTATCGATTTTCACCAACCATCGACTCTCTGAAACGTCTGAAATACTTTTCTCTACTTCATAGCATTTATATTTAATATTGTATAATTTGAAATAATACATGCATTTTTGATTTTTGTCAACACTATTTAACAAAACAATTTCGTGTAAAAATCTATTATCAAGGGTATAAGAATATAAAATATAGTAGCCATAATAAGTATAAAAACGAGGTGTTTATTTTGGATGAGACTAAGATAAGTTCAAGTAACTTAATAAATAAAGACAGTTTAAAAAATTTAATAAAAGAACTCCCAAAAAGATTTTCTAGAGATAACATTAGTCAAACAGGTGGCCAACTTGCTTATTTCTTTTTATTATCCGTCTTTCCATTTTTGATATTCTTAAATGCTTTATTAGGCTTTTTGAATATATCAGTTGATTCCATAATGAAAGAAATAAGCAATATAGCTCCTTCTGAAATTATGGTTCTTTTAAAAGGCTATTTAGAATCAGTCGTCCAAACTAGAAATACATCTTTACTTTCTATAGGTCTTCTTGCCTCACTTTTTTCTGCATCAAAAGCTGTAGACTCTTTGATTATAGCTCTAAACGCCGCCTATAGTGTAGAAAACAAACGAAACTTTCTAACAAAAAAAGCTGTTTCTATTTTTTTCACATTTATACTAGGTTTTGCAATAGTAATATCCTTGCTTCTTCCTGCTCTTGGAAAAAACATAGCTTTTTTTATTGCAGAATTCATTGGTATATCAAATATTCTTGTTTTGGTATGGGTTTACATCAGATGGATTATAGTTTTTTTTATATTGTTTATAACCATAGCTCTTTTATATCATATTGTTCCTTGTGTAAATCAACCTTTTAAAAATTCTCTTCCAGGTACATTTTTTGCAGTTACAAGCTGGCTTTTTGTTTCCTATGCTTTTGGTATATATGTAAATAATTTCGCTAATTATAGTGCTGTATATGGCTCTATAGGTGCAGTAATAGCCCTTATGTTTTGGCTCTACCTTACTGGGATAATTTTAGTATTAGGAGGAGAGATAAACGATATTTTATCTAGATTCTATAAAAATAGCCTAGAAAATAAAAAAATAGCTCCAAAAACAGATGAAGCTATCTTAGATGATAAATTTGATAAATTAAAGGAAAACCTTATTGAATCTAAGTAATACCTATAATTATAGTATCCCCATAAAATATTCTACTGCTAAAGCCACAATAACTACTAGAGCTGAAATTATAAAACCATGAAGCATAGGTGCTATTCCTGATTTTTTCATTTGAGTAACATCTGTATTTAAACCTATGGCTGCTAGAGCTGAAATCATAAGAAACTTACTTATATCTTTAGCTAATAAACCTAATTCATCAGGGATAATTCCAGTAGAATTCACCAAGGTAAGAGCTACAAAACCCAATATAAACCAAGGAAATATAGAAGAGATATTTACTTTCTTGGGTTTATATAGCTTATCTTGGTAAGTTACAGCTTCATTATTTTTGACTTTAGCACTAATAATTGAAAAAATAAGCACTACAGGAACAATTGAAAGAGTACGTGTAAGCTTAACCATAGTCGCAAAATCGCCAGCTGCTTCACTAAATGCAAACCCAGCTGCAACAACACTAGATGTATCATTTACAGCAGTTCCTGCCCATAATCCATATGCCATATCGCTAAGTCCTAAGGCCCTTCCCATAACAGGAAATAACAGTATCATAGCCATATCAAATAAAAATGTTGCTGAAATCGCATAAGCTATATCGTTATCGTCTGCTTCTATTACAGGAGCAATAGCAGCTATTGCTGAACCTCCACATATTCCAGTTCCAGCAGAAATAAGATTAGATAGCTTCCAATTAAGCTTTAAAAGCTTTCCAATAATATATCCTCCACCAAAACAGGTTAAAAGAGTAAATATCATAACTGTAAGCGATAATTTTCCTATTGTAAGTACTGTTTTAATGCTAAGTGTAGCTCCTAAGAGTACTATTGCAAATTTCAATATTTTTTTAGATGTAAATTTTAGCCCTGGCTTTAATTTATCTGACTTATAGTAATGATTTATAAGCATCCCTATAAACAAAGCTATGACAGAAGCTCCTATCAAATGAATAGGCAGCAGGTTTTCTAAAAACCTTGCTATAATTGCAATAACGATTGCTAAAGCTATTCCTGGTAATAAGTCCAATACTTTTCTGCTCATCTTGTGGTCACTCCATCTCTTAATTGTTTTTATTAAAATTATTTATCTATAAATTGATATTATCATTGTTTTATGATAAATTCTAATTATTATATTTTATTAATCAATAATTTTATATTATGAGGTGATTTTGTGTTAGATGCCAGAATATATACATTTTTAAAGCTTTGCGATGTTATGAATTATAGGATTACTGCCGAGGCGCTTAATATGACTCAACCTGCTGTGACTCAACATATTAAGTTTCTAGAAAACTATTACGGATGTAATTTTTTTAAATACAGCTCAAGAAAATTATCCAAAACTCCTGAGGGAGTATTATTTGAAGCTTATTTAAGATCTGCTGACTATAACCAAGCTACTATAAAAAATCAGCTTTCTAGGAAAATCAAGCAAGCTATACACATAGGCGCTACAAAAACAATTGGAGATTATGTAATAACAGATAATATTATAAAGCT
>Ga0334893_1001926_pt1 | contig 17311 bp, 13 predicted proteins | sample GraSluR3_MG_5_FD_207218 | JGI IMG/M metagenome (GOLD analysis project Ga0334893, IMG submission 207218) | Sludge microbial communities from methane-producing bioreactor in Wageningen University, Netherlands - Granular Sludge_09_05-R3 | ecosystem: Engineered > Bioreactor > Anaerobic >...
CCCATTTTGAGTGGAACGGCAAAATTGGTGCAGGGTTTCCCGGCGTGGTCCAGCGCGGGGTTGTAAAGACCGCTGCGAATGTCAGTTTGGATTGGGTCGGACAGGATCTTGCCGGATTAATTGAGGAAGCGACAAGATGTCAGACGGTCGTCCTGAATGACGCGGATGCGGCCGGTCTCGCAGAGATGCGCTTTGGCACTGGTAAACAATTCGAGGATGATTATGTCCTGTTTTTGACGATAGGGACGGGGATCGGTTCTGCGTTTTTTGTGAAACAGGAACTTTGGCCAAATTCAGAATTGGGACATCTCCAGGTACGTGGAAAAGATGCTGAACATCGGGCTGGAGATGGAGTCAGACAGCAAAATGATCTCTCTTGGAAAAAGTGGGGGAAAAAACTTCGGGAGGTGTTACAGGTCTACGACTTTCTTTTCAACCCGGATGCCATTATCCTTGGCGGCGGTGTCAGCGCTAAATTTAAAAAGTACCAGAAATATCTAACAGACATCCATGCCACGATTTTACCGGCAGAACTGCGGAATCAGGCAGGCATTATCGGGGCTGCTATGGCTGCTGAGGAATCGCTTATCATTGATTGATCGTGGGGTATAAAAAATCCGGAGTGCCGATGACTCCGGATAAATTTTGTATTGGCAACAGAGAATTTGTTTGTCAATCATCCATCAGGGCGCTGTACCCCGGGCCTTTTTCAAAATAATCATAATTGGGCTGGATATCCCTGGTCAGGTCAACTTCCTCATCCAGTTTGAGGGTTCGTGTGTGGTCGAGGTGGATCTCATTTCCCTCGTAGTCATGACCATCGAAGGGTTCATTAAAACCGGGAGTCCCGGCGGGTGCAGTTTGTACTTCGCCACCCATTGCCAAATATACTTCTGGGACCTCGTCTTCCGGGAAGATCGCGTTGAAGGGACATTCCGGGATGCAGGCACCGCAGTCAATACAGGTCTCCGGGTCAATATAAAACCAGGGCCATTCTTCTTGAGGTTTCCCCGGGATTATGCATTCCACAGGGCATACAGTTACACAACTGCCTTCTCTGACGCATAAGCTGGTGATTATGTGAGTCACAATGTCTCCATCTCATAAAATTTTATGAGATTGTAGTATTGGGGATGGACTTTGTCAAGCAGCTCAGAAAATCATTGGTGATTAAGACCCGTCAATTGCATTACAATTAACCCCTATGCAGACAAGCGAACATCCCGTGCCGGTTTACCGCCCAATCCTTGCCACTGTTGGCGGGATCCTTTTTGTGTCCACAGCCTCCATTTTCATCCGCTTTGCACAGGTGGAAGCTTCATCAATCGTGATTGCGGCCGCACGGCTGCTCATCGCGACGCTTGTTCTTGCCCCAATTGCACTCCTGCGATCTTTGAATGATTTCAAAGCCTTGACCAGGCGTGATTTGGGTAAGGGCATCCTTTCCGGTGTTTTCCTCGCACTGCATTTCGCATCCTGGATCACATCCCTAGAATACACTTCTGTTGCAAGCTCGGTGGTTTTGGTGACCACGACACCTTTGTGGGTGGCTTTACTTTCGCCTCTGGTACTGAAAGAACATCTCCGGAAATGGGTGATTTTTGGCCTGGTCGTATCAATGATCGGGGGTGTGATTGTCGGGCTGGGGGAAATGAGAGGATTAGAGAGTGTGGGATGGGCCTCTCAGATTCGCGCGCCTGACGGGACGATAATGCTGGGCAACTTCCTGGCGCTCTTCGGCGCATGGATGGCTGCCGGCTATATGTTGATGGGACGGCAATTAAGGAAGAAACTAAATACCATCTCTTATGCTTTCCTCGTCTACGGGATTGCGGCAGTGCTTCTTTTGCTGGTGGTTGTGATTCGAGCGGACCCTGTCTTTTCGTATTCAGAAGAAACGTATTTCTGGTTGATGGCATTGGGCATCATCCCGCAGCTTCTTGGGCATTCACTTTTCAATTGGGCTTTGAAATATATTTCGGCTGCGTATGTTTCTCTGACCCTTCTGGGTGAACCAATCGGGACAATTATCCTGGCACTGATCTTTCTGAAGGAAACCCCCACGGTTTTGGAAGGGGTGGGGGCAGTGTTGATCCTGGTCGGGATTGTTTTGGGATCAATCGGGCAGCGCAAACGCGTTAATGAGGCATGACCTGGCCATCGAGCTCTTCCATGACAGCTTGATGGATTGCTTCCTTTTCTGCTTTGGGAAGGCGGCCGTAGAGTAAGTTGGTTTCGTATAGTCGTTGTTCCAAGCCTTCATTTATTGCATCCGGGTGCATCCGCCAGACCCAGTTGCCAGACGGGTTTCCCGGGTAATTCATTCTTGCCCATTGACCCAGACTTAAAAAATCCTGCATCGGGGCTAGTACCCAGGCGGCAACGGATTGCCATAGGATTCTGATCATGGACCAGGCGATATCCTCACCTGAACGGGCGAGATAACGCCTGCACAGGTCGCGCTCTCTCTCCGGGGCAGAGTCATACCAGCCGCGTGAGGTGTTGTTATCATGTGTCCCCGTATAGGCAACACAATTCTCGGAGTAATTGTGGGGGAGGAAGTCATCATCCGGATCCGAGGCAAAAGCAAATTGTAAGATCTTCATTCCCGGCAGATCGAAGGCGTCCCGCATCTGATGAACTTCTTTTGTGATCAAGCCCAAATCTTCCGCGATGATCGGCAAGTCCCCCAATTCTTTTTTGACCACTTTAAAGAAGTCATGCCCGGGACCCTTGATCCATTGGCCTTCAACCGCAGTCTGATTGCCGTAAGGGATTTCCCAGTAACCTTCAAATCCGCGAAAATGGTCAAGCCGGACAATATCTACCTGGTTCAAAACGGCTTGCATACGATTGAGCCACCATTGATAGCCTTGCTTTTTATGGTTCTCCCAATTGTAAAGCGGATTCCCCCAGAGCTGCCCGGTTGCTGAGAAGTAATCAGGCGGGACGCCGGCTACCACTTTAGGTAAACCCTTTTCATCCAGATAAAATAATTCCTTATGGACCCAAACATCAGAACTGTCATAGGCAACAAAAATCGGGATGTCACCGATGATTTGAATGCCTTTTTCGTGGGCATAAGTCAGCAGGGCTGACCATTGCCGGTGAAAAATAAATTGCGCATAAGCATGCAGGTCGATTTCCTTATGATTGTCTCTGATAAAGGTCTTGAGTGCTTCAGGCTCGCGTTGCCGTAAGGGTTCCGGCCACTTGTCCCAGGCAACCCCGCCCTCTTTTTCTTTGATAGCCATGAAGATCGTATAGGGTTCAAGCCAATGGTTTTCATTTTCCTTATATTCCATAAATTCATTGACGAGATCCTCATGTCCACCTGCGTTGAATTGTTCGAAAGAACGGCGCAGGAGCACATTTTTCCATTGGATTACTGGGCCATAATCAACATGCTCAATGGGGAAATCCGGCCGATCTTCAATATCAGACCTGGTGAGAAGTCCCTGATCAAGCAATAACGTTGCGCTGAGCAGATAGGGGTTACCGGCAAAGGCGGAAAAACATTGATAAGGGGAGTCGCCATACCCGGTGGGGCCCAACGGCAGGATCTGCCAGAACTGGCAGCCCGTCTGGCTTAGAAAATCGATCCAACGATATGCCTCCGGCCCAAGATCGCCAATGCCATCCGGGCCAGGCAGACTTGTGGGGTGCAGGAGAATTCCTGCTGCGCGGTTTTGTTCCATATTTGTTTCCTTAATCACCGTGACATGAGATCACGATACACATCAATATATCTATAGGCTGAGGTCTTCCAGGAAAAATCTCTTTTCATCCCGTTTTGCTGGATTATTTGCCAGTGCTCAGGTTGGGCAAATAAGCGGATTGCCCGCTTCAATACTCGTGCAAAATCAGATGGGTAAGGACGATCAAACAGGAAGCCAGTCCCTCCATTAATGGCATGCGATACATGGTCAATGGTGTCCACCAACCCGCCCGTTGCTCGGGCAATGGGAACACATCCGTATCGCATTGCGATCATTTGCGAGAGACCGCAGGGTTCATAACGGGACGGCATCATGAAGATATCCGCACCGGCATAAAGCTGGCGGGCAAGTGGACCATCAAAATCAATCACAGCCCGGACACGGTCAGGAAAGTGTGATTCTAACTGACGGAGCATTTCTTCCACGCTTGGATCTCCTGTGCCAAGGATAATCGCCTGCCAGGGTTGGTCCTCACAATATTTCAAACCTTTCAAGGCAATATCAATACCCTTTTGAGGATCCATCCGGCTGATCAACGTCAATAAGGGAATATCCCGATTTATTTCCAGATTGAACCGTTTTTGGAGATCGCTTTTGTTGACACCTCGTAGATGAAGTGTTTCGATAGTGTAGTTTTGTGAGATCGCCGGGTCTTTTTGCGGGTCCCAGGCTTTAGTATCCAATCCATTCAAAATGCCAAGAAGCACATCATTTCTGGACTTGAGAAAACCTTCCAGACCACATCCGAATTCCGGGGTCAAAACCTCTTCTGCATAATGGGGTGAGACGGCAATGATCCGATCTGCATGGAGCAACCCCAACGGCAGCGGCACATGGCGCGCCCATGCCGGCAGGAGTTCTGACGTTGTGGGTGGAAGACCGTAGTCTGTCAGGGCTTGCTGGGTGCCGGATCCCATGTATGGGAGATTATGAAGCGTGTGGACGGTTTTGGCCTTAATTAAACTATTCGTAAGAATGCCCTGCGTTTTTAAAGCATAAATCGCTGCAGCCGTATGCCAGTCGTTGGAATGAAGGATATCCACCCGCCAATTCAGAAAATTTACCAGATACAGAGAAGCCAGTGAGAAAAAAACAAATTTATATCCGTCAAGGATGGGATCAGGTGAATAAACGGGTGATTTCTCGTCAATCGGCGCGCCGTCAAGAAAGTAGGTGGTGATATTCCCATGAGCCGCACAGTAGACCTGGCAGATCTCCGTTCCTTCGGACTTTGGAACAGGGAATTCCCCCAAATGAGTCGTTGTAACACCTTTCTGTTTAATCGCGTAGTGATAGGGCAGGACAAGCCGGATATCGATCTGCAACCCCGAAGGATGTTCATGTGAGGTATGGTGTATTGCAGCAGGGAGAGCGCCAGCAACATCGCCCAGCCCTCCAATTTTTACAAAGGGTTCAGCTTCGGCTGCCAGGAAGAGGACGTTGAGGGTCATGAGCAGGTTATGCTTTCCAATTATTCCTTTTTGAGGAAATTCTCAACAATTTCCGTATAATCCTGCGTTTCGGCTTTCACAGATGAGGCACCTAAATATTCCATCAATTCCGCGATCATCTTCGATTTGAGTTCAGCATCGTCGCGGCTCCAGGTTCGGCTTTTAACTTCGAGGAAATGTCCCAAATCAGGATTAACAAGGGTGTCGATGTTGATATAAAAGTCCACACCTTTGTACTGGATCTTGAAGCGTTTGCGGTCTTTCTCAATCCCAAGTTCGGCAGCAGGATCGAAATATTCCCGGTAGAAGCGCAGAGAATGCGTGGCAGGGGCAAAATAGCGGCTGCGTGAAAGCATGACGTCATGTTCGAAGGTGCCTTCACGAGTGACGCCGACGAGGGTCAACCTACCGCGCACATTTGTGATCTCACCCTTTTCATTAATGAATTCATCTTCCCGATAGCGAAGGCGACCCTGACTCTCCTTTTCGAAGGAGAAATAGGTGTCATATTCATGGTAGTGACGGGTATAGACGATTTCAATCTCGTCTTTTTCAAGGGCGGCAATGACTTCATCGGGGTCTTTGATATGGACCTTAGCCTGAACTTCGAAGCTCTCTTCTTCCATGGCGCCGCCGATGGCAATCAACTTGGATAGGACAGATTGTTCCCGTTCGATCAGGAAAGCATCGATTTTTGTTGCATATTCCTGTGCATCTTTGATCAATTGTTTTTCATTCAGGGTCAATAATTGGCGGTCACGCATCAGCCACTGTCCATTTACCATCATATCACTGATGTCCGTTGATTTAGCCGCATATATAATCTGAGCGTAGATGCCATCGGGGTCACGTTTAAAATTCGGTGCGTTATGGAGCTCTTCAATTCCCAGAAGGATCAGGTCCGCTCTTTTTCCGGGAACAAGGGATCCGGTGATGTGATCAATGTGGACGGCTTTTGCGCCCTGGCTTGTGGCCATTGCAAGCGTCTGGCGGGCTGGAAGGGCGGTCGGGTCACCTGAAGCGCATTTGGCAACCATGGAAGCCAACCGCATTTCCTCGACCATGTCCAGGTCATTATTGGACGCGGGCCCATCGGTTCCAATGCCGACATTGACTTTCAATTCTAACATTCGGGTGACATTTGCAAAGCCGGAAGCGAGTTTGAGGTTCGAGGAAGGGTTATGGGCAATCCCGGCGCCGGCATGCTGGATTGTTCGCATTTCACCCTCGTCAATATGGACACAGTGGGCGGCAATGACCTTTGCTTCAAAAATCCCGCGTTTCTTCACATAAGGGACAACGGGCATCCCTGATTCTTTTCGGATATTCTCAACCTCACCGGCTGTTTCCGCGATATGGATATGCAAGGGCACATCATATTTCACAGCCAGATCCGTACACGCTCGCAGGATCTCGTCGGTGCAGGTGTAGGGCGCATGCGGGCCGACTGAAGGAACGATCAGGGGATGGTCTTTCCAGGTCTTGATGAATTCTTCCGCAGCCGTCAGGGATTCTTCGTAATAGGTTGCATCTGGAGAGGGGAACTTGAGAACGGATTGTGAGCAAACCGCCCGTAATCCGGCTTCAGCGGTTGCTTCGGCAACATCTGTTTCATAATAATACATGTCCACAAATGTGGTCACGCCGCTTCGAATACACTCAGCACAGGCAAGCTTGGTGCCTAGTCTCACAAATTCAGGAGAGACAAATTCGCGCTCGACGGGCATCATATAGCCCATCAACCATACATCAAGGCGGAGGTCATCGGCCAAGCCGCGCAGGAGGGTCATGGGAACATGGGTGTGGGCGTTGATCAAGCCAGGCATGAGGATCTTTTTCTGACAATCAAAGGTTTCCTCTGATTCATAATTCTTTAAGATATCAGATTCAGGTCCGACTGCCAGAATACTGTCATTATTGACCGCAACAGCACCAGGATCGAAGATGTGATAATTGTCATCCATTGTGAGGACGGTGGCGTTTGTAAAGATAATGTCTGCTTTTTTCATATTTCTCCTGTTTTGTTAATCGAGGGAAGCAAGTAGTTGTCGCCTAAGAAAATCGAGACCTGTATTTTGCGCCCATAAGACCGCATGGTCTTTAGGGCCGCCATAGGTCCGGGTTAATAGGGTCTGGCCCAGCCCATCCTGAAAGATGGCGTGGACGGTCACTGTCTGATTGACGATCAGGGCGATACCAAAACAAATATCGCCCTGCGTATTATTAAAAGCTGTTTCCATTTCTTGAGTAAAACTCTGTAAGCTTTCAGGCTCGTGATCAAGCGTCACGCTCGGAATGGGTTCAGACATTACAAGCGTTAATTTATTTTTAAGCGGTGGGTTGAGGCCATATTCTACCAAACAAAATTGTTTTTTATTTTCTGTAAGGAAATTGCCGATAATTCTTACAAGGGTTTCCTCGTCCTGGCCGTAAATATTGTCCCCAAGTCGTTTGTACAATTCGGCAATAATGGGTTCACTCAATCTCAAGGCTTCGTCTTCAGATGACGCTTTTGAGGTGACCCGGATATCAACCTGGCCTGGGTGTGCGAGCAGCCCTACGGTGGGATTTGAATATTCTTCCATGTCACCGATGATTTCATCAATCACTGATTCTCCCATGGAAGCAGTGTGTAAGACGGTTGCTTTAATGGTCTGTGATTTTAATGCATATTTTCGCTGTAAGTAAGGGATGACGGACTCGTGCAGGATGAATTTCATCTCACTCGGGACACCCGGCAAAGAGATCACACAGGCGTCATCGATTTCGACAATAAAACATGGCGCTGTCCCGACCGGATTGTTGATCGGGATTGACTCATCGGGGATGAAGGCCTGACGGCGGTTGTTGTCTGTTGGTGTTCTGCCATAGGCTTCAAACCGTTTTTCGATTTGTTCCCACAGGTCTTCGAGAAAAATCAGGTCCCGATCTGTGGCATCCGCCACTGCCTGCCGGGTGGGGTCATCTACCGTAGGGCCTAATCCGCCGGTGGTGATGATGATATTAGCTCTGTGGAGGGCTTCCTTGATCGCAGAAGAGATTCGGCCGGGATTATCGCCGATTGTGACAATCCGATAAATATCAATGCCATAATCGCGTAAGGTGCGGGCAATATAGGTTGAGTTGGTGTCCGGGATTTCCCCAAGTAACAACTCTGTTCCGATTGTGATAACTTCTACAGTTGGCATAATACCTCTTCCATAATTTTATCCGATAATCGGGTGTTATTTCCAGTAATCGTAACATAATCGTAAAATTTCTTGACGCACTCTCCTAATTAGCGTAGGATTAATGAGTTCGGGAATGCAAATAATGACTTATCAAAAACAGCTTGGTGCAAAAGGAGAGCAGATCGCTTCAGACTTTTTGGAATCGAAGGGTTATCGTATCATTGATCAAAACTTCTCATCAAGATTTGGGGAACTCGATCTGGTCGCTCTTGATGGAGAGGATCTGGTTTTTGTTGAAGTCAAGACTCGAACCAATCTGGCTTTTGGTTTTCCTGAATCCAGCATTACCCCAGCAAAGGTTGAAAAAATCCAGAATACAGGATTAATCTGGCTTCAGGATCACCCTGAGACAACCGGTGACTGGCGGATTGATATTATCGCGATCCTTCTCAATACGCATCAGGAAATCGAGGATATTCAACACTTTGTCAATATTTAGAGATGACCGTTAACGGTAAACCAACCTTAATTGTGATTGTCGGCTCCACAGCGGTGGGGAAGACTTCCGCATCAATCAGACTTGCCCAGCGGTTTGATGGGGAGATTGTGTCAGCTGATTCCCGGCTGCTTTATCGGGGGATGGACATCGGCACGGCCAAACCAACAGAAGAGGAAATGGAAGGTGTGCCGCATCATTTAATTGATGTTGCTGCCCCGGATGAGAACTGGAGCCTGGCGGTATATCAAAGAAGAGCTTATCAAGCCATTGATGCGATCCATGCAAGGGGAAAACTTCCCTTTTTGGTTGGCGGCACAGGCCAATATTTCCGAGCCATCATTGAGGGATGGCAGATTCCGCCCCAGAAGCCTGATTATCGGCTGCGGGAGGTCTTGCAGCAATGGGGCCAGGCGATTGGCTCTGAAGCGCTCTATGAGCGTCTGGAGCGATTGGACAAGAGGGCGGCAGCAGCCATTGAGCCACGCAACCTGCGCCGGATCGTGCGTGCTCTCGAGGTGATCTTCAAAACCGGGGAGCGGTTTTCAGACCTGCGGGACCGGCAGGAGTGCCACTACCACCCGATAGTTCTGGGCATTGACCGTCCCCGAGAGGAACTCTACGGACGGGTTGATCAGCGGATCGAAATGATGTTTGAGCAGGGTTGGGTGGACGAGGTTCAAGTATTGTTGAATGCTGGTTATTCAGGGGATTTACCCACAATGTCAGCGATTGGTTATGGTGAAATCATACAATATCTGCAAGGAAAGATCACCTACAATGAGGCGATCACATTGATCAAACGTAACACCCGGACGTTTGTTCGGCGGCAAGCGAACTGGTTCAAAACCGATGATCCCCGGATCACATGGTTCACTGCAGGGGAGAATCTGGTCACTCATATGGAAAAGACAATCAGGAGACGACTCAATGAACAGTCATAACAGACCTTGGCATGCCCATTATGATGAAGGTGTTCCAAATGATATCGAAATCCCGGAAATTTCTCTGGTGGATTTATTCAGACGATCTGCATTAAAGTATAGCGACTCAGAATGCACTATTTTTAATGGCGAAAAATTGAGTTATCAACAGGTGGATGGTTTATCGGATCGAATCGCCAGATTTCTTGTGGATCAGGGAATTTCCAGAGGGGACAGGGTTGGCATTTATTTGCCTAATTCACCCGAGTTTGTGATCAGTTACTACGGGATACTTAAAGCTGGTGGGGTCGTGATGGCACTGAATCCGGCTTTCAAACCGGCAGAAGTGAAAAAGATTGCCGGGGAATCCGGTGTCCGGTTTGTGATACTGCCAGCGGCTTCGTATCAGACACTGAAATCCATCCAATCAGAGACCCAAATCGAACGGTTTATTCTGATTGGAAATAGCTCTACCCAGACAGATGAATCCGATCTGGAATGGGAACAAATCCTTGACGCTTACCAAGAAGGCGGGCCGGTTGAGGTGAAAGTCAGCCCGGACGACCCAGCAGTATTTCAATACTCCGGTGGAACGACGGGCACGCCTAAATGCGCCATTGGCCTTCATCGCAACCTGGTCGCCAACGTCTATCAGTTCAGTCATTGGCTTGTGAACACCCGACCGGGCGAGGAGACGATCCTTGTGGCGATCCCGATTTATCATGTTTATGGCATGGTCCTGGGAATGAACCTCGCGGTGAAGATGGGAGCCAGGATGATCCTGATCTCGAATCCGCGGGACATGGATGGGTTGTTAGAAGCCGCAGAGCAATACCAGGCGACAGTGTTCCCTGGGGTACCCAATATTTACGCGGCGATCAATCACTATCCGCCAGTTCTGGAAGGTAAGTATGACCTGTCTTCCATTAAAGCCTGTATTTCTGGTTCTGCAACGCTCCCGCTGATTGTTAAACAGGAATTCGAAAAGCTGACCCACGGTCATCTGGTTGAGGGTTATGGCCTCTCAGAAGCGCCCACGGCAACGCACTGCAACCCAATTCTGGGCGAGAACCGGGAGGGATCGATCGGTCTTCCCTTACCTGGTGTGGATTGCAGGATCGTTGATCTGGAAACAGGAACCAAAACCCTGGGGATTGGAGAGGCGGGGGAGTTGGCCATCCGAGGACCTCAGGTCATGGAAGGGTATCACAACAAGGCAGAAGAGACAGCACTCACCTTACGTGATGGCTGGCTCTTCACGGGTGATGTCGCCCGGATGGATGAGGATGGGTATTTTTATCTGGTTGACCGCAAGAAAGACGTCATCAAAGTTGGTGGTTTTCAGGTTTGGCCGAATGAGATAGAGGCGGTTCTGATGCAGCATCCTAAAGTACGGGAGGCGGCTGTGGCAGGCGTGAGGGATGAGCAGGGTACAGAGGTAGCTAAAGCATGGGTTGTTTTGAAACAAGGTGAAACCTGCAGCCCCGAGGAACTCAGGACGTTTTGTGATGAATTCCTTACCCGATACAAGATTCCGAAATATATCGAGTATCGAGAATCAATACCACGTACAATGGTGGGGAAGGTCTTGCGGCGGGTTCTGGCATCAGAGCACTACCCAACTGAATAGTAATTTTCCTCCCAGAAAAGAAAAAATCGCTCGAGTGGAGCGATTTTTTTGTACTTCATAAGCCATGTTTCTTATGCTGACATCTTCTCAGGAATACCGCCATTTTTTGATACGGGTGTCGGGAAGATTTCGTAGAAGGCGTCAGCATCAAGCGTTTCGACCTCAAGAAGTCGTTCAGCGATTTGATCCAGTTCTTTGCGATATTTTTGGAGAATTTCCTTTGCCTGCTGATAGGCATCAGCGACGATTTTCTGAATTGCGCCATCGATCTTCTGGGCGATATGCTCGGAATAATCCCGCTGTTCAGAAATTTCTCGACCCAGGAATACCAGCTCTTCTTTCTTGCCATAAACCATGGGGCCAAGCTCCTCGCTCATGCCAAGGCGCATGACCATCATGCGTGCCAGTTTGGTCACTCTTTCGAGATCGTTGGATGCGCCGGAAGTTATATCACTGAAGACAATATCCTCGGCGGCACGGCCACCCAGTAAGCTAATCATATCGCTCACGATCTGCCGGCGAGATTTGAGGATTCGATCCTCTTCCGGGAAGGCAATCGTGTAGCCACCCGCTTCGCCACGTGAGATGATGGACACTTTCTGAACGGTGTCTGCTTCAGGCAAAGCATTGATTACAACGGCATGCCCAGCTTCGTGATAAGCTATGATCCGTTTTTCACTTTCATTGATCAGTCGGCTTTTGCGTTCAGGACCGGCGATTACGCGCTCGATTGCTTCCATGAATTCAGGCTGTTCAATAACTTGCTTATCTCGCCTTGCAGCAAGAATAGCAGCTTCATTCACCAGGTTTTCAATATCTGCGCCAACAAACCCAGGTGTGGATCGGGCAATATCATTTAAATCGATATCAGGCGAGACAGGTTTACCTTTGACATGGACCTTGAGGATCTGTTCTCTCCCCTTAATATCGGGGCGTTCGAGGACGACCCGGCGGTCGAACCGTCCCGGGCGGAGAAGCGCAGGGTCAAGGATATCAGGCCGGTTGGTGGCCGCAATGATGATGACATTGGTATCCGTATCAAATCCGTCCATTTCAACCAGGAGCTGATTCAGAGTTTGTTCTCGCTCATCGTGGCTTCCCCCGAGCCCGGCACCGCGATGGCGGCCGACCGCATCGATTTCGTCCACGAAGACAATTGCAGGGGAGTGACGTTTTGCCTGTTCAAAAAGATCCCGCACCCGGCTTGCGCCGACGCCAACGAACATCTCCACAAATTCCGAACCTGAAATCGAAAAGAAGGGAACCCCTGCCTCACCGGAAACCGCTTTGGCCATCAGGGTCTTGCCCGTACCAGGAGCTCCAACAAGGAGGACGCCTTTTGGGATCCTTGCGCCGAGTGCGATGAATTTTTGAGGTTCTCGCAGGAACTCAACGACTTCCTGAAGTTCTTCCTTAGATTCATCCACACCAGCGACATCATCGAAGGTTACGGTTGGGTGATCCCCTGAGAACATCCGGGCTTTGGATTTTCCAAATGAAATAGCTGCATTATTGCTACCCTGCGCCTGTCTGAAAATGAAATAGAACAGGCCGATAAGGATCAGGAAGGGAAGGATGTAGCTGGCAATGGAGACAATTCCCAATAACGGGCTGGGAAGTCGGATATCAATTTCAATATTTTCCGCCGAGAGTTGCTCCGGGGTCACGCCTAATTCACGTAATTGGGCGATAAGCGGGGTGCTGGGATCCTTGGTGGATGTTTTGATATTGCCATTCTTATAGGTAATTTCCAGCCGGCTCTCATCTTCACTTATCGTCTTGACTTCACCGTTAATGATATCGGTCGCCAGCTCATTAAATGGGATTTCATCGATTCCCGCCGCCTGCTGATTTACAGTATAGAAAACCATCGCGATGATTGCTATAAAAAGCAATATGTAGATGATAAAGGATTGGTTTCTTGATTTCACTGAATCCTCCAATTAATTTAATAACGAACTATTGTTGATAATGACCTACGTATTATACCAACCTTGAAGACTGTTTTCTATAATTATGATAAAAGGTTAATAAATTTTATAGATGTGCCAATAATTGTGAGCATTGCCGCAGGTGAATCCGATCATGTTTTACGGAAAATGCAATTAATTCTTCAATTTTCATCGGGCCGAAAACCGTATGTTGAACAGAGCTGCCTGACAGGCCCCTCATTGATAATTCATCAATGTAGGCAATAGAAGATTTCCGGGATTCCAGGAACAGGGTTTGGGCTTCTAAAGGGTCACGGGATTGATAGTCGAGATCGTCTGCCCATTGGCTTGTATCCGGCGCTATGAGAGGCACATTATGGTCTGACAGCAAAGATTGCCATTGCGGCAGGTGAACTTTGTTCTCAATCTCTGCCAGATGCCAGAAAATTTCTACAGGACTCCACTCTGCCAGGGATGGTTTATCACGAAGAGTAGCCTCCGGGTTTATTCTTAGCCAGCTGTCCAAGACTGCTGGGGTGGCACGCATGATTTCCCGGCTGACTTCAAAATTTGTGTTGAGATGATCATGGTCATCAGCCATTAAGGCCTCTAGCCAGGGCTGAACCTCGGCCAATGTGCCTTGGGGCTGGTTTGGACCCTCATTTTCAGGATTAACCCAAAAGGTCGGATAGCCAAATTTCTGAACCGGGAGGAGATCATGGGACAGGTTGTCTCCTACCATGACTGCGGGTTGTTCCGGCCATCCCAGCCGCCCCAGACATTCTGCGTAATACGAGGGATTCGGTTTGGTGAAATGGAAATTGTTATAAGTTGAGAAAAAGACAAAATCATCCGGGTCTAATTCTGCCCATTCGATCCGTTGCTGTGTTGCCGGCTCTGGGAACAGGGGGTTGGTGGCTATGGCCAGCGTCATGTTTTGAGCTTTACACCAGTCAACCAGATCTTTTGCTTCCGGTTTTTGGCGGGTAACGCCACGCAGCTTGGGGAATTCCTGCCGGTAGAAGGTTTCAATGATTCCCTTGCACTTTTCTTCGTCCAGTCCTAATGCAGGGTAGAAATAATCTGAGAATATGTCTGCCAGTAGTCTTCCAGGATCCCGGTTTGCATTCATTTGTTGAACAGCAATCTCAATTTGCCGGATCAACCTGGACGGTTCAACCAGAGAGGAAAATGCCTGTCCGAGACGATCAAAATATGCAGGAAAAAATTCCTCCATATTTGTATCAAGTAGCGTATCATCCAGATCGAATAACACAGTCAGAGTCATTAAACTTCCTTGAAGAGGTCGATGATTGGGTGACATTCACCGCATCCCACGTATGGATTTTTTACATCCTGATGGGTTTTCGTGCAATATGCGTTTATCTTGACACTTCGCTTAAGGCCGAAAAAACCGGATTTTATCTCACCAGACAGGATCATATGCGGACAGGCATTTGCCTGAACGATATCCGGCACAGGGCAGGTCTTGCAATATTTTATTTCCCAGGCTGGTTTGGAATCGCCGATCAGGCGGCATTCTTCATGATGACGACCGCGATGGTAATCTCCATAGAAGTATGGACAGTCCTTACCAGTTGTTGGCACTCTCATAGATCCCTCATTGAATTATGAAGGAATCCCCGGAAGGGGATTCTTGTGTTAATTATGACAGCAAAAAATAAAGCCGGATTAAACCCTGGTGACATAATTTCCATTGCGTGTGTCCACCCTGATTGTGTCTCCTTCATTAACAAAGGAAGGCACCTGGACTTCCAGTCCTGTTTCAGTGACGACCTTTTTTGTCACGCCAGTTGCAGTGTCACCACGGACTGAAGGATCCGCTTTGGTGACGAGCATATCAACGGAGGTCGGCAGTTCAACATCCAGAGCTTCGGTCATGTAGAACATTAGCTTGGCATCCATATTGGCTTTGAGGAAACCCGCCTGATCGCCGATGATCTCGCGGTTGACGGGATATTGCTCGTAGGTCTGGTTGTCCATAAAATAGAAGAATCTGTCATCAGCGTATAAAAATTGTGCGTTATGATAATCCAGCCGGACATCCTGAACCCGGTTCCCGGATGAGAATGTCAATTCGAGGGTCGTCCCTCTGCGCAGGTCGCGGGCTTTGATCCGGATTGTGGCAGAGCCGCGGCCTGGCTTGTTGTGAGCGTATTCCAATACTTTGTATAAATTGCCATCCTGTTCAAAGGTGACGCCTTTGCGGAGTTCGTTTACATCAATCATGCGTTTTGTTATCCTCTGTCTTATGAAAATTACCAGAAGGATTATAGCTCAGGTGGCTTCTGTTTACAAGGAAAAGGGGCTGTCCCAAAAGGAAGGGGCAGCCCCTGATTGTTTTCCGTGGCAGGAAATCTAATATTCTATTTCCCAGATTACGTTTTCGGTCACAAACACCCAGTAACCCCATCCAGGTTCCATGGTTTCAAGATCGTAACCATACAACGGCGCTTCTGGGTCGAATACCTTCCATTGGTCCTCAGTATCTGCAGCGTGATAGGCATAGACCAGCGTGAATGCATCACCAGCGCCATGATCTTCCAGGGCACCGGGTAAATCCTGACCGATTTGAGCCGGGTAGCCAACCAGGTTCCATCCTCCTGCGGCGGTCGACAGGTTGACCTGGGTTGACAATGGCATAGTACCGGTGATGTCCAATGTGGCAGCGGTTGTCATGTGAATCCAGAAACCCAATGTTTCATCCAGGGTATTTAGCGTATTGCCAAATCCGATTGACGGGTCATATTTCAGCCAGTGATTGCTGGTAACTGAAGCATCCCAAGCATAAACCAGAGTGTAATAGCCATCGATGGAGGCCAGGACATCCTCGATGTCATTGCTGTCCGGTACCACGTTGAATGAGACCAGGTTCCAACCGGGTACAAGGGAAATACTGTGTTTGATATCCAAAATAGTGAAAGTGCCTTCAATGAAGGTGATTGTATAGTTATCATTGACCATCAAAGTTCCCTGTTCAATCACATAAGCGCCCAGGTCCTCGCCCATTTCTCGGACCAGTGCACCAGAGAAACTATCTGAGAATGCAAGCGATCCGTTTGTGATCTGGAAGGTCAGCGCAGGATCATCATGACCTCGGGCTTTTTCCATGTCATCTGCTGTCACTGTGATAGGACGCAGGCCAATGGTGAAGTCAGCGGTGTTGTAGGTGATATCGTAATTGTTCAAGACTTCTGCGGGGCTCAATGCAGTGCTGATCAGGTATGGACCATCTGCGACGGTCTCACCCGCAACCCTGGAATAGATCGCTGTGATGTTATCACCGGCCAGGAAGCCATCCAAAACACCTGTCAGAACAGGATCGTCATCACCGTAGGTCTTAGTGGCATCGCTGGGCGTGACCGATGCAGGTTTACGGTCGATGGTGAAGTCAGCGGTGTTGTAGATGATATCGTAATTGTTCAGGACTTCTGCGGAGCTCAATGCGGCGCTGATCAGGTATGGACCATCTGCTACGGTCTCACCTGCAACCCTGGAATAGAGAGCTGTGACGTTGTCCTTGGCCAGGAAGCCATCCAAAACACCTGTCAGAACAGGTTCGTCTTCACCGTAGGTCTTATTGGCATCATCTGGTGTAACCGATGCAGGTTTACGGTCGATGGTGAAGTTAGCGGTGTTGTAGATGATATCGTAATTGTTCAGGACTTCTGCTGGGCTCAATGCGGCGCTGATCAGGTATGGACCGCCTACGACGGTCTCACCCGCAATCCTGGAATAGATCGCTGTGACGTTATCATCGGCCAGGAAGCCATCCAAAACACCTGTCAGAACAGGATCGTCATCACCGTAAGTCTTATTGGCGTCGCTTGGCGTGACCGATGCAGGTTTGCGATCGATGGTGAAGTTAGCGGTGTTGTAGATGATATCGTAATTGTTCAGGACTTCTGCTGGGCTCAATGCGGCGCTGATCAGGTATGGACCGCCTACGACGGTCTCACCCGCAATCCTG
>Ga0334893_1001939_pt1 | contig 17212 bp, 17 predicted proteins | sample GraSluR3_MG_5_FD_207218 | JGI IMG/M metagenome (GOLD analysis project Ga0334893, IMG submission 207218) | Sludge microbial communities from methane-producing bioreactor in Wageningen University, Netherlands - Granular Sludge_09_05-R3 | ecosystem: Engineered > Bioreactor > Anaerobic >...
GGATGTCCTTAAAATAGGTGCCACGCCTGTTCCTCATGCCGAGATACTTGAATTTATCAAAGGCGACGTGGCAAAAGACGGAGTCGCCATAAGGGTTATCGAGTTCACCGATTATGTGAAGCCCAATTTGGCGCTTAACGACGGAGAAATCGACGCCAACTTTTTCCAGCATGCTCCCTACCTTGAGGATTTCAACGCCAACCATGGCACGAAGCTCGTTTCGGTGGGAGCAGTCCACGTGGAGCCCCTTGGGCTTTATTCGCAAAAGGTGAAGTCTGTGGATGAACTCAAAGACGGCGCGTTGATAGCGATCCCGAGCGACAGCGTAAACGGGGCCAGGGCTCTGCTTCTTCTGGAATCCAGGGGATTGATAACCATCGACAAGGAAGCCGGCCTTGCCGCCACTGAACGTGACATCGTGGAAAACCCCAAAAAGCTCAAGTTCAAGGCCATAGAGGCCGCCCAGCTTCCCAGGGTCCTCCCCGACGTGGACGGTGCCGTCATCAACGGCAACTACGCCCTCGAGGCAGGGCTTAACCCGGCCGAGGACGCCATCCTGCTGGAGGGGGCCGAATCGCCCTACGCAAATATCCTGGTTGTAAAAGAAGGCAACGAGGGCGACCCGCGCGTCGCCGCACTTTTGAAGCACCTGCAGTCGGAAAAGGTTGCGGAATTTATCCTTTCCCGCTACGAAGGCGGAGTGGTTCCGGCATTCTAGGGGAAGCGGGCGACAGGGTCTGCCGGGAGGGCGTTACAGCGCGTCGCGGCTTCTGCCCTTCCGGTAGGCCCCCTTGAAGTACATGTCCAGGATAACGGCCCCGACGAAGACCATGCCCTTGACAAGCTGCTGAAGATAGCTCGATATTTCCAGAAGCCTGAGGCCGTTGTCGAGAAAACCCATGATCAAAACGCCGGTGATGGTCCCCCGGATTGTGCCCACACCGCCGAAAAGGCTTGTGCCGCCCAAAACGACGGAGGCGATAACGTCAAGCTCCAGCCCCAGGCCGATGCTAGGCTGGGCGCTCCAGAGCCTTCCTACCATCAAAAGCCCGGCCAGTCCGGCAGTGGCCCCGCTTATGGCATAAACCGCCACGGTAACGGCCCCTGTTCTTATTCCCGCGAAGTGGGCGGCCTCGCGGTTGTCTCCCACTGCGTATACGCCCGTCCCGAAGGGCGTAAATCGCAATGTTGTCCAGGCCGCCAGGGCACAGGCGAACAATATATAGCCCGAGACGGGGAAGCCGCCGATGGAAGCCCATCCCGCGTAGTTGAAAGCCGGTGAAGTGCCCGATACAGGGTTCCCCTGTGTAAGAAGAAGGGTCAGTCCTCGGGCTGCTGCCATCATGGCAAGGGTTGCCATGAAAGGCGGGACTCGGCCCCACTGGACTAAAAGGCCCGAGACAAGCCCGCAGGTCGCCCCGGCCAGAATTGCCAGGGCCCATGCGGCGGGCCAGGGAAGACCCACCGCCACATTGAGCCAGGCTCCAAAGGCTCCGGCCAAAGCCACAACGCTGCCGACGGACAGGTCGATGCCCCCGGTCAGGATGACGAAGGTCATGCCGATGGCGCAAATGCCCATGACGGCCGCCTGCCCGATGACGTTTGCCACGTTGGAAGGCTGGAGCACGTGGGGGCTGTTCAGGGCCAGTATGGCCAGAAGAACGAATAAAACGACCAGGTTGCCGTGCTTGCGCCAGTTAAAGGAGGACATTGCGTTCACCTCCCGCCGCTGCCAGCATGATCCTTTCGCTGGTGGCCTCGTCGCGGTCAAAAGTCGCGGCGATGCGGCCTTCGCGCATGACTACGATGCGGTCGCTCATTCCCAGGATCTCGGGAAGCTCGGAGGAAATCATTATGATGGCCATGCCCTCGTGGGTCAGCCTGTTCATCAGGTGGTGGATTTCGGCCTTGGCTCCTACGTCGATGCCGCGTGTCGGTTCATCGAGAATAAGTATCTTGGGATTTACGCTGAGACCTTTGGCGATGGCGACTTTCTGCTGGTTTCCGCCCGAAAGATTTGCAATCTCCTGGTCGAGGTCGGCGTATTTTACGTTGAGTTCGGTAGTAAGCCGTTCGGCTTCGAGTCGCCGGTTCCTGCGGTCCACGAGGAAACGGCCCAGAAGCCTGCGCACCAGCTGCAGGACCGTTGCGTTGCTCTCCACGGAGCGGTTCAGGAAAAGCCCCTGTAACTTCCTGTCCTCGGGGACGAGAAAGAGCCCTGATTCCAGTGCGTCGGCGGGGCGCTCAATACGGGCTTCCTCCCCCCTTATGAGGACACGCCCCCTGTCGAAGGGCTCCAGGCCGAAAAGACATCGGGCCACGTTGCTGCGGCCGCTTCCGATCAGGCCTGAGAATCCCAGGATCTCGCCCTCTCTTACGCTGAAGGAAATATCCTCGAGCACTCCCTGTCTGCAAAGCCCTTTTACTTCGAGTGCGACTTCTCCCGGCGGCGGAGCCTCCCTGGGGAAGAGGACGTCCACGCTGCGGCCTACCATGAGCCGTACTATGTCTTCCTCGGTAAATTCGCCGATGGGGCCTCCTCCGGCGTAGGTCCCGTCCCTCAGTACGGACACCGTGTCGGCCACCCTGAAAACTTCTTCCAGGCGGTGGGAAATGTAGATTATTCCAACGCCCTGTTCCCTGAGCTCGTCAATGAGTGAAAACAGCGTTTCCGTTTCGCGGCTCGAAAGGCTCGATGTCGGTTCGTCCATGGCTAAAACGCGGACGTTCAGAGACAGGGCCTTTGCTATTTCCAGAAGTTGCTGCTCCCCCGTAGTGAGAGTGCCCGTTTCACGGTCTGCCTCGAAGGATGCATGTACACGCTCCAGGATTCGGCGTGCTTTTTGGCGCATGACGGGTCGGTCCAGAAAAGGGCCTTTTCTCGGTTCCCTGCCCAGGAAGATGTTTTCGGCCACTGTAAGGTGGGGAGCCAGGCTCAGCTCCTGGTGAATGACGGCTATTCCCGCTTCGAGCGCTTCCCTGGGGTTTTTCCAGTCCACCTTTTTGCCCGAGAGCAATATGTCGCCGGCGTCTGGTTTGTGTATCCCCGAAAGGATCTTTATCAGTGTGGATTTCCCCGCGCCGTTTTCTCCGACCAGGGCGTGTACCTCTCCGGCCTTGACGCTGAAGGCTACGTCGTCAAGGGCGTGAACGCCCGGGAAATACTTGTGAATTCCCCTTACGCCGAGTAACTCTTCCAAGGCAACGTCATCCTTCCATATTTGAGAAGCCGAAAAAACGTGGCATACTGTAAAATAAGCTTACAAAGGCTTCGTTAAAGTATACCCTTTCAGGGACGGTGTGGAAAAGTTCATGCAACCGCGGAGGAAGGGCAGGTCTTACCGAAGGGGGCGAACCGCTTGGTTAAAGCCGTCGTCGTAGGTTCGGTCAACATGGACCTGGTAGTCGAGACCGAAAGGCTCCCTCGTCCAGGAGAAACCCTTTCGGGCGGTCGTTTCAGCACCGCCGGGGGAGGCAAGGGAGCAAACCAGGCCGTAGGCACGGCACGGCTTGGGGCTTTCGTCTCAATGATGGGTGCCGTCGGTGACGACAGTTTCGGGACCTTGATGCGAAGAGGCCTCGAAAAAGAGGGCGTCGACTGCAGCCGTGTGGCCGTGAGAAAGATGGAAACTACGGGAGTGGCGGTGATAACCGTCCTTCCGGGAGGGGAGAATACCATCATAGTCGCCCCCGGAGCGAACGGCACTGTGACACCCGATGACGTGAAAAACGGCGCGAAGGTCTTCGAAAGCGCCGATATCCTCCTGGTGCAGCTCGAACTTCCCGTGGAGACCGTTTTCGAGGCCCTGAAAAGGGGGAAAAACTCCGGGACGATGTCCGTTTTCGACCCTGCACCCTACAAGGACCTACCCGATGAAATCTGGAGATATGTGGACATAGCTGTACCGAACAGGCTGGAACTGGAGGCGTTCACGGGGCTTGGCGACCTCGAGGCAGGTGCCCGGAAACTTCTTTCCATGGGGCCGCAAACAGTGGTGACCACCCTGGGTACCGAAGGCGCCTACGTGCTTTCCGAAGAGACAAGTTTCAAGATTCCTTCGTTCAAGGTAAAATCCGTCGATTCCACCGGTGCCGGGGATGCCTTTTCAGCTGCTTTGGCAGTGTCTTTGGCTGAAGGGTTTCCCCTCGTCGAGGCGGTGCGTTTTGCCTCGGCTGCGGGAGCGCTGACCAGCACTGTGATGGGAGCCCAGCCGAGCCTCCCGCGCAGGGAGCAGGTTGAGTCTTTCCTGGAGCGCTTTCCGGCATTGGACAAAGGTGATAACAGGACGGTCAGGGGGGTGGAGGAAAGGTGAAAAAAGGCGGTCTGCTGCATCCCGAGCTCAACTTTTATGTTTCGCTTTTAGGCCATACCGACCGGTTTTGTGTGGCCGACGCAGGGCTGCCCATTCCCGAAAATGTTTCGAGGGTGGACCTGGCCTATTTGCCCGGACGGCCTTGCTTTTGGGACGTTTTGGAAGCGCTTTTGGGCGAGACCGTTGTGGAAAGGGCATTCTGTGCAAAAGAGGCTTCGACGGAACTGAGGGAAGGCCTGAAAGAACTCCTGGGCCCCGAGTGCGAGCTTGTGGCGGTGCCTCATGAAAAGCTCAAGGAGATGGCCGGTTCGGTCAGGTTCGTGGTGAGAACGGGCGAATGCACGCCCTTTGCTAACGTGATTTTACAGTCGGGGGTTTTCTTCTGAAAATGGCTTTGGCGGAAAGTCGTACACGAAAGATTTTTAGGAGTTCTTATGCCATTCTCGGGGCGGTTCTGGTCGTGTTGTGCGTCCTGCTGACCTTTATGGAGCCAAGGTTTCTGACGGTGGACAATTTTCTCAACGTAATGCGGCAGTCGTCCATTATCGGAATCATCGCCCTGGGCATGACCTGCGTGATTCTCGCCAGGGGGATCGACCTCTCCGTAGGGAGCATCGTGGCGCTGTCCTCCATTGTGGCTGCGGCGGCCGTACGCGCCGGCGTCCCCTTTTTCGCCGCCTGGGGGATAGCTCTTTTAGTGGGGGCGCTTTGCGGCGGGATCAACGGGGTAATAGTGGCCCGGCTGGGTATACCGCCTTTCATCGTCACCCTTGGCATGATGGGTGCGGCGAGGGGTGCGGCGCTTCTTTTTACAGGTGGAGCGCCGATCAGCGGCCTTTCCGGTGCCTTCAGGGTCCTGGGAACGGGGAGCGTGGCGGGAATTCCTGTTCCCATCCTTGTTTTTGCCGGGGTTTTCGTCCTGCTCTATGTGCTGCTCGAGCGGTCGGTCTGGGGCGAGCAGGTACGTTCCATAGGGTCGAACCCTGTTGCCGCTTGGGGATCAGCGATTTTGGTTCCCAGGATTACCGCTTCGGTTTTCATGGTGAGCGGCATCCTTTCGGCCCTTGCCGGACTGGTGCTGACCGGCAGGCTCGACGCGGCGCAACCCACGGCGGGCCTTGGTTACGAGTTCGGTGCCATCGCGGCCGCCGTTTTGGGAGGGACCCAGTTTTCCGGCGGAAAGGGGACACTCTTCGGGACGGTCCTGGGGGTTTTGATCATGGGAGTGATCGGCAACGGGATAAATATCCTGAACGTCAACCCCTTTTATGAGCAGGTTGTAAGAGGCCTGGTTATCGGCGTGGCCCTGGTATTTTACGGTCGTTTCGCAGCCCGAGGGACGGCCCGGGTTTTACAATAGGGCGAAAAGGATAACAAAAAAATAAATGGAGGTGGAGCAAGTGAAAGGCAGGAAACTTGTTCTTTCGTTGGTTGCAGTGCTTCTTTTGACCGCCTTCCCGCTGGCGGCGTCGGCGGCCCAGACCCTGGGTCTGGTCGTTTCGACGCTTAACAATCCCTTTTTTGTGACGCTTAAGGAGGGAGCCGAACAGAAGGCGCAGGAGCTTGGAGTGGCCCTGGTGGTTTACGATGCCCAGGACGATTCGGCGAAAATGACGTCGGCCATGGAGGACTTGATCCAGAAGAAGGTGGATGCCATACTTGTCAACCCCACCGATGCAGACGCCGTGGTTCCGTCTATCCTCAAGGCAAACGCCGCGAAGATCCCCGTTTTCACCATCGACAGAGGAGCGACCTCCGGTAAGGTGGTTTGCCACATAGCAAGCGATAACGTGGCTGGAGGCAAGATGGCCGGAGAGTTTCTGGCAGAGCAGATCGGCCGTTCCGGAAAGGTTGTAGAGCTGGTGGGCATTCCGGGTACCAGCGCGGCCCGAGACAGGGGCAAGGGGTTCCATGAGGCCATGGAACAATACCCGGGCATCGAGATTGTGGCCTCCCAGGCGGCTGATTTCAACCGGGACAAGGGGCTTACGGTGTTCGAAAATATTCTCCAGGCCCAGCCGGAAATAGACGGGGTCTTCGCCCATAACGATGAAATGGTTCTCGGCGCGATAGCCGCAGCGGAAGCCGCCGGCAAAAAGGGCATAGTCTTCGTCGGATTCGATGCCATCGACGACGCGGTCAAGGCCGTGGGAGAAGGTAAGCTGGCTGCCACAGTCGCCCAGCAGCCCGGGGAAATGGGTCTTTTGGGCGTGGAATACGCCGTAAAGTTCCTTAACGGCGAGGAGACCCCCGATTTCGTTCCCGTTCCACTGAAGCTGGTGACGAAGTAGGTTCCGGGATTCCTTGAAAAAGCTGGCCGAAAGTTGCTTTCAAAAGGGGGAAGGGGTAAACCCTTCCCCCTTCTCTAGGGTACCGGAATTCTGTCCCTGTTTTATAAAAGGCGTGTAGCCTTTTATAATTGATGCAGAAGGGAGGAGATCCTTTGTATGGGACTTTTCAGAAGACGACCCACCGTGGATTTCAGAAGAAAATCGCCCTGGCCGAGGCGCATACTGTTGCTTTTTTTGGTTGCGGCAGTGGCCGGGCTTGGCATATACGTATCAAGGGCCCAGTTAGGCGGCCTTGCATCGATCGTCAAAAAGGAAAAGCCTGAAAAGACCGTATCCGAAACGCCGCAGTTGCCCAAACTTCCTCCTGAATATGCGAACAGGGTGACGCAGCTTGTTAATGAAAAGGACCTCCAGGACCGATACTGGTTATGGATCGTGAAGAAGGATTTTACCCTGTCCGCCTTCAGGGGCATGGAACGCGTCGGGGTATATGAAGTCGCCATAGGTGAAAATCCCGGCGACAAGCAGGCCATCGGCGACCTGAGGACGCCTGAGGGAATTTTTACCGTGGAAAGCCTGCACGATTCACGTGCCTGGGTACATGATTTCGGGGAAGGTCCCGTCGAGGGGGCTTATGGTCCCTGGTTCATACGCCTCAAGACCGGGTGGCAGGGAATAGGCATCCACGGCACTCATGACCCTTCCACCCTGGGAACGATGACCACCGAAGGGTGCATCCGAATGGAAAACGAACACCTGCTCGAAATCCTGGAGTTTGTGAGCGAGGGCACGGTGGTTGTCATCGACCCCTGATTTTTTGAATTTCCGAAAAGAAGCCTGCAAGTGTATAATTGTTTCAAACGTGTAGCCATGAAACTTGTCCCTGCCGAAAACGCCGCCTTTTCTACCAACCGGAATCATTCCTGGTCCGCCCTTTCGCACGTTCTATCCGCCTGCGGGTAATCCATTGTGGGGTAGTGAGGCCGGTGAATCATGTCTACAGCTGCACCTATGGACGTCTGAAACTTGAGGAAGCCATTTTGAAGATCCGCGATTTTACGGAGGAAGAAGGCCGTTACGACCTTTTTGTGGGGACTGATTCCCAGGTCGAAAACGGAAAAACGCTTTTCGTGACGTCCATCGTCGTCCACAGGGTAACCAAGGGAGCTATATTTTTCATCAACAGCAGGCTTTCGGAAAGGGTCTTCACTATCCGCGACAGGCTTATCGAAGAGGCATACCGGAGCCTGCAGATGGCCCAACGTATAAACGAGTTGGGCGCAGCGCTCGGATGCGAAATCTGCAGCGACGTCAAATGCCTTACCATAGATGCCGATGTGGGTGAAAACGGGGCCTCCCGGGATGTAATCCGGGCCATAGTCGGAATGGTTGCCGCCTTTGGCTACAGCTGCCGTTTCAAGCCCGAATGTTCCACCATCAAGGTGGCCGACAAATACACCAAGGTCCGCGTGCCTGCAGAACCCGCGCCGGCACCGGCTACATAAAAGCAAAAGGCGCAGCCGGGAAAAAGTGTTAGGGCAGCAGGGTTTTTCTGAACGCTTTTGCCATTGACACAGGAGTGGCAAAAATATACGCTATTACTATAGCAGGATAAAAGAGTTTGCGACCTGTTAGAGGAAGATCAAGTACGCAGTATCACGGGGGAGGGACCACGATGACGAGCAGGATGACTACAGGCGGAACCACCTATGTAGTGGCCAGAAACCCCGTGACCGGGGAATACCAGCTCGTGACGCGGGGTCGTTATCCCTTTGTAGTGATAGAAAGCCCTGAACCGATGCTCAGGCTGGTCAAGTTCGTCGACTTTTCAGGACATTACGTGGATCCTGTCGAAAACGGATTTATCGTTGCCTGTTCCCGGCCTTACGAAGGGGAGTACCTTACACGGGAGGGCTATGCCGCGGTGGTGATTGACGTGATGGAATTCGTGGAAAAATCCGGATACCGGTGCTGCATAGTTCTTTCGTCCAGCGTGTGTGTGTACGTCAACGCCGACGGTTCCATCCAGCCCGGACAGACGCCCGATCCGTACTCGGAAATTCTCTAGCATCGGCGGAATTTTGAAATACGACATAAACGAAAGGCTCTACGAGTTTATTCATGCGTAGAGCCTTTTTCTGTTAAATGAGACTGCACGCTTTAGCTTCTTCAGACCGAAAGCAGTGCCTTTTTCGATTTCATCCATTCGGTGAGAAACTCGCCGGTGTAAAAGACCTCGATACCCATGGCCTCGAGCTTTTCCACCACGCCCAGGTTCTCGGCGCATTTCCTGCAGGCGATGACCCGGATCCCCTTTTCGAGGAAGCCCTTTATGTTTTCCTGGATGCTCTCGTCCTCGGCGACAAGCCTGGCTGTGGCACCCCAGATCAGCAGGGTGACCTCTTCCCACCAGCCTCTGAGTTTCGAATTCATGGTGTACAGAAAGACCATGTTGTCCACCGTTTCCCTTTCCGTAGTTGTCCATAGCACGAGAAGTTGTCCGCTTGTGTCGGTGCTCATGAATATTGCCCTCCATTTCTCGAAACTGTTTGTTATTCAACGATAACAGAAAAGCCTGATTCACTTGTGAAAAAGTTTTAAAGTGTTGGATCTACTCTTTCGTGTACAATAATGGTGGTTAAGATCAGGCGGTGATTGCATTGTACCTTAGCGGTTTGGCCTTTGCCCTCGGGGCGGCTTTACTTTGGGGAACAGCGGGCCCCATCCTGCGAATAATAGGGACCTACGGAGTAGATATCCTGACGGTAAACCTGATCAGATACGGCGCCGCCTCGATAGTACTCTGGATTGTCACCTTCACAGCCGCCAGGCGCAGGGAAAAGCCTTCCTGGAGCTGGAAGAACGCCCTTTTCATTCTCGGGTCCGCCGGCATGCTCACCAGCAGCCTGGGGCTTAACGTGGCCTTTCTCCGCATATCGGTGGGCCTTGCCATGGTGCTCTATTATACTGCGCCATGCTGGGTGATGCTGGGCACCTGGTTTTTCTCCAGACGTATAGCCACTCCATACCAGATAGTCGCCTTTTTGCTTGCTATCGCTGGAGTCTGGAAAGCCGTAGGTGGTGCCAGGCTTTCAGGGTCTTTCGACTTGACAGGTGTGGCGGCGGCCCTCACAGGTGCCGTAGGGTACGCCTTTTATGTATTGAACGGTCACTTCGGGCCCGGGAGAGGAGACAGTTTTGGCCTTTTCCGCCGTACCTTCTTCGCCGCAGCGATCATGATGCTGCTTTTAAACATCTTTACAGCCAATATAGGAGCGCTGTTTTCCATTCCGGCACGTGCATGGCTGCTTCTTTTGTATCTTGCTATTTTCAACTCCCTCGTGCCATACGGGTTCCTTCTTATGGCCCTGCGCCGCATTTCCGGCAACGCGGCCGCAATCGCAACCATGAGCGAAGTCCCCTTTTCCATGGCTTCGGCCTTTCTCATGCTGGGCGAACGCCCCGAGGTGGGGGCCGTCATTGGTGGGGCGCTGGTGCTTTTGGGCGTGGGCGTAATGACCTTCGAAAAGGGGGAAGACAGCCGCTAAAAAACGGCGGAAACCTTCCCCCATCCCTCAGATTCTTGTTTTATCCTTTTAGATTTTGCGCCGGCCCGTAGGGGGAGGACCCGCGTTGGTAAAAAAGAAGCAGTTTACGTTGGAGCGCAATACGCACCGGAGTTCAGTATCCATTGATTTCTATCGTCCTGTCTTTCCCGTTTCCGGGAGATTGGTGCATTTATAGCGTGTATTGGAGGGGCTGTAAAGGAAAATTTGGCTCCTGAGACGAGATAAACGACTGGGGTCTCGAAGAGCTCGTGCGCGATACGGCGTGGTAGCCCCGGGCCGTTCTTTTGGAAGGAAGAGGACCGGGTTCGTGCGGATTGGACCGGTAAAAGAGCCTGAGGTTCTTGCTGAAGGGGCGTCTCGCATTGCCGAAACTCTGGAAAAGTGGCGATGCGTCAACCCTTCTGGTCAAAAATAGTTTTTTTTAAGCGAAGCGGACAGCTTCTCCCTTATGCGGGAGTGATGACTCCCGCGCCAGTAGATCTGGCCGCACCCGGGACAGCGTGTAAAGGTGTCGTACATCAGGCGGGTAAGCGGCTCGAGTCGGTCGTTTATCTCTTCTTTTTCGACCAGCTCGAGGATACCGTTACATTTGGGGCAGCGCGAAAAAAGTTCGATTCTTTCTTCCAGCCCGAAAAAGGAGACCACCTCGCCTAACTGATCCCAGGGATCAGAGGCCCGGACGAGCCGTCCCCATCTTACGGCGTTTCTTTTCAGCAGTTCCCGATCTCTGGTCAAAACAATCCTTCCCTCGGCTTCGGCGGTCTCCGCTATGCGATCGTCGTCCCAGTCCGGATTGTAGAGGGTATCGAAGCCGGCAAGCCTCAGCAGCTTCGCCAGCCTTCCCACGTTAACATCGACGATGAAAGAGATGACTTCAAGCGGATCAGGAAAAAGAAGAGTGGCCCTGGTGACGTCCACAGGGGGCACGTGGGGCCACACGTGAAGTGTTTCCCCAAAACGAGGGATGTACATGAAAGAACATTCACGACCCTCACCGGTGGTAATGCGTCCGACTTCTGTGTGGGGCACTCCCTGGGACTCGATAAGATCTTTGGTGCAAGCCGTGCGGTAGAGCAGTCTGGGTGTCTTGCTGTTATTACCGTTTCTGTTCAGGAGTGCTACCAGATCTCCACAAAACTCCAGCCTGACGGTCATGGTTTTTCTCCCCCTCTTCGAGGGTGCTAAGAAGATTCTTTACCAAGGCAAGCCGTATGTAAAGCGCCTTGCCCGCTAAAGCGTTCTTTAGCGGGTTGCAAACCGCGAGACCGGATCACGCAGGAGCAAAATGACGAGAACGACGGCGCTTGCGAGGGAGAAAGCCCCGGGTTCCTCTTCTATGGCCTTTGCCAGCCATTTCGATGTGTCCAGTCCAAGAGTCTTGTAAAGCAAGTTCGTTGCCAGTCCCAGAAGGAGAGAAGAAACGACGATTGTCGAAAGGTATATGGCAGACGCCTTCTTGCCAAGTATGCGGGTCACCACGGTCAGTGAGGTGACGTTCGTAGCCGGTCCCGCCAAAAGGAAAACCAGGGCTGCCCCCGGAGAAAGTCCTTTCAGTGCGAGGGAAGCTACGATGGGCGTACTTGCCGAGGCGCACACGTAAAGGGGCGTGGAAACGGCCAGGGCCGCGAGCATGGAGAGCAGGCCTGTTCCAAGCGTCTCAGGGATTAGATCCGCCGGAAGAAGGGCCTGAATCGTTCCTGCCAGGAGCACGCCTGCTATGAACCATGGGCCTATATCTTCCAAGAGCTCTCCCAGGCCGTATCGGAACGCCTCGCCGATTTTCGAATAAAGGGAGCTGTTTTTGGCAGGCGGCTCACAGTCATTGCAGCAGCAGGTACCACCGGCGCAAGGTGCTTCATCCGAAGAAGGTGTTTCGTCACTTTCGGTGGCCAGTATTCCCAATCCTGTCGCGGCAGCCGTCAAAAATGCCGCTACAGGCCTTATCAATGTCATCAGGGGGTCCAGTAGTGCCCATGTAACGGCGATGGAGTCGACGCCGCTTTCAGGTGTCGATACAAGAAAAGCACCAACGGCGCCTTTGCCTGCTCCCTGGCGCTTGAGTTCCGCCGCTGCGGGAAGTACCGAACAGCTGCATAGGGGCAGAGGCACTCCAACCAGGGCCGCCTTGAAGACCGACCGTATACGGTTTTCTCCCAGGTGTGTTCTGACGAACCCGGGAGGAAGAAAGGCTTTCAAAAGTCCCGAAGCAATGAAGCCAAAAAGCATGAATGGCGCCGATGTTACGAGAACCGACCAGGCTCCCTGGAGGATTGTCGCTAACAGGTCTATCATTGAAATCGACTCCTGACCAAAACATGTTAGGTAATCCTAACATGTTTTGGTTTGAGAATCAACGGAGACTTTGAAGTCTGGGGGATTTGCAGGATGGTCAAAACGTTGGGATTTTCCACGAGTGCCAGGTCTCAGATGGTGGATATCACGCAGGAAGTCGCCGCGGTTGTCCTGGAATCAGGCGTAACAAGAGGGGTGTGCCGCATTTTTGTGCCACACACGACGGCGGCCGTTACCATAAATGAATCGGCCGATCCGGACGTTGCCGCAGACATATTGGCGGCCCTCGACGGACTGGTGCCGTGGAAAGGCGGTTATCGCCACAGAGAGGGTAACTCGGCGGCTCATATCAAGTCCTCTTTAGTCGGACCTGAACTCGCGTTGCTGGTCGAAGATGGCAGGCTGGTTTTGGGGACCTGGCAGGGGGTTTTTTTGTGCGAGTTTGACGGGCCGAGAAAACGGAAGGTACAGGTCAGGGTCGACGAGGCCTGACTCCATGAAAAACGAAGGGTGGAGCTTAAGGGAAAGGTCGCTGCACCCTTCGAGGTATTTGTATCGGTTACGGATGCGTTTTAGTCCAGCGTGAATTTTTCGAGATAATCGCAGCTTTTAAGTTTTTCGGCGATGTTTTTGCCCAATTGCCCGCAGGCTGCCAGATCTTCCGGACTGGGTGAGGACTTTACCTCCACCTGCGGATCGATGAGCTGCCAGCCTCCTTTGGAGGCAAATTCCTGCAGGGCCTCGAGAGCTCCCTTGCTCCAGCTGTATGATCCGACCAGCCCGAGGAACCGGTTTTTCATTTTTTTGTTCAGCAGGTGGTTGAGCAGCTCGTTCATTGGCGGGAAGAGCATCGTGTTGTAAGTACAGCTGGCGAGTACCAGGGCCTTGTATCTCCAGATATCGCGGACGATGAAAGAAACGTGACTCCTGGAAATATCGTGGTATACCATATTTTCTATACCGTCTTCGGCCATGGCCCTGGCAACGGCGTCGGCGGTCTTTTGTGTATTGCCGTACATGGACCCGAAAACGATCACCGCGCCGCATTCGGTTTCGTGCCGACTCCACCGGTCATAAAGATCGATGATTCTTACGGGGTGTTTCCTGTGTATCGGCCCGTGGGAAGGTGCGACGATCCCGATGTCTCCCAGCCCCTTGATCTTCTCGATGGCCTTTTGGACCTGCGGGCTGTACCGCCCGACGATATTGGAGAAATACCTGAGGATTTCTCCCTCGTAATAGTTCATGTCCACCTCGTCGTCAAAAAGCCCTCCGTCAAGGGCCCCGAAACCACCGAAGGCGTCGCAGGAAAAGAGCGTTTTCGTGGATGCGTCCCAGGTCACCATGGTCTCCGGCCAGTGCACCATGGGCACCATAAAAAACTGCAGTTTGCGGCTCCCTATGTCGAGAAAGTCGCCGTCTTTCATGATAATAAGGTCGTCGGTGAGGAAATAGAAGCTTTCGAGCAGGTCTTTCGTCTTGGCGTTGCCGACGATTTTCATTTCAGGGAAGAGCTTTTTCAGGATCTTTACGGCACCGGAATGGTCGGGCTCCATATGGTTGATTACCAGGAAATCCAGTCCCCTTCCAGGTCCCAGAATTTCTTGTATCCTGTCGAGCAGGTCAGTTATGAAGGGAGCTTTTACCGTATCGATCAAAACGGCTTTTTCGTCGTCTATGAGGTAACTGTTGTAGGTTACACCGCGTGGCAGGGGCCAGAGGGATTCGAAAAGGTCCGTCTGGTGGTCGTTAACGCCGACCCAGTGTATTCCACGTGTTACGTTGATGGCTTGCGTCATGATATTTCCTCCTTTGGCTTTTATTTGATCAGCTTCTGATGTCTTTTTCGGCGGCTTCGTAACCGAAGCCGCGGGATTTCTGTCTTGGTCCCTGAGGCTGTATGGCGTGAAGAATAGGGGCCATTTCCGACTCGGGGAAGTCCACCAGCGCTCGTCCGGTGGCCGCCCTGAGGTAATTGTCCACCCACCAGAACACGTCCCTGCGCCTTATGTTCCGTCGCAGACGTCGCATTCGGTCGTGCTTTTCCCGGGGCTGCATGTAGACGGCGTTGTAAATGGCATCGGCTATCCCCTCTATGTCATACGAGTTTACCATTACGGCGTCTTTTTGCATCTGGGCGGCGGAACCCGCGAATTCGCTGAGAATGAGCACGCCTTTGTTGTCGATCTGGCAGGTGCAGTATTCTTTGGCGACCAGGTTCATCCCGTCCTTCAGGGGGGTAACAAGGGCGATGTCGGCTAAACGGTACAGTGAGACAAGTTCGGTTTTGGTAACCGATTTGTGCATGTAGTGGACAGGGACCCACCCGGGGGTTGTGAATTCGCCGTTGATGGCGCTCACCAGCTGCTCTATGCGTTCCCTTAAAGCCTTGTAGGCCGGCACTTCCTCCCTGCTTGGCACCACGATCTGGACGAGGGTGATGTTTTCCCTGAGTTCGGGGTATTTTCTCAGAGTCATCTGGTAAGCTCTCAATCGTTCCGGTATGCCCTTGGTGTAGTCGAGGCGGTCAACGCCCAGAATCACGGTGTTCCTGTGGAGCCGCTTTCGCTGTTCCTTGAGTAGGTCTTTTACCTCCTCCGAAGCGGCGAGGCGCGTGAAGGAACGATAGTCAATGCTTATGGGCATCTCGCCCACCTTTATCTTTCGATCCATGCAGTGGACGGTGACGATGGGCCCTCTGCCTTTCGTCCTGGTACCTCTGAACATGGCGCGGAGGCAATCGACGAAATTCCTCCTGTCCCGGGCCGTCTGGAAGGCTATGAAATCGTACTCGAGAAAATCCTTGAGAAGATCCGTCCGCCAGGGCAGTTTCAAAAAAATGTCAAGGGGTGGAAAGGGAATGTGCAAAAAGAACACGGAGCGCCTTTTCACCTTGAGTTTTTTCAGCTTGGAGGCAACGGATATAAGCTGGTAGTCGTGGACCCATATAAAATCTTCTTCCCTGCTATACCTTGAAACAGCTCGGGCGAACTTCTCGTTGACCTGCCTGTAGTAGTTCCAGTATTCGGGTTCGAAATTGCAGTGACTTTGCAGATCGTGGAAAAGTGGCCAGAGGACTTCGTTGGAAAAGCCGTAGTAGTATTTCGAGACCTCCTCGGCTGAGAGCCTCACGGGAAACGTCCTGTAGCCCGCTTCCCTGGAGGCGGGACCCAGTATCTGACGGAGAACGTCGGTACCTATGTGTTCCGTCGTTCCCGTCCAGCCAATCCATATGCCGCCCCGGTTTTTGAGTATGGGGTTAAGGGCCGAAACAAGCCCTCCGGAAGAGGGGGTGACTTCCCATTTGCCTTCTTTTTTTTCCAGTTTCAAGGGCAGCCTGTTGGAAACTATTACAAGCCGACTTGTGTTTTTATCATCCACAGGCTATATCACTCCTTTTGTTTTGGGTTTTTATGCGCGGTCATTTAAAATTTTTGAAACCTCGCCCGCTGATCACAGCATCCCGGGCTGCGAAGGCCTTCTGGCGCTGTTTTGTAGACGGGAATGGTTTTGCTTTTCGATAATGAATGGAGAAAGGGTTTTAGAAGTTCAGCCTGCAGGGCCTTGCCGGGATTTACAAAGACGTCCTCCCGAGAATAAGGGAGCTGAACATTACAAGACTATTATAGTATATTATAAAGGAAAATACTCGATTGGGACAACCTGCAAAAAGGGGAAGGGGTTGCCTGTATGCCCGAAGCAAAGAGTTCGGACCATGGAACCGACTCGATGAAGGAAGCGGCGTCCGAAAGGGCGCTTTCTTTTGTCGAAAGCGGCATGATACTTGGTTTGGGAACGGGGTCCACGGTGGAAATTTTCCTGTCGAAGCTGGCCGATGCCTTGAGAAACCGTTTTCTGGCAGACCTTTGGTGCGTAGCAACTTCCAAGAGGACCGAAAAAGAGGCCCTGAGGCTGGGGGTACCCTTGACGGACCTCGATGACAGGGGAGTGGACCTTTGCATAGACGGAGCCGACTGCGTCACTTTTGATCTGACCCTCGTCAAGGGTTACGGGGGAGCGCTGCTCAGGGAGAAAATAGTGGCAGAGTCAGCCCGGGAATTCATTGTAATCGTCGATGAAAGCAAGCTTGTGGAAAAAGCGGGAGGGCGAAACTTCCCCATTCCCGTGGAGATAGAGCCTTTTGGATTCATATGGACCATGAAACGTCTCTTCGAGACCTGTGGCAAGCCCGTACTAAGGCGCGATGACCAGCGCAACGAGCCTTTTTTGACCGACGGGGGACATTTTATAGTCGACGTCGTGACGGAAGATGCCATTGATCCCGAGCGGTTCGAGACATTGGTAAAAAAAATACCTGGTGTTATAGAGTCGGGGATTTTCCGCGAAATGGCCCACCTGGCGCTTGTGGGTACTCCCTCAGGTGTAAGGGAAATCAGGCGACAGGAGAGTTAGGCCGTTCGAACTGTCCTGCCGGTATCGAGACGGTGCCTTTTTCCGCCAAATCATTAATTGCATGTCTTTCGCATGCCGGATTGCTTCGTGCTATTGCCATGCTTGTTCATCGCTTGCGGACTTGAAGGCCTGCATGAAATTTGTCATGGTTTTTCTTGTACGGTGGCAGGTACCGAACGACAGGGTATCCCTCTCATGGTCTGGTCAATGCTCCCTTCAAGGGAGGAAATTTGGCCTTGACTTTATGTCGACAGACGACATAATTATCGTATAAGCATCTTTCTTTGCTTTTATCTCGTTCAAGTGTTGCCGCCTCCGTCGCGAGTACAAAGGT
>Ga0334893_1001944_pt1 | contig 17169 bp, 8 predicted proteins | sample GraSluR3_MG_5_FD_207218 | JGI IMG/M metagenome (GOLD analysis project Ga0334893, IMG submission 207218) | Sludge microbial communities from methane-producing bioreactor in Wageningen University, Netherlands - Granular Sludge_09_05-R3 | ecosystem: Engineered > Bioreactor > Anaerobic > Unclassified...
ATTTTGAGCTAGTAGATTTTGTTTTAGGGTATACAGCCAGTGAACCTACGGTAGTGTACGGACTTATGCCACCTTATTATCCTCATGTTTCAAACAAATTATTTAAAAATTTAGACCCCAAAATAGCAAATTTAAATAAAATTATTAATGAGTTTACTATAGCTAATTTTGGAGAAGAATATAGTAAGGTCAATTATTTTCCTGGAATTTCAGATCTTAGTTATAGCAATATATTAAACTCAGATGAAACGAAAAAAGCATTGATGGTTTCCATGCCCTTGTTTGAAACACTATATACGATTCCTATAGAAGATATAAAATCTATAGCTATGCCTTGTGTAAATATAGGCCCATGGGGTAAGGATCTTCATAAGGTAACAGAAAGAGTAAATAAATTGGACTTACTAAATCGTACTCCTAAGTTAATTGACCATGTGTTACAAAATATACTAGACTTATAAGAAATGACAAAATTATGCTAGGAGGAAGTTAATGAAAAAAATATTTTCAGCAGGCTTATTTGTACTTTTATATCTTACAGTATATTATGTATTCCAGTTTGTATATATTATGATAGCAACGACCTATTATTATGTTTCGGATACAAATCTACAAAATCTAGATGTGATGGAATATCTAGATGGAAAAATTCCTTCAGCTATTGTATTTGCATCGGCAGTATCGTTTTTAATATATGCCTGGATAGTGAAAGTTTCAAAAAAAAGAGACATCTTTGATTACTGCAAATTTAATCCAATATCATTATCAAAAACAGGCATGTTAGTGCTTACAGGCCTATCCTTAGTTTCACTCAATGCTATTATAGTAGTAGCAATCAGTTATTTGCTACCAGAGGCCTATGATGCTCATATAGAAAACATGATGGGTCTTACATCATCTGGAGGTTGGTGGATGATATTTAGTGTAGGTTTTGCAGCTCCATTTATAGAGGAGATTATGTTTAGAGGACTTATTACTAATGAGTTAGATAGGATTATGTCTTATAAATGGGTGCTTTTTATTCAAGCTTTATTATTTGCTCTTTACCATATGAACCTAGCTCAAGGTATATATACATTTATACTAGCTATATTTATGGGGCTCACACTTCACTGGACTAACTCCATTTGGGCTCCTATGATTTTGCATATAGTAAATAATCTTTCAAGTGCACTTATGACTGAATATATAGACCCAAATTCAAATATAGCAAATATAGGATTTGGAGCTTGGATAGTGGTATCTTTATTATTTATTTTGCCTTTTACACTTAAATATTTATACCAAAATAGAAGCACTTGGACTTATAAGTGATTTTAATTAATTAGACGTTTTATTGACGCTGGCATAGATAATTTACAACTTATAAATAGCTGGGAGTATGGCAGTAAAAACTCTAAAAATCAACAGTTTATGTGACATAAAGAAAAAAGAAGCTTATTCATTAAAAATGAACTAAGCTTCCTTTTTTTTAAATAATTAAATTTATTAAACCTACACTTATTATAAAATCTTCTAAATAATGTTAAAATTTAATAAATAAGCTAGACTAAAATTTGACGGATATGATTTATCCTATAAACATTAAGTTATGTAAAAAGATTAGGAGGAGAGAATATGCAAAAAATTATTTTGACAGGTAATACTCTTACACTAGAGGAATTAGTAGAAGTAGCAAGACATGGTGCTACAGTTGAATTAAGCGAAGAAGCTAGACAAAATGTAATTACATCTAGAGCTATAGTTGAAGATATAGTTGCAAAAGACAAGGTAGTATACGGAATAACTACAGGATTTGGTGAGTTTTCTAAGGTTAAGATTTCTCAGGAAGACTGTGCTCAGCTACAGGAAAACCTTATCAGATCTCATGCTTGTGGATATGGACCATATTTTACTACTGATATAGTAAGAGCAATCATACTTACTAGAGCAAATGCACTTTCTAAAGGATATTCAGGAGTAAGACCTCAGACACTTGAGACTCTTATTGCTATGCTAAACAAAGGTGTTCATCCATTAATACCAGAAAAAGGTTCACTAGGAGCATCTGGAGACTTAGCTCCATTATCACATATGGTTCTTCCTATGCTTGGACTAGGAGAAGCAGAATATAAAGGCGTACATATGAGCGGAAAAGAAGCTATGGACAAAGCGGGCATTCCTATAATTAAATTAGATGCAAAAGAAGGTCTTGCACTTATAAACGGAACTCAGGTGCTTACATCAACAGGAGCTCTTGCAGTTTATGATGCAATAGGATTAATCAAGCTTAGCGATATTACAGCAGCTCTTAGTGTAGAAGCACTTAGAGGTATTACTGATGCTTATGATCCACGTATTCACGTGATTCGTAACCAAAGAGGACAGATGGTTACTGCCAAAAATATGCTTAAGCTACTTGAAGGAAGTACTTATGCAACAAGACAAGGCGAGCTAAGAGTGCAAGATGCTTACTCACTAAGATGTGTACCTCAAGTTCACGGCGCTTCAAAAGACACTATATTATATGTAAAAGAAAAAGTTGAGCTAGAGCTAAATGCAGTAACAGATAATCCAATAGTTACAAGAGAAGGCGATATCATCTCTGGAGGAAACTTCCACGGCGAGCCTATGGCAGTAGTATTTGACTTTTTAGGAATAGGAGCAGCTGAAATTGCTAATATTTCTGAGAGAAGACTAGAAAGACTTATCAATCCTCAATTAAATGACCTTCCAGCTTTCTTAACAAAAGACGGAGGCTTAAGCTCAGGATTTATGATTACTCAGTATGCAGCAGCAGCTTTAGTATCAGAAAATAAAATACTTGCTCACCCTGCATCAGTAGATTCTATACCTTCATCTGCAAACCAAGAAGATATAGTAAGTATGGGAACAATAGCTGCTCGTACAGCTAGAGATATAATAGACAACGTTAAAAGAGTTCTTACTACTGAGCTTATGGCAGCTTGCCAGGCTATAGATTTTAGAGCAAATGATGGATTTGTTCTAGGAAAAGGAACTCAGCCAGCTTACGATGTAATCAGAAGAGATGTTAAATTCATGGAAAACGACAATAACATAGAAATGTACAAAGAGCTTGATAAAATAACTGCTCTTATAGATTCTCGTGAAATCCTAGCTGCAGTTGAAAAAGCTGTTGAGTTAGAATACTAAAATTTAGATTAAAAGTATTTGATTATATAGAAAGGTGGAACTTCAAATTATGATGAACAATACTGAAATTGCAGGAGCTATGACAATTAAACTAGATGACTTCTTACCTGAGATGCCAAAGTTTGAGGAAGGTATCAGAAGAGCTCCAGACAGAGGATTTAGACTGACAAAAGAGCAAACAGAGGTAGCACTTAAAAATGCACTTAGATATATACCTGAAAAATACCATGCTCAGATGATTCCTGAGTTTTTAGAAGAACTAACTACAAAAGGAAGAATCTATGGATATAGATTCAGACCAGAAGGAAGAATATACGGAAAATCTATCAATGATTACAAAGGAAACTGCGTAGAAGGTAAAGCTTTCCAAGTTATGATAGACAACAACCTAGACTTTGAAATCGCTCTATATCCATATGAGCTAGTAACTTATGGAGAAACAGGAAGCGTATGCCAAAACTGGATGCAATATCAATTAATCAAAAAATACCTAGAGGTTATGACTCAAGATCAAACTCTAGTAATAGAATCAGGACATCCGCTTGGATTATTTAAATCAAAGCCTGATGCACCTAGAGTTATCATCACAAACGCCCTTATGATAGGTATGTTTGACAATATGAAGGACTGGGAAATAGCTGAGCAGATGGGTGTTGCAAACTATGGACAAATGACTGCTGGAGGCTGGATGTATATAGGACCTCAAGGTATAGTTCATGGAACTTACAACACACTTCTTAATGCAGGAAGATTAAAGCTAGGTCTAGGAAAAGATGCGAACCTAGAAGGAAAATTATTCATAACTTCAGGACTTGGAGGAATGAGTGGAGCTCAAGGTAAAGCATGTGAGATTGCAAAAGGTGTGGCAATAATAGCTGAGGTAGATGAGTCTCGTATAGAAACTAGACATTCTCAAGGCTGGGTAAGCAAGAAATCAGCAGATTTAAAAGAGGTATTTGCATGGGCTAAAGAAGCTCAAGAAAGCAAAACATCAATATCTATTGCTTATCATGGAAATATTGTAGATGTACTAAAATACGCTGTAGACAACAACATTCACATAGATTTACTATCTGACCAGACATCTTGCCATAACGTGTATGACGGCGGATACTGTCCAGAAGGCATTACATTTGAAGAGCGTACTAGACTACTAGCTGAAGAGCCAGAAAAATTCAGAGCTATGGTAGAGTCTACACTTAAGCATCACTATGAGCTTATCAAGACGCTTACATCAAGAGGAGTATACTTCTTTGACTACGGAAATGCATTTATGAAATCAATCTATGATGCAGGAGTAAAAGAAATAGCTAAAAATGGCATAGACGAAAAAGACGGCTTTATCTGGCCATCATATGTAGAAGACATTATGGGACCACTGCTATTTGACTATGGCTATGGACCATTTAGATGGGTATGCCTTACAGGAGACCATGAAGATTTAGTAAAAACTGATAGAGCTGCTATGGACTGCATCGATCCAAATAGACGTTACCAAGACCTTGATAACTATAACTGGATAAGAGATGCTGAAGAAAACAAGATGGTAGTAGGTACACAAGCTAGAATTCTTTATCAAGATGCAGAAGGTCGTGTAAACATCGCTCTTAAATTTAACGATATGGTTAGAAAAGGCGAAGTAGGACCGATAATGCTAGGTAGAGACCACCACGATGTATCAGGTACAGACTCTCCATTTAGAGAAACATCAAACATCAAAGACGGAAGTAATGTAATGGCTGATATGGCTGTACAATGCTATGCAGGAAACGCAGCTAGAGGAATGAGCCTTATCGCTCTTCACAACGGAGGTGGAGTTGGTATTGGTAAATCAATCAACGGAGGCTTTGGACTAGTACTAGACGGAAGCCATAGAGTTGATGAGATAATCAAATCAGCTATGCTTTGGGACGTAATGGGTGGAGTTGCTAGACGTTCATGGGCTAGAAACGAAAACTCAATCGAAACAAGTGCAAAATTCAATGAAAACTATGCTGGCTCAGGTCATATTACACTTCCATATGTGGCTGATGACAGCGCAGTAAAATCTGCTGTAGCAAAGATATTTGAAGGAAAATAAAAGGTAATAATACTATAAATAAAGTAGATTCAAGTTATAAAAAGCATCTAAAGTATTATTAAACATATAATAAAAGCATGACTTCTCGATAATTAGACAAAGAAGTTATGCTTTTTATATATTAAAACAATTATATACTAAAGTATAGATTAAAAAGTCTTTTATGTTATTATAGTTATAATTTTATTTTTATGAAGGGGAAGTAATATAAATACATATTACATAAATATATTATGAAGATAAATTATAGAAATATAGCAGAGTTTCCTAAAAAAATAGGTGAAAATCTTGTTTATCATAATAAAAATAGTTCCTTTAATCAAATATTAGAGATTTTACCACCATATTTAATTACATTTGAAAATAGCATTCCTAAAAACGAATATGTTCAATTTTTAAATATCACGCCTATTAAATCTTCAGAAATAATACTAGAGTATAAGTTTTTGAATGGAATTAAAATTCCAATGCATTCACATAATATGATTGAAATTATATTTATTTTATCTGGAAATATGAAGCAATATATAGAAGATAAGGAATATAATTATTCTATTGGAGATTGTTGTATCATAAATAAAAATATAAGACATCAAGAGCACTTTTCAACTGATTTTTGTGCACTATTTATTGATATTAGTGAAGACTTTTATTATAAAATAATACAAAATGACTGCTCATTCAAATCCAATAGAAGTAAATATTTAAATAAAAGAAAAATATATAAATTAATAGAAAAAGATAATTTAAAAACTGATTGGTCAAAGCGCATATTTTTTTATTATAAACCTATAAATAAAGAGGATATAAAAATTAAAGTAATTCCTATTTTAGATTCTATAATGTTGGAAACAATAAAAAAAGAGCCAGGATATTTGATGGTAGTATTAGGACTATTTACTAGATTTTTTTCTTTACTTGATAATGAGGATATTTATAAATTTGAGCAATATGAGTTGAATTTATCATCACATGAAAAAATATTTTCTGAAGTGTCTCATCTTCTAGAGTCTACAAAGGGAAAAATATCTAGAAAAGAATTAGAAGAAAAAATAAATTATAATAGTGAATATATTAATAGAGTTGTTAAGAAATTTTCTGGTATGACTTTACTAAACTATACAAAAATATTTATATTAGCAGAAGCTCGTTATCTTTTAGAAAATACGGATATCAATATATTAGAAATAGTTGAAAAACTAGGATTTAAAAATCGCAATTATTTTAATAAAGTATTCAAAGATAAATATGGTATTTCTCCAAGCGAAATGAGAACTTCTAAATGCATGAATGAAACTAGTGAAGATTATGTTTCTTTAGAGTACAGATATGAAGTAGCATTAAATGAGTCAAATTTTTCGTGGGAAAAATTGATAAAATATCCAGATAAATAAAAAGACAATAAAATTATGACTGTAGAGTAAGCCAAGTTATACTTAAATATAATCTATCTTAAATCGTATAATTAACTAATTCTTATAGAACTGTTTTTTTCTACAGTCAAATTTATATTTTTATGAAATAGCTAATTGTCAAAAATATAGAAAAAATCAAAATCACTTTTAATAATATGCCCTACAACAACATCTTGTATTATGTATTTAGCTACATTAATAGGAGAACAATCTCCTTTAACCAATCTTTCCTGAATCTTTAAAGTATTATTTGTGAGTTCTTTATGAATTTCCTTATGCTCTTTTAATTGACTGTATTTATAAGTTTCTAATATTAGTTCTTCATTAATGAAATGCTGCAAAATATGATTTATTAAGATATTAAACATATCTACTATTATAAGGTGGTTTTCTTCTTTGAAGCATTCTATTATGATATTATTAGACATTTGAATAAGGGTTTTGTGCTCAGAGTCAATTTCATTATTTCCGCTTCTAAAGAAAGGGCCCCATTCTATATTTATAGGAGATCCAATTTGATTGGAGTACAATTTATTATTTGTAACAACCTTATTTCTGCCGCTAAGTTTAGCAAGATACAAAGAATTATCAACTCGTTTAAATAAAGATTCTTTATTGTCTCCAAGTTTCCATTGAGTTACTCCAAAACTAGCAGTAACTTTCCTTATTCCTTGGATCTTAATGTTTTCTATTAAAAACCGTAACTCTTCAGCGATTTTTTCGGCAGTATCAATGTCTGTGTTAAACAAAAGTATACAAAATTCTTCTCCTCCCCATCTAGATAATACATCTGTTTTTCTTAATCTATTTGAGATTACTTTAGCTACTGTTTTTAATACCAAATCACCTTTTTGATGACCATATTCATCATTTATGTTTTTAAAATAGTCTAAATCAAATAAAATAATAGAAAAAGATAAATTATTTTTTTTGCTTCTAGTTCTTTTTTTTCGTACTCATCGATGAAAAAAGTTCTATTATATACACCAGTTAAAAGATCTCTTGTTGCAAGCTCATACAGCTCTTTGTTAAGAAGGTTTATTTTATTAGCCCATTGATTTTTGACAACGCATGAATATAGTTTTTGCATGAACAAAGTAAAATCAAATGAAGTAGATATAAACTCGTCTATTCCGATTGAAAGAAAATAAGATGTAGCAAGGGGTATTTGAAAATCTATGAGCAAAAATATGATTGAATTAGGTGCATCATTTTTTATTTTAAATACCAAATCCGCTATATCTGTTTTAAAAGTTTGACGAATAATATATAATTCATAAATTTTATCTATTTTATAGAAACTATTAATATATGTAAATGAATAAAAAGTATAAATATTGTTATTTTTAAAAATCGATTCTATATTGCTTAGGCTAGAAGCGGTATCATCTATAACAGCTATAGACATACTAGAAAATGATTCTAAAACATATTTTTCTTTAACTATTGAATCTAAAAAACCTTCAAATTTCCTTTCAAAAAAATTATTTTTATCTAAAATTCCTATAATATTTAAATTATCAAAAACATCATTTACCAAAAAATTACTTTTAGAATATAAAAGTATTATTGGAACATCTCTGAAAGATGAATCTTGTATACAGTATATTTTAAGACATGTTTTGTAATCATATTTGTCAATTTCTAAAATAATTAAATCGTAACTATAGGAATATTGAGAATATAGTTCTAAGTTATATAAGTTTTTTAGTTTGTAGTTTAGTTCTCTTTTTTCAATTAATGATTTTACTTTTTTATTTGAATTATACTTTTGTGATAAATGTAAAATATTCATTAACTCTATCTCCTCAAAGTACAAATATTTATAAATAAAATTTACTTTTATAATGATGTTGAAATGATTATATCTTTTAAAAGGTAAATTTTGTATAAAAAATAGACTATATCTATTTTTTTTTGTATCCAAAACCAACCTGAACTTATATTTCATTTATAATAAGTACATTTTGCTGTAAATTTAATATTAATAAATATTAAAGTAGAAGAAATTATTATCATAAACTTTTACTTTAAAAATTAACAGAAAAAGGGGTGAAACATAATTGTCAACATTAAAAAAACGACGTAGACGATTTTTAAGTATTGTTCTTATGGTCGTCATGATTACAGGGTTTATCCCTATGGAACCGCTGGTTGCATTTGCGGATTCTATAGATAAACCTTTTTCCATCACAAATACTTCATTTAGTGATGATGGTGCTACCTTAAGCTGGGAGTACAGCTACAAAGAAGGTAGTGAAACAAGCTTTGAATTAGATACTAATCTAGAGCTTGAGGAAGAAGCTACAGGAAATTTAATCAGTGAAGGAAAAGAAATAGGAACTTATACTATTTCAACAGAGGGTAAGCTACAGATTGAAATTAATGAAGAAGATGTAAAAAACATCATAAAAGAAGAAAATCAAGATGTAGTTGTACCAGCTGAAAATCTAGAAATAACTACAGATGAAAGTATTTCGGTTGAAGTTGAAAAACCATTGGAAAAAACTTTTACTGGAAGCTTTGAGGTTTCAGGGGCAAAAGAAAAACAAAATGAAAAGCCTCCTTTTAACTTGTTTGGTGACATTTCTCTATTTGGAGAACCTGTTGCTGGTATTCCAGATACAGTAATTCATACTGTAATTGCTAAAAATCAAGCAAATGGTACAGAAATTCAAGATATAGCAGAGTACAGACCCCAAATAGGCGATGAAATCTGGCTTGAAATAATGTTCACCTTAGAAGCGGGACATATGTATCCGTCTGGAAGCACACTTTCTTACGAACTCCCAGAGCCGTTAATAGCTGCTGGTGGCTCAGGAAATTTATCAGAAGACGGGGTTGCTTATGCAACTTACACGGTAACTGGTGGGAAAGTTGTGATAACTTTTAATGACAACATAAGGCAATATAACTCAGGTGGAGAAGATATAGGTGGGCTAGAAGTATACGGTTATTGTGGAATAACGGCTAAATTTGAAAGCTCAGACACGGATATAAATCAAGATTTAGTTTTGCCAGATAAGGATGAGGCTGAAGGAAGCATAACGATTCCTATAAAATTTAAGCCTGTTGAGGGAAAAATTCTCGACAAGAAAGTTGTAACTCCTGAGCCATATAACAATTTAAAGGAAATCGACTGGAAAATAGATGTAAACACATCAATGAACGATTTGGGAGCAGGAAAAACTTTTGCTGATTCTCTTGAGAATACAAATCATAAATACAAGGCTGGTTCGCTTAAGGTAACGAGCTACAAACTAGCACCTGACGGAGTTACAAGAGTTAATGAAGAAGATGTTACTACATCATTTTCTCAACTAACAGATGCTCAAGGCAATTTTTCACTTAACCTTTCAGGCGAATTTGCATATGAAATTATTTACAAAACTATACCAGGAGATACAGATGATGCAAGCCAGACAGTAAAAAACAAAGCAAGCTTTCCAGGAGCTACTAGCATCACAAAAAATGTAACAATAAATTACGGAAAGCCTCTGGAAAAAAAAGGTACAAAGACTACGCCTACAGGGACCACGGCTTGGACAATAACTGTAAATGCAAATGAAAAAACTATAGCATCAGGTACTCAAATCAGAGATAAATGGAGCGTAGGGCATATTCTGGACGGGAATATATCTGTTTCAGAATTATCAGCAGGAGACTATACTATATCAAATAGCACTGAAGAATTTATTTTGACACTAAACAGAGAAGTTACAGAAAAATTTGATATTACGTATAAAACAAAGCTTGCTGATCCAAACAATGTCATATCAAAAGATATACCTATAACAAACGAGGTAATAAGAAGTGATAGAACAGATAATGTAAACGACACAGAGAAGACCATCCAGTATAATCAAAGCGTAATATCAAAAACGAACTCAAATATCAACTATCAAAACAAGACAGTTGACTGGACGCTTACTATAAATTCAGCAAATTACAATATGAAGGATATAGTAATATCAGACAGCTTTGTAAATAAGAATTTAAAGATAAAAGATGGAACCTTTGTAGTCAAAAAAGGAAGCTCTGTATTAGACCCTTCTGCTGACTATACCTTGGAGTTTGGAGAATTTGACAGCACTTTAGGAACCTTCACAGAAGGTAATCTAAAGGGCGGTTTTAGGCTTACGATTCCAAACGAAACAGGTTCACAGGAGATATATACCATAACCTACACCACGGATTATGACATTAAGGACGAAAGCACTCCTGGAGATATAAGATATTTGAACGAGGCTAAGTTTAAATGGCTGACAAATGCAGCTGAGTATACGTCGCAAAAAGTTTCATCTGAAGTAATAATAAACACTCAACAAAAAGAAAATGGTTATAAGGGCGGAAGTTATAACTATGAAGAAAAGAAATTTTATTGGCAGGTAGGATTCAACTATAATTTTGACACTGTGGCAGTACCTGTGTTAAAAGATGTACTTCCAGCATCACAAATAATAGACAGCAGCTCCATAAAGGTTTATCATCTGGACCTAAGCAGTGGTGGAAATGGAGTAGTAACAGAACCAGTACTAGTAGATGGAGTCGATTATGATTTAACCTTTATCCCTGATAATCAATTTGAGATAAAATTCAAAGCCTCTATAAATTCACCATATAGAGTGGAGTATACTTCAACTACAAAGCATGATTATTATATGCCACAGGCTACTAATCATAAGGTGAAGAATGAAGCGGAATTTTTAAATGACACCATTCGTAGAGGACACTGGGAAAAAGAGCTGGAAGTTAAGCATTCTAAGGATTTGATTACAAAAGCACCTACTCAAGATGGTAACTCGGCAGTAGTTGAGTGGACACTCAACTTAAACTGGAGTCAATCGACAATTAAAAATGCCGTGATTACAGACACAGTAGGAAAAGACAGTGAAGGTAATCTTAACCAGCTACTTTATAAAGACAGTTTTAAGCTGGTAGAGATGAATTTTAGCGGAGAAAATGCCACGCCTACAGAAGGCACGGTTCATAAAGCAGGAGAAGACTTGTTTGACATTGTATTTTCAGACGGATCCACAGACCCTACATTCACTATCACATTTAAGCAGACTTTAACTAAAGCATATAAGCTAGTATACAGGTCTTACTTCCTAGGGGAATCAAACTCTAACATAGAAAACACCGCTACACTAAGCTATTCTCACAATTCAGATGATTCAAGCGGAGAAAGCACAGGAAGCGACCAAGGAGCATACAATGCCAGTTTCAGCTATTTCGGAGGAGCATTCACTCATAAGGGGATAGTTAAGGTAACAAAAGAGGATGTTGATGACAGCGGTAAAAAGTTATCGGGTGCAGTTTTTCAGCTTTGGAATAAAGCTACTGACGGAGTTTTGATTGAAGAAATATCTCAAGATGAAGATGGAGTATATACCTTCAGCATGAAACTGGGATATGGATACTACTATTTAGTTGAAAAAACCGCTCCAGCATTTTATGACTTAAACTCTTCTGAATATAAAGACAGAAAAAAAATAAAAATAGATAAATCAATAGAAAATATAGTTGTTAAAAATAAGAAGTTTAAGCAAGCTGTACAGCTTACTAAAGTAGCAGAGCATGACTCGGATTTAGCTCTAGAGTCAGTAGTATACAAGCTTGAAAAAGAAACGTCGGGAACATTTAATCCAGTTGCAGGATATGATAGATTAGTCACTAATTCAAACGGTAAAATCTATATTGATGAATTAACCTCTGGAAACTATAGACTTATAGAGATAGAGACTCTTCCTCTATATAGTTTGGACAGTACACCGATAAATTTTACTATATCAGATGGTCAAGTTGCGACAATAGAAAAAACAGCAACAAATGCTAAGCTGGGTGATTTAGTAGTAAAAAAACTTGATAAAGCTGATAAAAGCTCCTTAGAAGGAGCACAATTTACACTTACTGACACAACAAATTCTGCTCACAGCTATATTTCAAATACGACTTTGTCAGATGGAATAGCAAGCTTTACTGGTGTAAAGTATGGGACATATAAGCTGACAGAGACTACTGTTCCAGATGGATATGTAGGAAGTGCAGAGACTGTTGTTACCTTAAGTGATGCTAACAACACATTAATTGCAGGCAATGAAAATCTAGTCATAGAAATTGAAAATGAAAAAATTTATCAAGCTGTAAAATTAATAAAAAACGATAAAGATGATAGCATCAAGAAGCTAAACGATGCGGTATTTGCAATTTATAAATCTAGTGATGATTCTAAAGTGCTTAAAGATGCTTATGGAAGCTTTATTGGAGATGAAAATGGGCAATTTAAAACAGATATTAATGGATTGATTTCTGTAAACAATCTTGAGCCGGGGAACTACTATTTCAAGGAAATAAAAGCACCTAAGCATTATCTGCTGCCTGCGTCAGAGGCTGACAAAAAAATTTATTTTCAAATCAATCTGAACCAAACCTCATTTTCAGAGGTTCAAGCTACAAATACAAGAGGCAAGGGAGATTTAAAAATTAAAAAGGTAGATTCTGCTGATAATTCAATATTCATTAATGCGGTAGAATTTAATCTTCTTGATGAAGCTGGAGCAGTAGTAGCAAATGGTACTACTAATTCAAACGGAGATCTTATTTTCCAAGATTTGCCATATGGTTTGTATAAATTAAAAGAAGTTACTGCAAATCTAAACTATATTTTAGACACTACCGAAATCTCTGTAGATTTTGATGGAGATGGAGTAGACGCTAAAATACTGGATATTCAAGTGGAAAATGTTAAAAAGGACCACTCGGTAAAACTTACAAAGTATAACCAATCTCAAACTCTGAAGTTAAGTAGTGCGAAATTTGAGTTATTAAATGAAATTGCAGGAATCTACACAAAGATAGATGAATACACAACAGATTCAAACGGAGAAATATATATAGCAAGATTGACTCCTGGTAAATATCGATTTGTAGAGGTTAATCCTCCTTCTGGATATTTACTGGATAAAAATCCTATAAATTTTGAAATTTTGGATAATCAGACTCAAACTTTAGTATTATCAAAAATAAATAGTTTGAGACCTTCTGGCGGTGGAGGAGGTGGCGGAACACCACCAGTAGTGCCACCAGTAGTACCACCAGTAGTACCGCCAGTAACACCACCAGTAGTACCGCCAGTAACACCACCAGTAACACCAAATCCAACACCGCCAGTTACTACACCGGAGAATACTCCAATAGGAGGACAAGTTGATATACCTGATGAAGGTGTTCCTACTGTTGTAGTTCCTCCACAAAATGGTGAAGTAACTATAGATGAGGATGGAAACTGGGTATATGATCCAAATCCTGGATTTGTAGGAGAAGATAGCTTTACAATAGTAATTAGCTCTCCTGATGGAGACGAAGAAGTAGTAATAGATATAGAAGTAGAAGAAATTCCACTTGGTGTTGTAACACCGCCAAGTGAAGAAGATATAAATGGAGATCTTCCTACTGGAGTTCCAGTATTACCAAAAACTGGAGCAATAGATTCTACTTTCTACTATTTACTTGGAGCTATTCTTATATTTATAGGTTTTAAAATTAGAAGAAGATAGTATTTAAAAAGCCGCTCATTTAATTGAGTGGTTTTTTTTTTGTATTGGGTATGAATAGTAGAGTGATAGGTTAACAATAAAAAAGAGAAAGTGTGGTGAGCAAAATAACCTTTATAAAAAATGTTTTTAGTCTTTTTATGGAAAGGAAAGAATTTTTCCTCACATTATTTATACAGCATATGTATCTAACATTTTTAGCTATATTAATAATTACAGTTATAGGTATTGCGGTTGGTATTTATATGACGAGAAATAAGGTTTTAGCAGGGTTTATTATGGGCAGCTACTCTTATAAGAAAAGAAACTCTAGATAAATATCCTGAGCTTGAAGAGGTTCTTGAAAAGCTAACAGGGCAGATATCAGACGATGAGATGATTCAGATGAATTATCAAGTTGAAAAAGAAAATATAGACCCAAGAGATGTGGCAGAGCAGTTTTTAAAAGCAAAGGGACTGATATAATGGCAATAATTGAATTTAATGAAGTGAGCAAAGCCTACTCCGAAAATGTAGTATTAGACAAATTTTCTTTAGCTATAGAGCAAGGTGAGTTTTTGGTATTGCTAGGTCCTTCAGGCTGTGGAAAAACCACTATAGCGAAGGAGCTTATAAAACTAGTAGGTATGGATGAAGGCATGCTTAGAAGATATCCTAAAGAGCTAAGCGGAGGACAACAGCAAAGAGTAGGGGTTGCTAGAGCCTTAGCGGCTGACCCAGAGATCATTCTTATGGATGAACCATTTGGGGCTGTGGATGAAATAACTAGGAGAAATCTTCAAGATGAACTAATCAAAATCCATAGCAAGCTTAAAAAAACTATAATCTTTGTCACTCACGATATAGAAGAGGCTATAAAATTAGGTACAAGAATAGTGCTTCTAAACAATGGGATAATAGAGAGAAATGAAAAAAAGAGAGATTTTGTATTATTAGATGACAGAAGCGAATATGCCAAGAAATTCTTTGAGTCAAAGGATTTTATGGCTTATCTTAATACAATAAAAATCAAAGATTTAGTAATAAAACAGTTAGATATAAGCTTTGACCTTTATGACAGCAGTAGCTTAGTAAAATATGATTCTACTGTACTTCAAGGGATTCAAAAAAGCATAGAAGTTGGAAAAGAGACTATTTTAACAGTCGATGAAGAAAATAATCCATATGGATGGTTTTCTTTAACAGAAATATATAAAAAACTGAATAGTTAAATTATATTTAACCTTTTAATTGTTGAGATTTCAAGGAAAGAACATTATAATATAAATTATATCTTGTTTAATATTAATTTAGTTAGGTCAAATCTATTAAAATTTAGGGGTGAGGTATATGGGCAAAAATGTTCAACAAAGTATTCAAACAAAGTCTGGACTTGCAAAGCAAATCCTAGTGACTTTATTGCCACCTATTTTAATTGTTATGGTGGTGCTTTCAAGCATTGGATATATGTATTCAAAGATGATGATAGAAGAAGAAATATCCTATCAGATGGAGTATAAGCTAGAGCATACTATAGCTGAGATAAATCAGTCGCTTATAGCACACAAACGACTAGGAGAAGCTTTAGGAAAAACAGTAGCATCAAATCCTAATGTACTGACTCAGCCAGAATATGAAGCACTACTAGAGAGCTATTTGGAGGTAAATGACGATACCTTTGGGATAGGAGTTTGGTTTGAGCCAAATGTTTATAATAATATGCCAGCTTACTCTCCTTATGCATATAAAGATGGATCAGGAGTAGTGATAGACAATAGCTACTGGACAGAAGGAATAGATATCTGGAATGAGTCATGGTATAGGATAGGTGTAGATTCAAGTGGAGAAGGAGCTTGGTCAGAGCCATACTACGACCCTGGAACAGACGTGACTATGATTACTTTTTCATATCCTATAGTAAGAGATTCTGCAGTTATAGGTGTTGTTACAGCAGATATAGACCTTACAAGTATTCAAAAAATGGTAGCTGATGTGGAGCTTGCTAAAGGTGGAAGTGCCTTGCTTATCAGTAAGGAAGGCTTATATATGGCAGGTATTAATAAAGATGCTATCATGAAAAACAACATAGTAGAAGATGAAACTACTCTATTTCATAGCGTATCAGGAGATATATTATCTGGAGAGTCTGGAAATATGAGTATAGAAGCAAATGGTGGAAAAAACCTTATCTACTACGATATGGCAAAGGAGACTAATTGGGCAGTAGTTATAGAAATTCCTGAAAAGCAGCTTTTTGAAGGACTAAATAAGCTACTTGGAATATTTGTAGCTACATGTATAGGCTCTATTATTATACTGGCTATTATAATAGCTTACTTTGCATCCAATCTATCTAAGAGATCTAAGCGTATCAGTAAAGTTGCTGAGCATATTTCTGATGGATATTTAGCTGAAGAGATAGATGCCAAGGACGTGAATAAAAACGATGAACTAGGAGATATCGCTAGAGCATTTTCTAATATGCAGCAAAAGCTTCAAAGTATAATTGGCGGATTTAAAGAGGATTCTGTAAAAATAGACGAAAGCTCTAAACTGTTATCTTCATTTTCTCAAGATATGAGTACTACAGCTGAAAGCGTTGCTATGGCAATAAGTGATGTGGCAGCTGGCTCAGCTGACCAGTTCGAAAAGCTTAAGCTAATTTCAGAAACCATGTACGGCTTTGCAGAGGATATAGAGCAGATGTCAAAAGAAGTAAAAGGCATAGAAGAAGCTTCAAGTAATATAAAAACCTTGGCAGATTCGAGCTCTACAGAAATGAATATGGTTACAGAGTCCTTTGATGGACTTTACAATAACTTTAGTTCTCTTATAGAAAAGGTTAAGCTAGTAGGAGATAACGTAAGCAAGGTAAATGAAATCACAGAGCTCATAAACGAAATATCTGACCAGACTAATCTTCTAGCACTAAACGCAGCCATAGAAGCTGCAAGAGCTGGAGAAGCAGGAAGAGGCTTTGCAGTAG
>Ga0334893_1001945_pt1 | contig 17167 bp, 20 predicted proteins | sample GraSluR3_MG_5_FD_207218 | JGI IMG/M metagenome (GOLD analysis project Ga0334893, IMG submission 207218) | Sludge microbial communities from methane-producing bioreactor in Wageningen University, Netherlands - Granular Sludge_09_05-R3 | ecosystem: Engineered > Bioreactor > Anaerobic >...
GCGCGCCGGTGACCTCAGACGAAGGGCAGGCTTATTATTCTGCCATGAAGTGCGCTGTCAATTACGCGTTCACAAACAGGACCGTGATGACTTCGTGGGTTCGGGAATCGTTTGAGGGCGTTTTCCAGAAGAAGTGGGAAGAGATGCAGATGGATTTGATTTATGATGTATGCCACAACATCTGCAAGCTCGAGGAGCATGTTGTTAATGGGGAGAAAAAGCAGCTGTATGTGCACAGGAAAGGGTCGACTCGAAGCCTTCCTGCCGGGCATGAGCTTATTCCTGAGACTTACCGAAAAGTCGGACAGCCGGTTTTGATTGCCGGCTCAATGGGGACTGCAAGCTATATATTGGTTGGTGGCGAAAACGCTCCGGGAACTTTTTACTCAAGCTGCCATGGCGCAGGCCGCGTTATGAGCCGAAACGAGGCGATAAAGAGGTATCGCGGGCGGCAGGTGCAGGATGAGCTTTTGAAGGAAGGGATTGTCGCAAAGTCCACCTCTCCGATTGTTTTGGCTGAGGAGTCGCCAAACGCGTATAAGGACATTGATGAGGTTGCAAGGGCGGTTGATATGGCGGGAATCTCAAGGAAGGTCGTTAGGGTTGTTCCTGTTGGGGTTGTTAAGGGGTAGTTTTGGGTTTAACTCTTTTCTGAGTTTGAGTAAGCATTTTTCGGGGTTTTTCTTTAGCTCATGCTCCCAAAACCTCAATACTTTCCAGCCCTCTTTTTTCAGGATTTTAGTGTATTTCTTGTCTCGGGCAATGTTCCGCTCTATTTTTGCCTGCCAATATTCTTTTGGAGGCACTTTTCCGAGTTTTTTCCAATTGTAGCCATGCCAAAAATCTCCGTCTATGAAAATTACCATCTTCTTTCTTGTGAAGACTATATCGGGCTTGCTGGGCATATTGTAGTGGATGCGATAGCCCCGAATCTCGTTTTTTGAGAGAAGTTTCCTGAAATTTAGCTCTAAAGAAGTGTTTTTTGACTTAATTTTGGACATGACTTTGCTTCTTTGCTCTTTTGTGATTCTGTCTGCCATAATTCTAACCCCTGTTTTTCTTGATGCTCCCTTAAGTCAGCCATTATTTTATTTGCAATTGCTTCGGCGAGCTTGACGGGAACGGCATTTCCTATCTGTTTGTAGCCATCGGCCACATAGTTATAATGGAATATGAAGTCGTCTGGGAAGGTCTGTATTCTGGCACACTCTCTTATTGAGAGGCGCCTATAGAGATGTTCTTTTCCAGGCAAGAAAATCCTTTTGTTTTGCTCAATAAACTTCATTTTTGGGGCTTGTGGGTGAATTGGTGCGTGCCTTCCACCTGCTTGTATTGTGAAAGATTGCTCGTCCCATTTACGGACACGATTTCTGGACATATAAATTGTGGAAAAGCCACCATTCATATATTCGTGGTTTGCAATTGGTAGGTCTTGGTTTGTTAGGTTCTTTTCCTTGGCAGGCAAAGGAGGGGGCATATCCCCAATGGCTTCCTTCAAGGTAATCCGCTTTTTTTCAGGTGAGGGAAACTCGAACTTTTTGCCTAGGGATCTGTGGTACCCTACAACGATAACTCTCTTCCTCTCTTGTGGCACTCCGTAATCTTTGGCGTTCATCAGTTTATAGGTTACCTCATATCCTATCTCCCTAAATGCCTCAATGATTTTCCTGAATTCCTTGATGTGTGTGGGGGATAAGATTCCTGCCACATTCTCGGCAAGGAAAAATAGGGGCTGTTTTTCCTTAATCAAGTTTACATAGTCGTAGAAAAGCTTCCCTCGTGGGTCATCTATCCCACGCATTGCCCCTGCCAAGCTCCAGCTTTGGCAGGGTGGGCCACCAATGAAGCCAACAACATCTGGAACCTCGTCTGGCGAAATTTTTGTGATAGATTTTTTATTTATTGGAATTCCGTGGTTTTTCTCGAAGGTTTCCCAACATCCTTCCCAATTGTCGTTTGCAAAAACCATCTCAAATCCAGCATTTGTAAATCCGAGGTCTAAGCCTCCGGCTCCCGAGAAAAAAGAGGCGATCTTCATATTGAAAAGGTAATTAGTTTAGATTTGAGCATCTTGGCAGGATTATTGGGGTCGCATACTTCAATATCCTCAATGGAAATGTCCTTTTTAGCCTCCAGTGCCTTAATATCCTCTGGTGGGTAGGAAAGGTATTTTTCTTTTGTCAGTAATGCGAATAGCTGAAATTTGTTGTTCCCAAGCCCACAATGGTCTTCAAAAACTCTTAGAGGATTTTGTATGGACCACATACCCCTTATCCTCAACTCTGTTATGCCTAAGGGATCAACTCGCTTGACTTTACCCAATTCAACAGTATTATTTGTTTCAAATCCGAGATTTTCTATGGCTGAGCCAACTTCCTTCTTGATGGGCTCATGTATTTTGTCGTATACGCTGTGGTTTGCAGCGTAGCAACGCCCATGTACAAAAAATAGATACCTCATTTTCCCTTTCTTTGCGCTACCAATTGTGTAGAATATATCTTTTTCTTTCCATTTTCCTCCATCGCATTGCCTACAGTCACCAGTTATCCTAATATCAGTAGAGCGTAGCATATTTTTTGGTGGAGAGCTGTTAAGCGCAAGAGAGCCACCTAGACTTTCAAGCTTTTTTACTTCAAAGGCATCCCCTCCCTTAACTATGAAATCAGGCGGATTGTTTTGGTTGCCTGACCAAGAAAACACCTCAGAATACCTTTCTTTTTTCTTGTTGTGCGGAAACTCAAAAGATGAGGCAAGAGCATCTTTTACATAGTATTCTAATTGCTCTCCAACTGCATTTATTCGGATAAGGTATGTAGAGGAATAGCTCTTCAAGTCATTGTTCCTAAATGAGGAAATATTTAGAATTGCCCTTAAGAGGTTGCTTTCCATATTCGCTACCTATAACATAATTACTCTTGGCTTTATTAATGATGGGGTTACCCCCGCCCACTTCGATTTCTTTCACCCCCCTAATTTGCAGATGCCCCATATAAGCTCTCGGCTTATGTGTCTAAAACCTAAGCTCTCTTTTGCATTTGGGGCAGAGCCTCCTATAGCTTTAACAAATCCCAGCGATTAAGATACTCCTCGTTAATATCATCAAACTTTCTCATAGGGCTGTCCTTGTGTTTTTGCCCCTTTTTGCCCGGCGTTTTCAGCCAGTCGGAATGTCCTTTTTTGCAGGACTCCGCAACGACTTTGCTGGGCACGACGAAAAAATTGGGGCTTTTTTGGTTGTCGTTCAGATTGACAAATACATAATACAAATTTTCGGCAAAATAATCCTCTGCTTTTTGGTTAAGAATCCAGCTTCTGCGTGAACCGCTATTTGTTTTTACCTGGATTCCTACCGTCTTGGTGGCATTGGAGTTTGAGCATAGGACATCAACACCTTTTGTATTTCTTAGGGTAATTGAAGCTATAAGACCTCTTTTAGACAGTTCTGCCGCCACATAATATTCTCCAGATACGCCTGCTAAAACTGGGCTTAACTTGTCTTCAGGGGACATAATATTTCCTAAACTGAGCTTATAAGTCCTTTTTTGGGTTCTCAAAAAATGTGGCTTCTATCTAACCCCTCTCAACCAATAAGATTATGGCAGGCAATTACTCCAAACTGGACGAAGAATCCAAATCCTTCCTGAGAACGGTTATCCGTGACAATACTCCGATTTCTCATCTACCCGCCAAAAATAGGAATATTCTCTCATCACCAATTTCTCTTGCCAAATAAACGATTTTTAAGCCGCAATCCCGGCGAACAATACCCTATTTAGCCCCTAATTATATAATGGTTAAGCCAAAATTACTGATAAGCGCCTGCCTGGAATTTGAAAAGGTAAGGTATAACGGGCAGTCAATTCCCTCGGAAACTGTAAGAGCGCTCAGCCCTTTTGTTGAATTTATCAAGGTCTGCCCTGAGTTTGAAATAGGATTAGGGGTTCCAAGAGAACCGATAAGGATAGTTAAAAAGGGCGGCGAGTACCGGCTTATTCAGCACAATACAAATCTTGATGTAACCGATGCCATGAACGGGTTCTCGGAAAAATTCATTAAAAATCTTGGTTCTGTGGACGGGTTTATTTTCAAGTCAAAGTCTCCGACGATGGGTGTGAAGAATATAAAAGTCTATTCGGGGATGAAAGGCTCTCCTGTTGTTGAAAGATGCGGCGGCTTTTTTGCGTCAGCAATCTCGGAAAAATATGCGGGCTACCCTATAGAGGAAGAGGACCGCCTTAGAAACAGGCAAATAAGGGATCACTTTCTGACAAAATTATTCTTATTCGCCCGCTACCGTGATGCTAAAGATAAGGGCGCGCTCGAAGAGTTTCATAGGGCAAACGAGCTGCTGATAAACTTCTACAGGGGCAACAAGGCGGTGGAATTGAATTTCCGGGATAAGGGCTACTTTGAGATGCTCAAAGAGATTACGGAAAAACCGCCTTCATATAGGGAAATCGCCGATTTCTTCCGAAAAATTATAGGGGATAACGAGATTTTGGAAAGGTATTTAAACAATAAGGTAGGTTTTGAAGCCCTAAAAGAGGTGTCAAAATTGCTTATTTCAGACAAGAGTCTGCTTGAGCAGACATTCTATGAGCCTTATCCAAAATTGCTGATTGAAAACGCTGAGCCGGACAGAGAAAAGGATTATTGGAAGTAAAGGGAGGTGAGATAGATCTTATTCAGCTCAATTCCCGGCAAACCTCTTTCTGGGGCGAACTTTGCCTCTCAAGGTACTCGCTTATGCCTTTTCCCATATTAGGTATTTGTCCGAGGGGCTATATTGAGGAGATTGAATTACATCAAATAGGATAAACGGCAATAATCTTATGGAAAAATTAAAGCCGATTTCCGCCCAAAAATTGATCAAAATTCTCGCGAAAATCGGATTCAAGTGCCTTCGGCAGAAAGGAAGCCACGTTTTCCTGAAGCATCCCGACGGCAGAAGAGTGACCATTCCCGTCCATCCAAACCAAAAACTAGACAGAAGCTTAATTCAGACAATCCTGAGAGAAATTGGGCTTTCAAGAGAAGAGTTCCTTAAGCTACAAGGCAGTTGCTAGAGTCTCCATCTAAGCTCAACTTTTGGATTCCAACGAATTTTATCGGCTGAATATCTGTTTCAACCTCAAGATAAAGCTCAATTGCTTCTTTCATATTTTTCATTAATTCGTCAAGGGTTTTTGCCTGTGAGTGGCAGCCCGGAAGCCCAACAGCAGACCCGATGAAATAGCCGTCTTCGCCCCTCTCTATCAATATTTCAAATTCCCGGCCACAAGAAACAGACAAGCCCATAAGAGTATAATTTTTACGTATATTTACGCATTTCTTGACTCAATCGCCAGCTTTAGGAACTCGTCGTAGTTTCTGCACTCCTGAAATAGCTTCAACTTGGCGAATTTTGGCAACTGCTTAATAGAATACTCGGCTTTGGCGGCGGCTGATTTATCAGGGACAGAAATCGTTCCGAGAAGCTTAAAAGGCCTTCGGCTTTTCGTGTATTTGGCGCCGATTCCCGCCCAGTGGGCTTCGAGCCTCTTGGGCAGATTGTTTGTGATACCGCAGTAAAAGGTTTTGTCCCGGCACTCCAAAAGATAGACCACCCAGGTCTTTTCACAAGGCTCCATAATCCTTAAAGCCCGAAAACTACACCTTGATTAACAAGCCCTAAAAAAAGCCGCATAAAGCCAATTTAAGAGTTTAAAGATTATGGCGCAAATAGCAGATATCCTTTACGGCAAAATTGATGTTTCGGCAGTCAGGCCTCTTCTGAAATGCCCTGCAGTAAGCAGGCTCTCGGACATTTCCCTGTCGGTCCTGCCCGAAACTTTTACCGGCATGAAAATGGCAAGCCGCCTTGAGCACTCGATTGGAGTTTGCGGCCTTGCCCAAATCGCCTGCAAAAAATGCCCCAAACTTGACAAAATTCCAAATCTTTTGCAGGCGGCGGCCCTTCTCCACGACGCAGGTTCCCCTCCATTTTCCCACCTATCAGAAATTTTCATGAAAGAGGTTTTTGGAAAGACACACGAGGAAAACGTTGATTTTGCCCTAAATTCCCTCAAAGAGCCTCTATCAAAAATGGGGCTTTCCCAAAAAGAAGTTGAGGAAGCCATTAACGGGGGGCTTTTTGGAGCGCTAAACGGGGGAAAGGAAGAAATTGACCTTGACAATCTGGACAATACATTGAGGTATGGTATTTACACAGGGCAGATTGACCCTAAAAAACTGCCCTACAGCCCCGAATTTCTGGCAGGTTCAGCCATACTGAAAGGCCGCAGGTGGCAAATCCCAAATGGCTCCAAAGAGGTTATCTCCCAAATTCAGGAATATCACAAGGTCAGGCAAAAAGTCTACAACGAATTTGTGTATTCCGACTTTAACCTCTCAAAGAGCGCATTTTTATTCAATGCCCTTTTTTTGGCTTTCAGGAATGAGGAGCTTGGCAAAAGATTTTTCAGCCTGACCGACACTAAAGCGGTAAGCTATCTTTTGGAAAACTGCAGCCAAAATACCTCAAAAATTATCCGCCGGCTGCTTGAAAAAAAGGAAGTTTTTAAGTATTTTGAGGTTTGGACGAAAGAGCCTTCAGCGCGGCTAAAATCCGTGTGCCAAAATCCTCTAAAAGCGGGAAAGGTATGCGAAGAAATCTGCGGGGACTTTGGGATAAAGCCCTATGAATTGGCCGTATATGGAACCAAAAGCTCGGCCTGCAAGGGAGATGCTTCCCCCGAATATATTCTTAAGGTATTTGGAGAGCCGGGGCTAAACCTTAACCATTCCAAATTGGGGCAGTATTTTTAAAAAAACAGAAATTTTAGGCTTTAGTAGACAAAACCTATGATGATTCCGCCTTCCTTGCCTTCAATGTCCCTGTCTGTTGTAATCGCGTATTTTGGGGTGGAAACCAAAAGATGCCCCACATTCTCGCCCGGAAGAAACCTGAACTTATACTTAATAATCTCGCCTTTTCCAAAGGATATTCTCGGCTTGACAACTTTGAGCTCATTTATCCTGCCGTTAAGCTCAACGCGGAACTGGTGGTAATTGTTTTTGGGCTGCACATCATATTTCTTAATATAGCCCTTCTCTTTTAGCACATCCAGGAGGTTTTTTACAAGGTTACTGCTCTCTACAGTTGTTTCACTTTTTCCGACAGCTTCGGCATTCTTTATTGCCGAGAACACATCCGCAAGCAAGTCATGTCTCATAAATGTAGACTGAAAATAACTTAAATGTCAGCCATTTCTTGAAAGAAGGGGCGGACACACCCAAAGAACAATTTATATATAATTTAGAGTCGTGTAGGATAAGGATTTTAAATTTCTCCCTATTAGATTATGCCTTGCGGAAAAAAAAGGAAGAAGGGAAAGATTAAAACCCATAAGCTCAAAAAGAGAAGGAAGGAGAACAGGCATAAGAAATAGTGAAATCTGAATTATATCTACTATTATGGCTCTAAATACCATTCTTGCGGCAGACGTAATTGTAAAGAACAGTTTAGGGAAGGTTCTTCTGCTCAAAAGGCGACCGACTGAGAGAGCCAATCCGAATAAGTGGTCTTTTCCCGGCGGAAAGATTGAGGTTGACGAAAGCCCGATGGATGCGGCAATTAGGGAGGCAAAAGAGGAGTCGGGTCTTGACATACGGGTGGGCAAAAAGCCCGATTTTACTCATTTTTACAAGGCTTCTGAGGAGTTTGGGCGGGATATTATTGTGTATGTTTTCAGGGCGAAAGCTGCCGGGGGAGAGGTGGCTTTAAGCGAGGAACACACAGAATTTGGGTGGTTTTCATCAGATGAGCTAAAACTATCTGAGATGGACCTTGCGAATGTTGTTCGGCAGGCGCTTGAGCAGAAATGGTTCTGATTTTTGAAAAAATACGCTTATTGTCGAATACACACCAATATTTATATAATTTTTCCCCAAAATTTAAATATGCAGTATATGGGGATTACAGGGTGGACTAACAAGCACTTTGTAAAGTTGCAGTAATCCCCGCAATAATTTCTTCTTTTTCGGACTCAAAATGGGACGGGCTTCTTGCGGTGGGGAATATTTTACACAAAATCTTTTTGAATGTGTGGACCTTTTTTGCGGGGTCATTATCCCTGCGGCGGCAATTAAAGGGTTTAGGAGAAGGGGCGGAAAAGAAAGGGAACTCGGCTTTCACAAACAGCAGTGCCTTGAGATAATAAGCGAAGCTATGGTTTTAAGCTCGGTTAAGGAGGAGCTAAGAGAGGCGGTTGAGAAAAGCTATCGCGAGGCGATTTCTATGCTGGAGGTTGAAAATGGCTAAAATAATATATACCCGAAGGATAATTTATGAGGTGGTGGTCAAAAAGATGACAATTTCTTTTAAGAAAGACCGATTCCCTGGGGCGGCATATTTTAGCCCCGGACTATATTCTAGAGGTGCTGATTATGGCCGCTGAATTTGGAGATACCTGTCCATATACAGGATTTATACCCTGCATTCCCTTAGGCAGTATATGTGATATAGGCCGGAGACTTAATGGGCTTGAAACCGTATATCAATACTGGGTAAAAAAGATAAGCCCCAACAACCTTACTGACCCCGGAAGGCTTAGTTATATTCTTAGCCGGATGGAAGGCTATGCGAAAAGTGTCGGTTTTGCAATAGAAAAAAGCGGATTTGGAGATAAAAGGGCATTAGAGCTGAAAAGAGAATTAGATGGCCTGCAAAAAGATTATCTTAAGAGGATTGGCTATCTGGGTCCCTGCGGAACCGCACCCGTTATCGAAATGGTCCCGCTATCCGGGGAAATAGAAGAAATAGACTTAAGAGGAGTTCCTGTAGAAATAGACCTGACCGGATTAGACCCTTATGAAAACAATTAGCGGCAATTAAACCACAATAGAAGCCAATTTGCCGATAGGCAGGAACTTCTCTACAACTTCCCTTGCAATAGGCCCTTTTATCTGCGAGCCGAGAGGATTGAGTTTCTTGTCTACAAGGATTATCGCATTGTCCTCAAAGCAGAGCCTCATTCCGCTATGCCTCCTGAATTCCTTTTTCTGGCGGACAATTATCCCGTAATGGACCTTGTGCCTAAGCTTAAACTGGCCTTTTGTGACTGTGCAGGTGACAATTTCCCCTACACCTCCTTTAGGATATCTCCTTTTTCTCCCTTTATAATTCTTGAAGTTTATAATTTTGACTTTCTTCGCGCCGCTGTTGTCCGCGCAGTTTAGGACGCTCTCGGTAGTCAAAGCCCGAACCACATTGCTTGAGACTGCTTTCATTCAATAATTGGGCGAAAAATTTAAAATAGGCTTGGATTTATCCATAAATCCCAATCTGCCCAAAACCCCCTTATTAATCCCAATCTGCCCTAAAAAACCTCCAAAATTGCATCAAGCCGCCGCTCTGCGGCTAAACAAAAGGAAACCGGACTGCGGTTAAATAACAGGATATACAATATACAAGATAAATAAAATATTGCGGGATGTATTTATGTTCAGAAAAAAGGCTGAGAAATCCTCATTTTCAGGATTCTTAATCGAGCTTATGGATAAAAAGTACCCTTATTTATTTGCCTTCTTAGCCGCATTTCTCATCTTTTTTAAAGCCCTCAGCTATTTTTTCCCGGTCCCTCTTTCGTTTCAGGCCCAGCTTATTTTTTGCGCCGCAATATTATTTGGCTATTTTGTGCTATATCCGCTTGAATACATAAAAAAGCGCCAGAATATTATCTTCCTGGCGCTTATCCTGATTATCTTTCTTTTAAGCATTCAGGTAAGGCTTGCAACCGTCAATGAAGAAGCCGTATATGGCGAGAAGCTGTCCTCTGCCCTCAGGTATATCGGGCTTAGCGTGTCTAATTCTGATCAGCCCTACCTTCTTGCCGCAGACCCGCATTATTGGCACTTCCAGTCAGAATATGCCTATAAGATTATAACCGGGGAGCCTGTGCCTGAATATGACTATAGGAGGCTGCACCCCGAATACCTGCCGCTTAAGCCCCAAGCATTTTCCTATACTGTTGCATACAGCTACAAATACTTCAGTTACTTCAAGGAAATGGAGTTCTACCGCTTTCTTTTCTGGCTTTCAGCAGTAATGGGTGCGCTTTGCGTTATCCCTGCATTTTGGCTGGGCCGGGAGCTTCATTCAAATACAGCCGGGCTTTTTGCCGCATTTTTTATCGGGCTTACCCCCTCCTACCTCTCCCGTTCAATGGGTGGTTTTTTGGATACAGACGGGCTAATTGTATTTTTGTCCCTTTTAACCATGGCATTTTTTATTTCCGCATATAAGAGAGCGGACAGCAAAAACCCGACTAAGCCGCTTCCGCTTATCCTTGCGGCGCTGTCAGGTCTAGCTTTGGCAATGTTTGCATTTATCTGGGGTTCGGGATTTGCTTACATGCCTTGGCTTTTTATGGGCCTTTTTGGCCTCCATTTTTCCTATATGGTCTTTCTTGCCAAGGGAAGCGGCATAAAACAAAAGGCCAAAAACAGCCTTAGCTTTTTCAAAAGCCATTTTGCAATATATATTGTGCTTGGGCTGGTCTTTCTGGCAATCACATTCCCTTATTTAGGATTTTCTCCCGCAAAGGAAGTTATTGCAGTAACCACATTTTTCCAGTCATCAAAAGCTGAAGGGGGAATATTCCCTAATGTGCTGGTATCAATCTCTGAGGCTATGAGTGTCCCGCTGATGGATGTTGTGGCAAGGACCCATCCATTTGTCTTTGGCCTGGGGATTCTTGGCTTAGGGATGCTTTTAGTGCTCTCCCTGCAAAATATAGGTAAAGATTCTATATTTCCGGTAACCTTTTTGCTCATGTTTATCTGGATTGCCCCTACCTTATACGGAAGCTTATTTTCGGTAAGGTTTGTCCAGCTTCTGGCCATACCCATGGGAATATGCGCAGGAATTGCTGTAGGAATATTATTTAGAAGGGCTTATATGCTGAGAAATTATGGTGAAGGGAAAGAATTGTTCAAGCTTGTGGCCTCCGCTCTGATAATCACATTTATGGCCCTGTTTTTCCTAAGCCGGCTTTTCACAGCGCAAGACTCAATATATATGCAGGCAGACATTTTGTCAAACCAATACGGGACAGGAATAACTTCGGGATGGGCAAGCTCTATGGGCTGGCTTAAGGAAAATACCCCCGAATGCACTGTTGTTGCAACTTATTGGGACCCGGGCTACTGGATAGCTTCGCTTTCGGAAAGGCGGACAATTTATGACGGGGCAACCCAAAACAATATAAGGTACACGGCAGTTGATGACTTAAACGGCCTTGACTGCATGAAAGACCGCCAGGGGTACACAATTACTTGGGAGGCTATGAAAGAGATTTGCGAGAGAAGGGGCATGCACTCAAGCGTCTACTGCCCGACCATACATACCGAAAGCCCTGAAAAACTATACTGCGTCACATCAAGGATGCAGGATATGGCAGGAGTAATTTATACCTCTGAGGAAATAAGGGCGGCCAAGGTGCTTGAAACCTATATGGGCGAGTGCAAGGACCTTTATTTTTTGGCATCAAATGACCTTATCGGGAAGTCGCACTGGTGGTCCTACTTTTCAAACTGGGACCCCGAAGCGGGAAGGGGAACTGCATACCCGTACTCTATAACCTATTTAGGGGGAGAGCAAGACCTTCGACTTGAGAAAGGAAAGGTCCTGATATATGATCGCTGTCCACCGCGCTCTTTTTGTCCTACATTCATTATAAAAATTACTGAATCCGAAGGCGTTCAAAGTATTGAGCCATACCTTTTGCAGGATGGAAAATATTATGGTGTAAAAACGCTTGTAATCCATTATAATGGAACACCTATGCAGATGTCTTTTTCCGAGTTCCAGATTCCCGGCACTCTATGGGTTGACCCGAGCATGCAGGTGGTAATATACATGCCGCCGCAAATAGAAAACTCAATGTTTACTAAAACATTCTTTTATGGAGGGCAGGGCCTTGAATATTTTGAGCCTTCCTATGCCGCTCCTGATGTTAAGCTTTACAGGTTTAATGTTGAGAAATTCAGGGAGGATTTTGAGGCTGGCTTAATATAGGCGAGTTCTATATACTTAATCTTTGGATTCCCCGTGCTCTTGGCACATAGGACATAATTAATTTAGAATTATCGCAAAAGCCCCAAGCACTTTGCCGCCTGCTCCGAGAACTCGAATGCAGGAATGCCCCTGCTTTCAAGAATTTGGCGGGCTTCGACCACTTCGCGCCCGCCAATAAAGACCCCCAGAACATTTTTGTACTTTGAAATTCTCCTTGCGGTCTCTTTCGGGTTTGTCATCTCCTGAGGGGTCAGTATTACAAGAATATTTGCCCCTTCCTCTGAAAGGAGCTTTATTGCCTGCTCGTAGCGCTCCGGCGTGGCATCCCCAAGAATATCTGCCGGATTTCTCTTGCTCCAGTTTTCAGGCATAAGCCTATTAAGTTTTTTTAGGGCCTTATCTGAAATCTTCTTGAGGGCGACCCCTTCTTCTGAAAGCAAATCCGCCGCCGCTGTCCCGGGGCCCCCGGCATTTGACAGGATTATCACTTCTTTTCTTTCCATTTTGCTCATTTTAAGGAACATAAAGGCGTCCTTCATTGTCTTAATTTCAGTTACCCCAACCTGACGGAAAATATCCTTATAAACCCCATAGGAGCCCGCCATTGCGCCGGTGTGAGTTTTTGCGGCCAGCTTCCCTTCCTCAGTCTTTCCGACCTTAAGCGCATATATGGGCTTTTTTGACCTTTTGCAGGCATTCATAAACTCTTTTCCCTGCGAGAGGCCCTCAATATAGAGAATAATCTTTTTTGTATTAGGGTCTGCCTGAAAGTAGTCTATCAGGTCATGGAAATTTACCCCGTAAGCATTTCCGAGAGAAACTATTTTTGAAAAGCCAACCTTATTATAGGCGCTCCAGCTTATTATTGATGAGCAAAACGCCCCGGACTGAGATATAAGCGCATAGTCCCCCTTAAGCGCGGGTTTCATAAAAGTCGCATTCAGGCTTACTGAGGGCACCTGGATTCCTATGCAATTTGGCCCAAGTATCAATATATTGTTTTTGGATGCGGCAAGCTTTACTTTTTCCCCAAGGCGCGCATTTCCCGCTTCCGCAAATCCGCTTGAGATTATTATGCAGGACTTTAGGTTTTTTGCCTCCAAAAGCAGTTTTGGCGTAATCTCCGCTTTTGTTGCGATAATTCCAAGGTCAACCTCTTTCCCTACCGACTCAACAGAAGGGTAGCACTTAAGGCCCAAAATCCTTTTTGCCCAGGGATTTATCGGGTAAATCTCCGCCCGCTTTTTGTATGGCAAAAGGTTTCTAAGAACCATATTGCCCACTTTTTCCTTTTCCCTTGATGCCCCAATCACTGCAATAGACTTTGGGCAAAAAAGCGGCTTGAGGTCCATAAATTTAGCTTGAAAGTTAAGATAAAAGGCGAGGTCCAATTTTAATTGAAGATTTGCGGGGAATTAATTAGGCTAAGTTAGTCCCGGAAGGTGCTTAAGTTAACTGCCGAGGTTATGCCGGATATCACTGGCCTTAGTAGTTAGGAAAGATAGCCTTTAGGCAGTTTTTGCCAAAATTTCAAAAAGTTAAAATAAATGTGTTCTTGTGTATTATATTTCCTTTATCTTCTCAACGATAAAGTCTTTGAGTTCCGGGTTGTCAGGAACTGCAATTGACTTTTTGTATCTCTTGCTTCCGTCAGGAGCGAAAAAACCCCTTGCAATCTGAAGGAATTCTGTCTCTCCGTCCTCGCCTTTAGCGACTTTTCTTGCAATCTCTAAGAAGTTGTTGTTCCCAAAGGAAATTTCTTCGCTTTTCAGTGTTTCAAATTCTACATCTGCCATTGTTTTTCACTAAATATTACTTGTTTTGAAATTTTATAAACTACCCTAACTCTGAATAAATGCCTCTCTTTGCTTCTATGCCCCGATTCTTGCAAGGAAGCTTTCGGGATTTGCGTTATATTCAGCCAGATATTTTCCGACCTCCTTATAATCAAATATCTTATTTTCGGTGAGCCACTCCAATATCTTCGCCTTGTTTTTTATATCTTCCTCTATATGGTTTTTGTCGGCTCCTGTATTCTCAACGATTTTCCTTAAAACAACAGAGCGCCCGACTATCTCAAACTCGTCGGTCTTTGGATTCCACTTGAAAAGCTTATTTACATAGGGCCTTTTTGCTTTATAATCCATTCCGGCTATTTCCTCAACAGAAGTTATTCTCCTTACTGCTTTGTTTCCCTTCTTTACCTTGCCTATAAACACCACAATGTCCAAAATCTCAAGAAGAGTCGGAGGGAGGTTGATTGGGGGGGTGATAAGCCTGTCTATTAAGGTCTCTATTGACTCTGCGTGTATTGTTGCAAGCCCGGGGTGCCCTGTAGCCATGGATTGGAAAAGAACAAAAGCCTCCTTTCCCCTAACCTCACCTACTACAATCCTGTCAGGCCTTTGCCTCAAGGACTCCCTCAAAAGGTCAAACAAGGTTATGCTTCCCTTTCCTCCAACAACTTCCCTTGCCACTTCCGGCACCCAGTTTGGATGGGACAGCTGAAGCTCCCCGGTGTCCTCAATTGTTACTATCTTATTTTGCGGCTTTTCAAGCATTGATATGGAGTTTAGAAGCGAAGTCTTTCCGCTTGCGGTTCCTCCGGAAACAAGAATGGACCGCCCATGCTCAATTGCAAACCAAAGGTATGCCGCCATCTTAGTATCCAGTGTGCTGTAAAATATGTGAGTTACCGGCGTGAACGGCTCTGAACTGAATTTCCTTATAGTGAAATTGCTGCCCTTTCTTGCAATATCGGTTGCCAGTGTTGCCTGTATCCTGCTGTTGTCCGGGAGTATTCCGTTAAGCAGGGGGTGGGCTGTTGAGAGGTCTTTCCCGCACCTCTGCGCCAGCTTCATTACAAATGAATCCAGCTCCTCGCCGTTGTCAAAAACAATATTTGTCTTGAGGTTTCCAAATCTAGGGTCCCTGTGCACTATATAAATGGGTGTCCCTATCCCGTCGCAGGAAATATCTTCTATGTTTTCATCCTGCATAAGGGCCTCAATTTTGCCGTATCCCAAAAAATCCCTATAAACATAGTATCGGAATACTTTTATCAGGGTTGTAGGAAGGTCTAACTTGAAATATTCCATGGCATCGTCCACTTTTTTATAAACATAATTCTTGGCCTCGTATTTCCTTACTGCCGCAAAGTCGATATCAATTTTCTCCCTTATAAATTCCTTAATATCCTCTACAAATTGGGCTTCTCTTTGCCCTATAGAAGGCTCCACGACAATGTATTTTAGCTCATGGTGCTCTTTGTCCCAAAATATGTGCGCATACGCAAAAACCTCTTCATCCTTTTGCGGCTTTTTCGGGATAAGGGGGTATTTTATATCCACTTCATGGATTTCCTCTTTTTTAAAAGACAGCTCGCTTGGCTTTATATTTGACTTTATGTCAGGAAAAGGCAGGCCGTTATATTTGAACCTGTCCTTTTTTTCAGTCAGTTCCCCTTTGAGCATTCCCGGCCCGTATCCGCCAAAACCCATTCCAAACACGCCTTTAGGCCCGCCCTGGCTTGTAAGAAGCACATCATTTATAAGGTTTCCAAGGTCCATATGGTCAATTGACTTGTTCTTCTTTATAAATTCTTTGAGAAGCTCAAGGAGCATCGCCTTTTGCGCGTCGGTCATTTTTGCAAGAACCCTTTTCTGGTCGTCTGTCGGTTCAAGCCCAAGCTTTTTTAGAAGTTGGCTAAGGGTCGTTGCATCCTCTACCCTTCTTGGCATGTAGTTGATTATAATAGGCTTTCTTTTGAGCACAAATTGGGCATCGTTAATTATTTTTATAGGCTTCCTTTGCTTAACCCTCTTTTTTATAATTACTCGCGTCATTATCTTGTCAGGGTCACCTCCCCTCCTATATTGTCAATTACAATATGCCTTCCACTGCTTGTTGCAAATCCCTTCATTGTGCGGTTGAAGTCCAGAGTCTCCATTTGGATGCTTTGGCCGGTCTCAAAGTTAGAGATGGTCAGGGTTCTTCCATTCAGCTCAATTGTATACCGGTCTTCTGAGAGCCTTCCCGGTATTTCAGATATAAATCGGCACTCTGCCCCGTCACCGCACAAGTGGATTTTAGTAAGGCCCAACGACAGAAAATCCCCCATAAGGTAATATTGCTCTCTTTGAGTCTGGGATTTTAGGGAGGCTGTCGCAAAGGCAATTATCCCTGCAACCGAGAATACAATTGCGGCGGCTATCCCAAAAAGCAATATTTCGTTAATTATCCGATACTGGCCCTTCATAAGATTAAATCAGGTCTATTTTAATAATAGTCTTTATTGTGTCGCCCCGCTCTTCCCCAATTTTGGATATTACAATTTTGTTTCCCTTGCTTCCGGTAAGTGTGCCTCCTTCAGTTGTCACAATATCACGTGTATAGGTTGCGGAATCTGAAATCAGTTCCCTAAAAAGGAGTATATATTTTGTCTGGGCGTATTTGCGGTCTGACTGGAGCACTTGCGCTCCAAGAACGGTGTAGGAATCCTCTCCCCAGATTCCCTCATCAAGGTCGCAGTTTCTTGAAAAGCAAATAAACCCTCCCGGAGCATAAATGCTTCCTGAGGTTTCAAGGATAAATTCTATCCGGTTGTCTGCATCATACACCTTAATTTCTCCGGGCAGATTAAAAAGCACCTCTTCTCGCCCCCCGTTTCTTGCGACATCATCTATCTTTTTATCAAGGTTTTTTAGGAGAGTTTCGGCTGAGTAAAGCTCAGTCTTTCCCACATTTTTTTGCATCATCGGCATTCCCCACTGGTAGGCAATCCCGGTTATTCCGGCAAGCACGCCGATTATAAGGATTGAGGATACCAAAGGAGCCACACCCTTCAGGGTAATTACAGATTTTTTTGAATGTTTGTTCTTAGGCATAATATATATAACCATATTTAATATTTGCGGGTATCCCTAATTATAATCAGTGTTGCGCACATTAAAATGGCCACCCCCAGCCAAAGGATTTCCCCACCGACAGCGTCGCTCACAATATTTATCTGAACCCTCTTTCTCCCAATTTCTGCCCCTGTGACGGCGCTGACAATTACATCAAACTCATAGCTTCCAATCCTTGCGGCTGTGTCCAGGCGGATTATTG
>Ga0334893_1001950_pt1 | contig 17133 bp, 10 predicted proteins | sample GraSluR3_MG_5_FD_207218 | JGI IMG/M metagenome (GOLD analysis project Ga0334893, IMG submission 207218) | Sludge microbial communities from methane-producing bioreactor in Wageningen University, Netherlands - Granular Sludge_09_05-R3 | ecosystem: Engineered > Bioreactor > Anaerobic >...
TTTGCCATCCGACTTCCTTCAGATTCCACCTCGCGATGGACACCCTTGTCATTGGCTATGTGTTTCCCACTATCAGGGCACACTATGGTCTTACACCGATTAGATTACGCCCATGCTGGGCGAACAAAAAAGAATCCTCCCAGGATAAAACCCGGGAGGATTCTCTGTGTCACTAAATATCAGAAAAATGTGAAAAATACCTGGAAATTGGATGTAAATACGTTATAATATGGGTAACGGGAAATATTATAAAGTGATAAAGGGAAAACGCAATTAAAGGAGCCGGGATATGAAAACTAATAATGCCAAGCCTGACCAACTAATCTATTGTAGCGTGTCATTCAGCAAGGATGGCTACACCTATTATTACAGAACGGAAGACGAAAAGCTGGAGACAGGCGACAAGGTTGTTGTGCCTGTTGGACCTGACAGGTTCGAAAGAGTAGGGGTCGTTGAGGAGATTGAACATTTTCATCCCCATGAGGTACCCTATCCAATAGAAAAGACCAAGTTTATCCTAAGAAAGTGGGACAATGAAATGATTCAGGACTCTCAAGAGTCAAATATGTACGTACTGTGTGACAAGGAAAAACATTCAACTAAAATACACGTATGGTTTGAGATAAAGGATGGCTGCCTTAAGATCTCAGGCCAGGACCTTGGCAGGGCTGCTGGAGATTTCTTCGGTGACAACGAATACGAATATTTCTATGACTTTGACAGCTACAATACAGAAAGACTCTTACAACTGTTATCCAGCGAAGACAGGGATGGCCTTGATGAGTTCAAGAGACGCTTCAGTGGAAATTTTGGGATCAAGAAGTTGAGGGAGTTCTGCGAGGAGAACAGGATCAAGTACAGGTTTTTTTCGTTTTAAGCTTTGGGAAATTATTTAGAAACAGATGTAGTACTTAATAAGGAGGAATAGCATCTATGGACAATGGCTTATATGAGAAAATCATTGGTAACATTCTCAAAGAAGAATTGGAATCTATTAATAATTTGGAGACTAGGACTGTAGATGACAGCGAGCTTCCAAGAGTACTTTCAATTTCATATCAAAAAAAGATTCGAGAACTAATTTCAAAGATTCCAGATAAAGCTGATAGAAATGAATTCATAAATAATCTAAATAGAATTCTTAAACTTGGACATTTTGAATATAGCGATGATGTGTATCAGGAATTACTAGCTATCCATGAAGACAAGGATCAGTTTAATGATTTAGTTAATAATAGACCCAGGACTTCAATTGCTTCAAGCACCCTATTCACAGGATTCACGGGACCGACTTTAGAAAGCGAATTAAGTAAGGAAATCAGAACGGCTGATGAAGTGGATTTTCTAGTTTCATTCATCAAGTACAGTGGGTTAAGACTTATCTATGATGATTTGGTTGAGTTAACTAAGAAAAACAAACTACGTGTAATAACAACTTCATACATGGGAGCATCAGACTATAAGGCAATTTTAGAATTGTCAAAATTACCCAATACAGAAGTAAAAATATCATTCGACACTAAGAGGACAAGACTTCATGCCAAAGCATACTTCTTCAAAAGAAATACAGGTTTTAGTACTGCTTATATTGGATCATCTAACATATCAAATCCAGCATTATCTAATGGATTAGAATGGAACTTAAAAATATCAGAATATACATCAAAAGATGTTGTAGATAGTTTTATTAAGAATTTTGAAACTTACTGGAATGATGATGAGTTTATAACTTTTGACCCCAACGATGAACAAGTGAGAAATGAGTTAAAGGAATCATTACAACCACAAATTGGTGATGATTCAAGTACTCATGTTTTTTTTAATCTGAAACCTTACTCACATCAAAGAGAAATACTTGAAGACTTAAGGCTGGAAAGAGAAGAATATAATTCATATAGGAATTTGGTGGTGGCTGCAACCGGTACTGGTAAGACTATGATTGCTGCCTTTGACTATAAATCCCAAATAGAAGGCGACGACAAGAAGTTACTCTTCCTTGCTCACAGAAAAGAGATTCTTGAACAAAGCTTATATACATTTAGGAATGTCCTAAAGGACCAAAACTTTGGTGAACTATGGGTAGATGGTATTGAACCTGTTAACAAAGAACATATTTTTGCTTCGATCCAAACTCTTAACTCGAATAAAAAGTATGAGGGTTTAAATCCCAAACATTTTGATTACATAGTTATTGATGAGTCACATCACGCTTCTGCATCGACATATTTGAGAATTCTAGAGTATTTTAATCCTGAAATATTACTAGGATTAACAGCAACACCTGAAAGAATGGATGGAGGGGATATATTAGAACATTTTAATAACAGGATCGCTTCCGAAATCAGATTGTCAGATGCAATTAATCGAAAATTATTATCCCCATTTCATTATTTTGGAGTATCCGATCCTGAAGACCTTAGTCACCTAAGATGGTCAAGAGGCGGATATGAGATAAGTGAACTTGAGAATGTATATACTAAGTCAAAGCAAAGGGTTCAAGTTATAATTGATGCGATGGAAAGATACCTAAAGGATTTACATAGCTTTAAGGCTATAGGGTTTTGCGTAAGCAAAAAACACGCAGATTTTATGGCAGAATCATTCAACAAGGCAAAAATTCCATCAATTTCATTACATTCTGATATTGATAAAGAAACTAGGAAAGCCGCAAAGAAAAAGCTACAAAAAGGGGAGATCAATTGTGTTTTTACTGTGGATTTATTCAATGAAGGTGTAGATATCCCAGATATAGATACAGTACTATTTTTAAGGCCTACAGAATCACTGACAGTATTTATTCAGCAATTAGGAAGAGGATTAAGATTATCAGAAGATAAAGAGGCACTAACGGTACTGGACTTTGTTGGTAGAGCTCATGTAAATTATGATTTTACATTCAAACTAAGATCTTTAATTGGAAGAACACGAAGAGGAATTAAGGACGAGATTAAGGATGATTTTCCAAACATGCCTATTGGTTGCCACATTAAGCTTGAAAAAATTGCCAAGGAATACATACTCAATAACATTCAATCATCAATATTCAATGTGAACGATTTAAGAAAGATGATCATGAACTTTAGGATCAATTTCTCAAATGAATTGAATCTCAAGAATTTTTTAGATAATTACGGAATAGACAAGAATAGGTTTTATTCTAAGTACAGATTTATAGAACTACTAGTCGATACAGGATTAAAGGATAAATATGAGGTTACGCATAAGGCTGAGCTAAAAAATGCACTTAGAAGGTTTTCTCAAATAAATTCAAAAAGACTTTTGATTTTTGTAAAGAGGTTACTGACTACGGATATAGAGTTAACTGATTTATCCAGTAGTGAAAGCAAGATGCTGGGAATGTTTCATTATACAATTTGGGGAGACAAACCCAATAATAGCTATGGAGATTCATTAAAGGAACTAAAGGATAATAATAAAGACATAGTTACGGAGCTACTTAGCATAGTAGACTATAATCTGAAATCAATTAGAATAATTGAGAAAGAGTATGAAGATAAAAATATACCCCTTGATATCTATGCTTCTTACAGTATAGATCAAATAATGGTAGCCTTTGAAATGACAACTGAAAATTTCAAATTCCCCATGCGACAAGGAGTAATATTTGCAAGGGAAAATAATACGGACATTTTCTTTATAACAATTAATAAGAATGAAGAAGATTACCTACCTTCAACTATGTACAATGATTATGCTATTAATAGTGAGTTGTTCAATTGGGAATCACAGAGTACAACTGGGGTTGAAACTCCAACAGGCCAAAGATACATAAAGGATAGAAGTAAAGATCATAAGGTCTTACTATTTGTTAGAGAGTATAGGCAAGAATATTATCAGGCAAAGCCATATATATTCTTAGGAAATGCAAGATATGTTTCTCATAAAGGAGAATATCCAATACAAATAGTATGGAAGATGGATCATCCAATACCTGAGAAGATAATTAAGGAGTCGAATTTGAGGGTAGTGAACTAGTCAAGAATATTATTATAAAGTAATTTTATTTCTATGTTAGGGGGTAATTAATTTGTCCAAGGTGGTGCAAGAAAATTTATTTGAAGGTACATCTAATAACGGGATTGATTTAGATGTAGTAAGATCAGAATTTTTAGAAGCTCAAGCACTAACCTGGCAAGAGTTATTCAAAGGTTTTGACAAGATTTATGTGATTACCTATTCAACTGCTATGAGCTTTGTTTGGGAAGTTGTTAGATTATATGACTATGCAGAGATAATTTTTGGTTCAGAGGAAGTTATATCAGAGCATTTTTATAAAATCATGGCACATCAAGAACGTACAATTGAAAATATTAAAGAGACAACAAACAATTCTAAACTCAATCTCATTGAAAGGGTTGAAGAGGGATCACTTAAACTATATGTTGCAAAGGATGATCTGTCTCATGAAAAGATATATATTTTAGAGTCTTACGACGGTAGATACAAGGTAATAACCGGATCTGCTAATATGTCAAATGCAGCATTTAAAGGATATCAAAGAGAGAATATAACATATTATGAAGGTGAAAACGCATATGAGCATTAGAAAAGTAAATTCGAGGAACTGAAAATAAAGTGTGCTTCAGATGTTACTAGAGAAGCAATAGTTGATGATAATCTTGATGAGAGCTTTGACAAACTCCCATTATTTAAAGATATTCACATTAAGAAAGTAATGATGATAGAACCTAAGAAGGTAGATAGTGAAGCCATCAAGTATACATTAAAGTTAAAAAAAGCAGTTTCAAGGATCAAGCTGGCAAAGATGCCAGACTCATTTTTCAAGAAATCTATTGGACAAGACACCAAAGTCAGTCCAATCGGAGCTAAAAGAAGACATCCGTAAAGTGTATGAAGCGGTTGATATGGATAGTGCAAGAGCAGCTAAAAACCATATTCTAAATAAGTATGAATCAAAAGCTCCAAAGGCAATGGAATTGCTCGATGACGGCTTTGACGACATAACAGCAGTCCTTAGCTTGCCTTTAAGATACAGAAAGAGATTAAGAACAAGCAGATGAGATAACAGAGAGCCAGGTAGCTTAGCTCGCTATTTATTCCACGGTCCTATTGACAGTGAGCCTCTTACGCCATGGAAAGTGGCATCAAGGGCATCACTCTATTTTGGATACAATGAATGGAGTCCGTGATGCCGCATTGGTAAGTCTACCATGGCGATATCTCACCATCAATAGGCTTTCGCGGCATAAACAGCTCAATTAAGCTGGATGTTTGACCACAAAATAATACCCGAGGAATTTACACACTAAAATGGACTTGACTAGATGTAGAGGGATCTAACAGTAGATTTAATGGTAGGGTAATATTTCTAAATGGTATAATAGATATTGAGTCAAAAAGCATATCATTATATTAAGTGACAGAGAGGAAGATCAAATATGGCGATGAAAAAGAGTGAGCTATACAGTAGATTATGGAAAAGTTGTGACCAATTAAGAGGTGGAATGGATGCCTCACAATATAAAGATTATATTCTCGTGTTGCTGTTCATGAGATATGTGACAGATAAATATTATGGGAAAAGAGATGCGCTCATAGAAGTACCAGAAGGTGGAAGCTTCCATGATTTAATAAAGCTAAAAGGTGACAAGGAAATTGGTGATAAAACCAACGTTGTCATCAGAAAAATGGCTGATGCCAATGACTTGGTAGGCGTTATTACTGTTGCTGACTTTAATGATGCTGATAAGCTTGGTAAAGGAAAAGAAATGGTTGACCGCCTTACCAACTTAGTGGCAATCTTTGAAGATCCTGAGCTTGATTTTGGCGGGAATGGTGCTGATGGAGATGATATTCTTGGGGATGCTTATGAGTATCTAATGAAGCATTTCGCTACTGAATCGGGTAAGAGCAAAGGTCAATTCTATACACCTGCTGAGGTTTCCAGAATAATGGCTAAGGTTATTGGAATAGAGAAGGCTAGAAGCCAATCTCAGACGATTTATGATCCCACATGTGGCAGTGGTTCATTACTTTTAAAAGCTGCTGACGAGGCCGAAAGAGGCGTTACGATTTACGGGCAGGAAAAAGATGTTGCCACAGTAGCTTTGGCAAAAATGAATATGATTCTTCATGGAAATGAGATAGCTGAAATTCAGCAAGGTGATACTATTTCATCCCCTGAGTTTAAGAACCCGGATGGAACCCTAAAGACCTTTGATTTCGCTGTAGCAAATCCGCCATTTTCAACGAAATCGTGGAGTAGTGGTTTAGATTCCCAAAATGATGAGTTTGAACGCTTTACCGGATACGGAATACCACCTGCAAAGAATGGTGACTATGCCTTCCTTTTGCATTTCATTAAATCATTAAAGAGCAAAGGTAAAGGGGCAATCATTCTACCCCATGGCGTACTTTTCAGAGGGAACGCAGAAGCAGAGATTAGAAAGAATATTATTAGAAAAGGCTATTTCAAAGGGATTATTGGGCTGCCTGCCAATTTGTTTTTTGGAACAGGAATTCCTGCAGCTATTCTGGTAATTGATAAAGAAAATGCTGAAGCTCGAAAAGGCATCTTTATGATAGACGCCAGCAAAGGATTTGTTAAGGACGGAAATAAAAATAGACTTCGTGAGCAGGATGTCCATAAGATCGTAGATGTATTTAATAAACAGCTTGAGATATCAAAATTCTCAAGAATGGTATCCGTGAAAGAAATCGAGAACAATGAGTACAATCTCAATATTCCAAGATATATAGATAATCAGGAAGAAGAAGATATCCAGGATATTGCCGCTCATCTTCAAGGGGGAGTTCCATCTGCAGATATAGATGCACTGCAGAAGTATTGGGATGTTTACCCCACGATGAAAGAGTTTCTATTTAAAATAAATGGGAGAGAAGGCTATTATGATTTAAAGGTTGAAAAGGAAAAAATCAAAGAAGTCATCTTTAATCATCAGGAGTTTATTCTATATTCAGAAGAAGTTAATGCAGTTATCAATGGTTGGTCAGAGCGCCATAGAGACCGTTTTCTCCAAATAAATTCAGATATCGATCCCAAAGTACTGATCCATGACATAGCAGAGGATATTTTAGAATCCTTCTCATCGAGAACACTCATTGATAAGTATGATATCTATCAATACATGATGACTTACTGGCTGGAAGAGATGAAGGACGATGTCTATATGATTGTGGAAAATGGATGGATTCCAGATAAGGACCTTGTACCAGAGAACCTTGTTATAGACAAATACTTCTATGAGGAAAAAGCAGCTATTGAGAGTCTCGAAGCTGATAAAGATGAGATAACTAGACAGAAAGAAGAATTTGAAGAAGAAAACAGTGGTGATGAAGGCTATCTTGAAGAAATTAAAAATGATAAAGGAAATATAACAAAAGGTAGCTTGAAGAATCGCATCAAAGAAATCAAGGATGATCCAGATTCGGTAGAAGAGTTGAAAGTCTTGGAAGCTTATCTAAAGTTAGTAGATGATGAATCTGATGCAAATAAAAAGGTGAAAGATGCTGCTAAGGCCCTCGATAAAAAGGTCAATGAAAAATATAAAGTGCTTACAGAGGATGAAATCAAGACTCTGGTAGTCGATATGAAATGGATTCCTTATATCGTAAGAGAAGTGAATAATGAGATGGACCGAGTTTCTCATCGTTTGGCATCAAGGATTAAAGAGCTTGCAGAAAGATATGATGAAACATTGTCTCAACTAGAAGATGAAGTGAAATCCTATTCTGAAAAAGTTGAAAAGCACTTGGAAAGGATGGGGTTTGCATGGTAGAGGAAAGTAGACTACGAGAAGGGTATAAGACGACTGACCTAGGAATCATTCCAAGCGACTGGGAAGTTGTAGAGGTTAAAGAGGCATATGGAATTTACAATAATTTAAGGTTGCCGATAAGCGGCAAAATTAGAGAAACCATGCAGGGTAAATATCCGTATTATGGGCCTACAGGAATTCAGGATTACATCAATGAATATAGATTAGATGGTGAATACTCGTTAATTGGAGAAGATGGGGATCATTTTTTAAAGTGGCGAAATATGCCAATGACATTATTGGTAACTGGTAAGTTTAATGTGAATAATCATGCTCATGTAATTAAAGGTCTAAAAAATCATACTGAATGGTTTTATTGGTATTTCTATCACCGGGATATTACAGCCCATTTAAGCAGACAAGGTGCGGGTAGATATAAATTAAATAAGAGAACATTAGAAACATTAAAAATGGCTATCCCCTCGCTACTAGAACAAAAAATTATTTCAGACGCTCTTATGGATACTGACAATTTGATTAAATCGATTGAAAATCTTATTGATAAAAAGAAGAAAATCAAGCAAGGAGCGATGCAACAACTCTTGACGGGTAAAAAAAGACTTCCAGGGTTTAGTGGAGAGTGGAAAAATGCAATAATGAAAGATTTTATATATCTTCAAGTTGGGTATCCTTTTGAATCACAATACTTTAATAATAATGGTATTAGACTAATTAGAAATAGAGATTTAAAATCAAGTGATACGAAGCTTTATTATATAGGAATTTACGAGGATAGTTATGTAATAAAGAAAGGTGATTTGCTTGTTGGTATGGATGGAGATTTCATATTGAAATTATGGGATGAAGAAGATGCGCTCTTAAATCAAAGAACTGGTAGAATAAGGTCGAAAAGTAATATCAGTTTAATTTATCTCTATTATGCTTTAGAAAAACCTTTAAAGGATATTGAGAACAAGACTTTAAGTACAACTGTAAAGCATTTATCTCATGGGGATATTGATTTAATTGAAATCAGATTGCCTGAAATCCAAGAACAAAACGCTATCGCTCAAGTTCTATCTGATATGGACGCTGAGATTGAAGCATTGGAAGAAAAATTAGAGAAAGTTAAAACCATTAAACAAGGGATGATGCAAGAACTCTTGACAGGGAGGATTCGGTTGATATGAGTGGTGTAGGTCAAGTGGAAAGAAAAACTCAAGATAGAATTGTCAAGCTTTTTTCTAATACGCTTGGCTATACCTATCTTGGCAACTGGCATGAAAGAGAGAACAATGCAGCAATTGAAGAGGAATATTTAAGAAAGTACTTAGTTCGAAAAGGGTATACTCCTGATCTTATTAATCGCGCAGTGGATAAGCTGGTGAAAGCGGCTGGAAATCAGGTGGATAAGCTATACTATGCCAACAAGACGGTCTACTCTTTGATTCGGTATGGCGCTCAGGTAAAGGAGCATATGGGAGAGAACAATCAAACGGTTTCTTTTATCAACTTTGATGATGTGTATGACAATGACTTCTATATTGCAGAAGAAGTCTCTATCAAAGGAGAACACAAAAAACGTCCGGATATAGTTATTTATGTTAATGGTATTGCTCTTGGCGTCATTGAGCTTAAGCGTAGTACAGTTTCAATTTCTGAAGGCATCAGGCAGAATCTGGATAATCAAACTTCCAATTTTATTAGACCCTTTTTTCATACCATGCAGTTAATCATGGCTGGCAATGATACAGCAGGTATGCGTTATGGAACCATCGAAACCAAAGAAAAATATTACCTGACCTGGAAAGAAGACGATAAAGCGGATGACAGATTATCATTAGAAGTTGAGTCAATCACTGAATCACTTGATTATGTTCTGGACAAGCAGATTGTAGGGATGTGCCACAAAGAAAGACTTTTAGAAATCATCCATGACTTTGTTGTTTTTGATAGAGGTGTAAAGAAGCTATGTCGTCCTAATCAGTATTTTGGTGTGAGAGCAGCTTCACAAAAGGTGAAACAGCGTGAAGGCGGCATTATTTGGCATACCCAAGGCAGCGGGAAAAGCTTGACCATGGTTTGGTTGGCGAAATGGATCAGAGAAAATATTTCTGATTCCAGAATTCTGATCATCACAGACCGAGATGAACTGGATAAGCAGATCGAGAAAGTATTTAAAGGGGTAGATGAGGATCTTTACCGAACAAAAAGTGGAGCCGATCTGATTGAGAAGCTCAATGCTACAACCCCCCTGTTATTAGGTTCGCTGATTCATAAGTTTGGAAGAAAAGAAGGAGATTTGAAAGAATCAGATTATGATCAGTACATAGATGACCTTAAGAAGAGCCTTCCTAAGGATTTCAAGGCAAAGGGTGATATCTATGTCTTTGTAGACGAATGCCACAGAACACAATCTGGTAAGCTCCATGATGCTATGAAGGTCATTTTACCCAATGCTCTGTTTATTGGTTTTACCGGTACACCTTTACTTAAGAAAGATAAGCAAAAAAGCATTGAAGTATTTGGTGGCTATATCCACACCTATAAGTTTGATGAAGCGGTAAAGGATAATGTCGTACTTGACCTCCAGTACGAAGCTCGGGATGTAGATCAAGATATTACTTCCCAAGAAAAAATTGATAAATGGTTTGAAGCAAAGACCAGAGGACTTACAGACTATGCCATCGTTAAATTAAAACAACGATGGGGAACACTTCAGAAAGTGCTTAGCTCAAAGTCTAGATTAGTGAGAATTGTGAATGACATCATATACGATATGGAAACAAAGGACCGTCTTCAAAATGGAAGGGGAAATGCCATGCTGGTGGCGGGTAGTATTTATGAGGCTTGTAAATACTATGAACTTTTCCAAGTAGAAGGATTTAAGAAGTGTGCCATTGTCACCTCCTATTCTCCTAATATTTCAGATATAAAAGGTGAAAGTACTGGTGAAGATCAAGAGACGGAGAATATTGAAAAATACGAGATCTATCAAAAGATGCTAGATGGAAAGAATCCTGAAGATTTTGAAGAAGAAGTCAAGAAACAATTCATCGATGAACCTGCTCAGATGAAGCTCCTAATTGTCGTAGACAAACTGCTTACAGGCTTTGATGCACCACCTGCAACCTATCTTTACATTGATAAGAGCATGCAGGATCATGGGCTTTTCCAGGCCATTTGTCGAGTGAATCGCCTTGATGGAGATGATAAAGAGTACGGCTATATCGTGGATTACAAGGATCTCTTTAAGAGTCTTGAAAAATCTGTTGAGGATTATACTTCAGAGGCCTTTGATGGATATGAGAAAGATGATATTGAAGGGCTATTGACGAACCGATTGGATAAGGCCAGAGAAAAGTTGGACACAGCATTAGAAAGTTTGGAAGCACTGTGTGAACCTGTGGCGCCACCAAAAGATACATTGGCTTACATCAGATATTTTGTTGCCAAGGACACACTTGATAAAGAGGCTGTAAAGGAAAATGAACAGAAGAGATTGGCTCTATATAAGCATGTGGTAGCTTTCATCAGGGCTTATGCAGGTCTGGCCAATGAAATGGAAGATGCAGGCTATTCAAAACAGGAAGCGGATGAGATTATTCGTTTAACTAAATACTACGATAATGTTCGCCATGAAGTTATGCATGCAGCTGGTGATTATATTGATCTTAAAGCCTATGAAGGCGGCATGAGACATCTTATCGATTCTTATATATCAGCAAAAGACAGTGAGAAAATATCTGCGTTTGATGATATGTCATTGATTGACCTTATCGTAGAGAAAGGTGAGGATGCAGTCGATTCGCTGCCAGAAGGCATTAAGAAAGATAAGGAAGCTGCAGCAGAAACCATTGAGAATAACGTAAGAAAACTCATTATCGATGAAACACCAACCAACCCTAAGTACTATGAAAAAATGTCTGTCCTTTTAGATGAAATTATAAAGCTACGAAAAGAGCAGGTAGTTAATTATCAGGAATACCTTGCAAAAATCGTTGAGCTGGCTAAGAGAGCCAAGGATCCTGGAAAGTCAGAAAGTTATCCTAAGACGATTAACTCCGGAGCAAAAAGAGCTTTATATGACAACTTAGAAAAAAATGAAGGGTTAGTTTTAGCAATTGATGAAGATTTAACTTATAATCGACCAGATGGGTGGAGAGGCAGTAAAATCAAAGAGCGGAAGGTCAAGTATATCGTTGGAAGATATGTTGAAGATGATGAAAAGCTTGATGAAATCTTTGAAATTGTGAAGAATCAAGGTGAATACTAGAATGAATAGCATCGTAATCAATGACATAGAAATTGAAGTTATAAAGAAAAATATCAAGAATGTCCATCTCTCAGTTCATCCGCCGGCTGGTAGAGTGCGTCTTGCAGCTCCTGAGAATATGGATGAAGAGGCTATTAGACTTTTTGCCATATCCAAGCTTTCATGGATCAAGAAACAGCGAAAAGAGTTTGATACCCAAGAAAGGCAATCTGTCAGAGAGTTTTTATCAGGAGAAAGCCACTACTTCATGGGAACAAGGTATCTACTCAATGTCATTGAATCCAATGAAAAACAGCGAGTGGAACTGCAAAATAAGAAGTACATGGACCTTTATGTTAGACCAGGACATACGAAAGAAAAACGTGAGCGGATTGTCAGTCAATGGTATCGAGAAGAGCTCAAGCACTTGATTCCTGAATATATAAAAAAATGGGAAGATCCAATCGGTGTAACTGTTAATGAATGGGGCGTCAAACTCATGAAAACAAAATGGGGCACCTGCAATGAACAGGATAAACGAATATGGATCAACCTTGAACTAGCCAAGAAGAATCCAAGATGCTTGGAATACATTATTGTACATGAGATGGTTCATCTACTTGAAAGGCACCATAATGACAGGTTTAAAGCGCACATGGATGAAATTCTTCCGAACTGGAAGAGCATTCGAGACGAGCTAAATGAAATGAGTTATGAAAGTAGTCAATGGACCTACTGATTAATGATTAGCTAAAAATGGGAATTAAATGCTTTTAAATAGTAGAATTAATAAAACTAGTATATTTACTCATTATGTTTCATAAAAGCTAAGAAAAAGTGATATTACTAATTTAGGTCTAGGCATTGATATAAAAAGCTATTAGTATATCACTTGAGATAATCTTTCATATTTTAACTATGTATATCAAAATAATATGAAGTGATTAGCTTAATTATTATTTACAGTATCATGATTTAGTGGGGGTGAGAGTTTGACTATAAAGAGAGTCAGAATCAATGGATACAAATCAATAAAAAATTGTGATTTATATATTGGTAAAGAAAATTTATTTGTGGGTGAAAATGGATCTGGGAAGTCAAATTTTATATCAGCAATAAAATATTTTTATTCAAATATGGTTCATAAAAATAAATCTGAATACGTTTTTGATGAAAACAACAAATACTGCAATGAAGTACTTATTTCTATAGATTACGATTTAAGTGAGATTTATGTTGCAGCAATGAAAAACAAGGATCATTATCAATCATATTATAAAAAAATTGAATCTATTTTTAATAAATGCAATAATGGCATATTAAGAGTGGAAATGCGTCAAATTAAAAACGCTGAAATTAGTTGGAATATTGGATATTCAGATAGACAAACCATAAAGAATATATTTGAGATATATGACCTAAATGATAAAAAAGCAGAAGAAGATAAATGGAATTTAATATGGGTTTTATTAGGGGATTATTTCAAAGGTTCTAATGAATTAAATAAAATCATAAAGGAAAATTTAAAGTCAGGTTTATTAGAAATAGAAGAATTCAGAAGACTAAATGAGAAGCATGAAATTCTAGATGGTATGTTAGAAAATGAAGGTTTAAAACTTAAGGAATGGACTAATAGGGAATATTCAGCCCAATTAATGAAGTTATTATTTCGAGGTGATGAATTTATAAAAGATAATAAGAGGTTAAATTATTTTTCCAGAGGTACAGATTTATTTAGTTTTTATTCAATTACTATTGGTATTATAGGTCAAATATCAATTAATAAGTTGAAGAGACCAATAATAATGTTTGATGAACCAGAAAACAACTTACACCATAAGTATATTGATAAGTTTGTTGATCTTTTAAACTCAAGAAGTAATAAACTGAGCTTTATTATATCTACCCATTCAAGTAGACTTATGAAGAATGCAATAAGGACCGATTTAATATACAACACTGTCCATGTATACAAAGACCCCAGAGGTTACTCATTTTATAAAAAAATTAACTTGAATAGAAATACTGATAGAAGACATATGTATCACTTAAGTGATGAAGATGCGAATGCTTACTTTTCTAGATATATGGTTTTGGTGGAAGGCGAAACTGAATTGGAGGTATTTAATAATTTAGCTATAAGAAAAATATTTAATAAAACATATGATATTGATTTTTATAGTGTAGTAGCTGAGAAACCTAGAGAAGATTTAATAAGTCCAAACAATACACAGGCTGAGACACTATTTTATTCACTCTTAGATATTGATAAAATTATAATTTATAGAAACAATAATATAGAGTTGAATCATAAGGACTTATTTAGGTCCCTACATAGAGATACCGAAAAATATTTAATAAATAGGTGTAATAGCGAAATAAAACTTAGAGATGATACTTATTTCCGCTTCAAAAAAATAAATAATATGATCAAAGAGAGAAATGAAAAAGCCAACTCTTTAGTTGAAGTAAACTCTGAATTACAACATAAGAGCTCGGAATTTAAGAATCTAATATTTAAAGGAAATACAGGTGTTTTGGTGTATGATCAAAGAATAAAAGATGAGCTGAAGAAATATTTAAATAGCTATAAAATATTTTTTTTAGAAACAACGATTGAAGGGGCAATTATTAATAAAAAAACCATTAGATATATAGATGAATATGTACTTTATAAAATATTACAGGAGGCATATTTTTCTATGGGTAGTTTTAATAAAATTCAATATAAACATATAATAACGTCAAAGATAAATTGCTATAAAGATAATTATACAAAAATATTAGATAAATATAACGATGAAATAAAAGTTGAGATAATACGTATGTTGTTCGGAGGCAAAACTAGTAGTTTAATGAAATATAATAATTTTACTGATTGTATGGATAATTATATAGAAAATCATGGAAGCAATCCAGATGCAATAACAGATGAGTATATATTACTGAAAAATGAAACGCTAAAGGCTAAAAATATTATTGGCTTTAATAAAAAAACATCCTGGACAAGCGATTTTTTTTCTTATTACTATTTAAGAAATATATATGACCATCGTAACTTTAATAAAGAATATGAAATAATATATTTATTTAAAAGCATCGATACTATCTTAAGTTACTGTAATGATACAATTGGATTGACAGAGCAAAGACAAGCTCAATTAGTAAATAGTTTGGACAAATATTTTGGGAATTTTGCACAAAACTCGAGCAAAGCAAATCGTGCTATTCTCTTTTCATCCAATAATAACAATAAGAAGATGATAGATAAAATGAAAAGGGATTTTCCAGAAATTAATGATTTAATTGAATTATTTATATAATTTATTATAATATATATATATCAATCAGTAAGTAGCAATGTAATTGTATTGAAGTGTATTAATTTCAATATAACAACTTGAGGACGGTAGCTTCATGAAGCATTGTTGTGGAGCTACTTGATATTCCAAGGAAATTAGAATTACAAATAGGAATAGTTGTCTGTTACCTATTGAGAGTTAATTAAACTTGCTTAGACTAATTTGCATAAATGCAAGCTTTAAGAGGTACTTACTGATTGATATTATTAAAGGGTGAAGTGGATGAATACAAATATTTATGAACTAGAATTTTTAAAGAGATATATTTTAAACTTAAGCTATGAGGACAAAAACATACTTGAGGATGATAAACAGGATATTTATGAAGAGCATACAATTAATAAACATGGCAAAGAGAGAACAGTATATACATTATCAGGAGAAAAAGGGAAAAGATTAGCTGAATTACAGAAAAATTTAACAGACAAATATTTATCTGGCATAAATTTACCCTATCCGGTGAAGGGGTATGTTAAAGGTGAATCGTATAGAACCTTTTTGTTAGAACATATAGGAAATAAATATTTTTTAAGGCTAGATATAAGTTCTTTTTTTGGAACCATAAATACTGAAAAATTCAATAAGGAGTTTACAAATATAATCAGAATAAATGATAATGAGGAAAAAGAGAAAGCTATGAAATTGATAGAAGATATTTGCTTCTATAAGGGGGTTCTACCCCAAGGTGCTTGCTCTTCTCCTGCAATGTCTAACATTATATTTTCTAGAACTGATCAAAGAATTTTAAAATATTGTCAGAAAATGGGTGTAAGATATACTAGATATGCAGATGATCTTTTATTTTCATCGAGAGATTTAGACTTTGGTAAGTTCAAACAATTTATCAAAAAAATTAGATACATATTATCTGACGTGGGGTACAAATTGAATTACAATAAAATAGTTTATTCGATTAATGGGGAATTAAACTTAAATGGTTATATTTTAAATGAAATAGAAGTAAGATTATCAAGGAAAAGATTTAATAAGATACGTTCTGTAATAAATACTGTCAATTATGTACTAAAAATAAATAAGAAAAAGTTGTCAGAACTGATACTTAAAGCTAATAGGAAGTTTGTTTTTTATGAACCACTAAAAGATAATAATAAATGGAAGGGTGTAAGGTTCTATTACGGAGAAATTAATAGTAAGAAGCATCTTTCGCAGTTCCGTTATTTATATGTTCCAATAGATGAGCTGATATTAAATGTAGTCAACTTCTCTATGGAGAATAATGGACAAGTTGATGAAGAAAAATTGGAGATTATAAAACATAAAGGAAATTGGGATTATCCTAAATACAGTTTCACCAGCATGAATTCTTTATCTAGTTATTTACTAGGTCAAAGGTCATATTTAATAAGCTGGATATCTGGTCAAGATACATATAGTCAAAAACGAATAAAAAAAACTATAGACCAGATAGAGCAAACTATAAATAAGATAGAAAGTATATATGATTATTAATTAGATACTTGAGAATCTTGCATAATTGCATTCTCGCTTGAAATAAACAAAAACACCTCAATAAGCATCAAAGATGCCCGAATTTAAAAATGAAGTTTATAGGTTACTAAGGTGTTTTAAGCTATCTTGGTAACAACTGATGACTTCTTGTTTATGGCTATGGTACCAGCTACAAGTGCAATACAATTTAATAGACAATGCATAAGAGCTTTCTTGATTCCTTTTGACCTGATTCCATCTACATTCAGATTTTCTTTAAGGCGTGCATTCAACCTTTCTACAGATG
>Ga0334893_1001957_pt1 | contig 17022 bp, 17 predicted proteins | sample GraSluR3_MG_5_FD_207218 | JGI IMG/M metagenome (GOLD analysis project Ga0334893, IMG submission 207218) | Sludge microbial communities from methane-producing bioreactor in Wageningen University, Netherlands - Granular Sludge_09_05-R3 | ecosystem: Engineered > Bioreactor > Anaerobic >...
TTGTCAGCTGAGCTAGGGCTACCTATAACCAGTTACTTCCTTAATGAGAAACAAATAAAGAAAATGCTAAACCGTAAAATATGAGGTTTAGCACCATTTTTCTTCTTTTATTCCTAAAGTCAGGTAGTATAACTTAAATCGGTCAAAAAATCAACTGTATTACTCCGGCAGCGCTGTGCATGGAAATATTAGGATGATGCATGTTTTGAATGGCTGCTGCATGTGTTTTTAAATATTCGTGATGCAAACAGTGATCCGTCGTCCGATCAAATTACCGGTTTTTCTCTGTTGTGCTGTAAAACAATCAAATAATCTCTCTATCACTGACTATGGCACCTTTGATTGTGTATAAGTAGTCAGGAACGGGGCTACCCCCACTTGCAACTCGTTTAGTTGACTTTTTGTTGATATGATAATAGCAGGCAAAGCAACAACCCCTACAATGCATAACGTTTTTGCTTTCGGATAATCGAGTTTTTCTGATTAACTGTTACTTCAATTTTTCAGCAAGTGAGGGCTTTTTATTTCTTATAGTTTTAAGTATTTCTATCTCCTGTTCCAGGGTAAGACGCTGGCTCTCTTTGTATATATTACTGCCGTTTAGAGTATTGACATTACACTTGCCCTATTTGAATTCCTTTCCCCAACAGGCGACCATATTGCCGCTTAAAACATGCCGTTTAGCTACTACAGCGCAGTTTCCATGATCTCTTTATTACTTGTTCCTTGAAGTCTTGATCATGTTCTTTAATTGTATTAATTAAGGCTCTTGATGTCCAATTTATTTAGTGGGCTAAATAGTTTTTCGTTTCCTTCTTACTAGACGAGCAAATGGTCAATGCTAAACTTTTCACTGTATGCTTTAACGGGTTATACCTCAAACTCCTTAAACATTTCATTAAACTGTTCTACGCTGTCAATAATATGATAAACATGATCATCGGTTGGAAACTTCCCTTCTTTCACTTCTTTAACGTATTCTTTTAAAGCATTTATCTCAATCTCCGCCACTGCTGCATACTTCTTTACAAATTTTGGAGTGAAAGCCTGGAATAGTCCTAACATGTCACCGCTTATCAGTAATTGACCGTCGCACTGACCTGCACCTATCGAATAAACAGGGATTTCAAGTTTCTTTGTAATGAACGCCGTCAATTCCGGCGGTACAGCTTCTAGCAATATGGAAAAAGCCCCCGCTTCCTGAACAGCTAATGCATCTTTAATGAGTTCCCTCGCACTTATCACGTCCCTGCCCTGTGCTTTAAACCCGCCCAGTTGTCCTGAACTTTGAGGCGTAAGGCCTATGTGCCCCATAACTAAAATGCCTGCATCGGTTATTGCCTTTATGCGGCTGGCAACCCTTCGTCCTCCTTCAAGTTTAACACAGTCGGTGTCGGCTTCTTTGAGAAAACGACCTGCATTCTCCACCGCTTGCTCATCAGATTTTTGGTAAGACATGAAGGGCATATCACCAATAACCCATGTGCTTGGCGCACCTCTTCTTACTGCTTTGCAGTGAGATATACAATCCCCCATGGTCACAGGAATGGTGCTCTGATATCCCAGAACTACCATGCCCAGTGAATCTCCAACCAGTATCATGTCTATTCCTGCCTGTTCAGCAAAGGAAGCCGTCGGAAAATCGTAGGCTGTAACCCATGCTACCTGATCCCCCTCTTTTTTCATTCTTCTGAAATCCAGTACATTTTTCTTTTTACCCATAAGTACACTTCCTTTCGCTTTTTTATCAAAACGCATCTTATTAATACTCTAATGTAACTATTTCTATTATTCGTTGTCCTCAATCATTTGACAAACGCTTTTGACTACCGTCGATGTGCTGCTGCTGCCGCCCATATCCACAGTTTTTATATTGCACCTTAACACTTCATTTACTGCACTCTCTATTTTTGAACTTTCCTTATGCATACCAAGATGTTTTAGCATCATACCGGTACACAGAATAATAGGCAATGGATTTGTTATATCCTTGCCCTCTTCGTCCCATCTTGGGTTATGGTCTAATGGTGCATATACCGAAGCTACTTCACCTATATTTGCAGTTGGTACAAGATTTGAAACCAGTGCCGCTCCCTCATCCGACAATATATCACCAAACATATTGGTGGTAAGAATAATATCATATTTATTTGGTTGCGCTATCAAATGGTTTGCAATACTGTCGACCGCTTGATCTTTAACCGTAATCTCCGGGTACGCTTTGGAAGCTTGGTAAACCTTTTCAAGAAAAAAATTGCATCCTTGGTTAAATACGTTTGCTTTATGTGCTACCGTCACCGTTTTTCTGCCAGTCGAACTCGCATATCCAAAAGCGAACTGTGCTATCCTGCGACAAGCTTTTTCGGTGAGTACACGTAACGACATAACACAATCTTCAGTAGGCATAAATTCGCCGTAGCCGCGATAAAGGTTTCTATCGGCCAGAAAACCTTCAGTACACTCACGTATGAATACGATATCTATATCAGGTTGCAACGACCACGTACCATCAAAGGACTTTACCAGGCGCACATCGGCAAAAAGGTCCAGTTCGCGACGCAGCCTACCCACCACACTGGGAGGAGGGAGCTCCGCAACTGCCGGCGTTGCCATAAGCGCCGCGTCTGCATTTTTAATACCTTCAAGGGTATCAACGGGAAGTTGATCATCCTTTTCTTCGAGTGCCCTTTTCCCTATCAAATATTCGTCAAAATCAAACTTTACTTGGAATTTTTTTCCTACTGTTTTAATAACCTGCTTTGCCCCGTCAATAACTTCCGGACCTATACCATCGCCGGGAAGCAGTGCAACAGAAAAACTTTTCATATTTACTCCTCCGGCCTTTGTAAAGTATCATACTTCAGCTTCTGTCTAGCTTCAATCAATTTGGAACCGTTCTTTACCTCCTGTATTATTTTCTCCTCGGTTTTTTCTATTATTACTGCAGTCTTTAGAATTTGCTCAGCTTTATCAAGAGGTATTATAAGAACTCCCGACTGGTCACACATTATTAGATCACCCGGCTTTACCTGTATATCGCAAATCGATATAGGCTGGTTCATAGTTTCCATAGTGACCCTGTCTTTTCCGGTTACCATAAAATTGCCTTTTGTGTACATGGGATAACCCAGTTCACGGATACCGTCAACATCCCTGCAAACGCCATCAATAACGGTTCCGGCCAGCTTCTTTTTGACCGCAACATATGTAAGAATGTCACCCCAAACAGTACACCATGTACGTCCTGCATTATCAATAACAATGACATCGCCTTCCTCGGCCTCGTCAATAAAATCTCCTGCTTTTGTCTTTACAGTGCCTACAGGAATAAATTTCACTGTAAAGGCAGGACCTACAAACTTTTTGCCGGGTACTACAGGCATAAGCCCTTCACAGCCGCCTCTGATACCCAGCTTATCCATAGCATCGGATACTGTGGGCGTAGAAAGCTTCATGAATGCATCTAGCAGTTCTTTTTTTACTTTCATTCGTTCTCCTCCTTGTATACTATGAGCAGCAGCTGATTTGGACGTGAATTTCCAATTCGGAGGTTGCTCATATTGATTTTGTAAGCTTAATATTACATTATCCAGTTCTTTATTAGTCTTTATCTTTCTTCAAATTAGGGTTTGCAGTCCTGCGATGTCTTTGGGAAAACATAGCCAAAGGTGTCTACCAAGGGAATGTTCCGTCTCCTCCGGTTGCCCTGGTATTCGGGTGTCTTCCCGTGAAAGAGTGTTTCCCTGGCCCCATGATATAGACCTACACGCTTGATAAGTTTCCCGAATCCCGCCCCTCCAGCCTCACAATTTAGCGCTTTACATCCAACCGCTGCTCTTAAAGTTTGGGGACATGCTCTCTAATAGCCACCTTATCCGGTAGCTTTCGAAAAAAATGTCCCCCACTGGTTTTATATATTATCATTGTTCAGGTATTTTTTATAACTTTGACTACCCCATTATCGGCATCTATTTCTACATAATCTCCCGTTTCAATTACCTTTGTTGGATCACGGTCAAACCTGTCCACAACCGGAATGTCAGCCATTATTGCACCAATTGTGGTAATAGGTTCTGCATTTACCATAATAAGAGCAATTGGCGCAGTCTTGCGGTCGGCCATATCATAAATCCGGTTTGAACCGCCTGTAGAACCTTTGCCTGTTGTAAATACAAGAATTTTCCCTGCAATATTCACGCCCTTAATAGAATGTTCTTCTTCGGTCATTATTCCGGTAGCTGGATCAACACCACCATTAAAACTGATTGGTTCTGCACACACAACCGCAAAGCCCGATGTTTTACCCCTAACTACTTTCCTGCCATTAAGAATTATCTCCTTTGCCATATCTCTCACCTCTCCCATCTTCCGGTAACTGCCGCATCTATTATTTTGTCAATATTTCCATAATGCGTCTTAAGACCGAACTGACCGGGAGAATAGTGTGCCATCTTAGCCGAATTGGTGGTAAGCACCCTGTAACCCATCTTCTTTGCCAGTTCCCTTGTTTGTGCGAGAACGGGACAAGTATCGCACACCACTTTACCGCCGGCTTTTTCAATAATATCAGTATATCCCATGCGGTCAGCTATAGCTTTTGTCTGGAAAGAAGTTCCTACCCACATCGTTACATCGGGATTTATTTTTTTGCCTGCCATTGTCTGAGCAATATCGGTTAATTCAAACACAGAGGCATGCGGACAACCAAGCATTACCCAATCTACGTTGCTGGATTCTTCCTTGTCCAGTTTCTTTAGAATCATCTTCTTTTCCTGCTCGCCAAATTCCACAACAGTTTCAGGCTTGTTGCCTCCAAAAGCCGCTTCCAAATCAGGTGCTTCAGGGGTTACTCCTACAGCATGGAACATTGTTACTGCTCCAGAGGACGCGAGAGCAGCCGATAATGCCTTCAATTCATCAGAAGTTGCCGTATCCGGTATGCCTGTAAATACCGGCGTGTCCTGGGATGAAATAGTGCCTGTATAATATCCCAAGCAGCCATAATCCGTAACGCCTCTTAAAGGAATAGTTACATTGACCAACAACTGACCATACCGATTCTCTTTAAGATGGAAACCACATTCAGGCACCCTGCCGCAGAGGGCTGCCGCAAGACCGCTGGGCCCTCCTTCACGGTTTGTTCTTGCTCCCAGTACAGAGTTTACATAAACGATCGCAGAGGACTCTCCCCACGCAACATGCTCGCCCAGGCGGGGTGCATTACCCACATAATACGGGGTACAGGTAGAAGTTATTTGTGCGCCCAGATTTTCCAATGCCTTAGTCAGCCTACCCTGCAATTCCGCATCTTCTTCAGAAATCCCCAGTTCACACCATCTGGCGCTGTCCAGTGCAGTTGGGTTGGAAGTGGTGCGGGTACAGAAACAGCCGCCCTGACAGTACAGATTCTCCGCAAATTTCACACCTGCTTCACCGGTGACGGCTATAGAAGCACCTGCCAGATGAACATTTCTTACTTCAATCATCCTTTTTGCATCATAGCTCTCTCCAAGCGCAACCAGTATTTCCATTGCCTTGCGAACCGGTTCACCCATTTCCCCGTTCAGCATTCGCTTTTCATGGTCTGAAAGCTGCATATTTGACATCTCCTTAAGTTATTTTTCTTGCAGCATCTTATCGTATCCGGATTTCTTATCAACTTCAAGGAATGACTGCCCGGATTTTATTTGCTCTACTATATCAAGTTCACGGTGAAATAGCTCCAAACTTACTGCTAACACTTCCTCAGCCCTGTCCTGAGGAATTACGACTACACCGTTTACATCAGCCATTATCAAATCTCCGGGGCTTACCTGAACACCACCTATCTGCACAAGACAATTGTAATCACCTTGCACATTTCTACCTCTGGCGGTATGCGGCACTATCCCTCGAGCATATACGGGAAAGCCCGTTTCTTTGATGATATCCACGTCACGTGTAGCTCCATCTATTATTGCACCCGCTACTCCAAGCTGAAGAGCGGAATATGTGAGAATTTCTCCCCAACAGTTCTGGTCGATACGGCCCGAATTATCAATTACTATAATATCACCAGATTCCGCCACCGATAGTGGATCTACTCCCATATGCCCCTCTGGATTATTCGGCCCGTAGGGAACAACCCTCATGGTAATTGCCGTCCCGACCACTTTGGGACAATCATATGTCGGTTTTATACCAAAGATACCGCAAGGCAAATCAAGCTTATCCAAAGCATCCGATACGTTACAAGTTGATACTTTCATAAATCCGTCTATAATTTCTTTTTTAGGTCTTTTAGTTAACTTTTTAGATTCACCCATATTTTTCCCTCCCGTAAAAGTATATCTTGCTATCCTGCATATGCTAACCTAACCTGCAAGGTATTGCTTTTTAAGTGTTGGATCCTTTTTAAGCTCCTTTGAAGTACCGCTCATTGTAACATATCCGTTTTCGAGTACGTAAGCACGGTTTGCAATACCAAGTGCTATATATACATTCTGTTCGACCAGCATTACGGTAACACCCTGGGTTTCATTTATAAGCTTAACCATCTCCATTACCTTTTCTACAAGAATAGGTGCAAGCCCAAGGGAAGGCTCGTCAAGCAGAAGAATTTTCGGGTCTGACATCAGTGCACGGCCAATGGCCAGCATCTGTTGTTCTCCCCCGCTCAAAGTACCTGCAGTCTGGTTTAAACGTTCCTTTAATATCGGAAATATTTCCACTACCTTTTCGATATTTTTATTAATGCTTTTCTTATCAGCTATATGAGCACCAATAAGGAGGTTTTCCTTAACCGAAAAATTCGGAACTATCATTCTGCCCTCCGGCACATGGGCAACACCATAATTTAAAACCTTGTGCGCAGGAATACCTACCAGATCATTATTGTTTATTTTTATAGAACCGGTTTTAGGCTTTAATAAGCCGGAAATGGTTTTCAACAGCGTAGACTTGCCTGCGCCGTTTGCACCAAGTACTGCAACTATTTCGCCCTGTTTTACATCCATAGACAGGTCTTTTAATGCATGAATCATTTTGCCATACATTACATTGAGGTCATTTATCTCCAATACGTTTTTACCCATTGATAGTGACCTCCTCCCCTTTTTTTTCTTCCTTGCTTTTTCCCAGGTATGCTTCGATAACCTTATGATTATTCTGCACCTCTTTTGGATTACCGCACGCAATTACTTTTCCGTGATCTAATACTGTAATTTTTTGCGAGAAACCCATAACAACTTTCATGTCATGCTCTATCAAAACAATAGTGATACCGGTCTTAGCGAGTCTTTGTATTTTTTCCATAAGATTAATGCTTTCCGTATTATTCATACCTGCAACCGGTTCATCCAGGAAAAGCACATCGGGTTTCAGACTCAGCGCCCTTGCTATTTCAACCATTCGTCTCATACCATACGGCAAACTTACAACCTTGGTATGTTTTAGATCCATGATGTCCAGCAGCTCCAGTATTCCGTCAACCTCTTTATCCGCTTCCTTTTCAGTCTTCCTGACTGCGGGTATACCTGCAATAGACGCAGCCAGAGGTTCATTTAGTTTAGAATGCAATGCGGATTTTATATTCTCCGCAACGTCCATGGAATGGAAAAGGCGAAGATTTTGGAATGTCCTGCTAATACCAAGCCTCGCAATCTCATGCGGAGCCTTTTGTTTTATATCCTGGCCCTTGTAAATGATGCTTCCATTGTCAGGTTTATAAAAACCGGTAGCAATATTTATCAGCGTTGTTTTTCCGGAACCGTTGGCCCCTATTATTGCATTTATCTTTCCCTTTTGCATTTCGGTGCTTACATCCGTAAGTGCCTTAACACCTCCGAAGTTTTTTGATATATTTTGCACCTTAACAATAGCATCAGACATTTTCCCCCGCCCCCTTCCTCTTATTCATAGCAAACAAGTTTTCGACGTCTTTTACTATTTCTAAAACGCCGCCGGGTTTTAATACACAGACAGCAACTATTAGTATACCGTAGACAAGCATCTGTCCCTCGCCAAGCCCACGAAGCATTTCAAGGCCGAATGTTATTACAGATGCACCAATTATCGGTCCCAATACTGTGCCCATACCGCCAAGCACAACCATGCACAGGAAAGTTACCGAAAGGTCCATGCTGAAATAGTCAGGGAACATGGCACCGTAAAGACCTGCATATAGGCCTCCGCTTACTGCTGCGAAAACCGCAGACAACGTAAACGCCAGCAGCTTAATTCTCACTACATCGATACCCATCATGCTGGCAGCAATTTCATCATCCTTTACAGCGCGCATACTTCTGCCCCATTTGGAATTTGACACATTCCATATGATAAAGAATGTGAGCAGACAGAACACTACCACCATGAACAGTACATGACTTGGATCTCTAATCACAAATCCAAAAACAGTAGGCTTCGGAACGCCCAGTAGCCCTTCAAATCCACCTGTAAACTCGCGCCAGTTTAATAGCACATTTTGCACCATAAGAGCCAGTCCAAGCGTTGATATCGCCAGATATGCCTGTTTTAACTTAAGCGTTATAACACCAATAAACAGTCCAATAAAAGCTCCCAGCAGCAGAACTAATAAAAAGGATGTCCAAAACCCCATGCCACCCTTTTTCATCAACATTCCGGCAGTGTATGCAGTAACACCGAATATCCCTGCCTGGCCTATACTAACCAGTCCAGTGTAGCCAAGCAGCATATTCAATCCCATTGCTATGATAAGATACACTCCCATTGTAGTGATAAGTCGTATCCAATAGTAGCTACCCATCACAAAAGGTAAGGCAAGAAGAGCAATTATTATTGCTATCCAGTAGTACCTTTTTAAGATTGACATTTTTAATGCCTCCTTTATATCTTTTCGGCCTGGACCTTACCGAATAAACCGCGCGGTTTCAAGATAAGGACTAGTATCATTATACCGAAGATTAATGTATCCACGTATCCTGAAATAAACCTGCCAAAGAACACTTCAATAAGCCCTATAGCTATTCCGCCAATTAATCCACCGGGTAAGCTGTCCAGCCCTCCAATTATTGCAGCCGCAAAACCTTTTACACCGAAAGCAAGTCCCATTTTATAGCTTACAAAACTGATAGGACTTACCAGTATACCCGCAACACCAGTGAGCCCTGTAGCAAGCATAAAAGCAAGGGTCTGATATACACCGGGATTGATTCCCATCAGTTCAGCCAACGTATAACTATGTGCTGTAAGCCGCATAGCCAAACCGAATTTTGTACGGTATAGAAAATATACCAGCCCTATAACAAGGGTTACACCAACGAAAAATGTCCAGTAGTATACCGGTCTTATGGCAATATCGCCTAACTGCAGTGGACTGCCCGGGAAAAAATCATCAGGTAGTCCCCTGGCCCTGGTACCCCAGATAGTTACAGCTAAATTCCTTAAAATCATACCAACGCCAAGCGTAGCAATGATTCTTGTAGTATGCTTGCTCTGTGGTATAAAATAGTATGAACTACGCTGTATAATAAGGCCAATTAATGCCATCATAACAAATACAATAAGAAGTACAGCAAACATGTTGGCAATATTCATGCTAATTAGGGTTATTGCTAAAAAACCACCCACCATTAGCAAATCACCCTGTGCAAAATGCACCAAACCCATAGACTGCCATATAAGACTATAGCCTATGGCAACCAATCCATATATTAGCCCTACTGTCACTCCTATAATAATTACAGTAAGCATAGCTTTCCTCCATCTTTGTTTTTATTTTGTTTAACATACTGGCATATTCCCCCTGCCGAGATTATATCCAGTATAAATTTGTCTGGAGTAAGGCACCTAACACTATCCCCTGTTGTTTGATTATTTATTATCCCGGTGACATAATCAATCGCAAGTTCATTGCCTTCTTCAAAGGAATTATAGTCTTCCGGTTTTTCAAACTCCAGCAGTAGCAGCCCGTTATTTATTGCATTTCTATAAAATGACCTGTTATAAGACACCGCTACCATAATAGTCACTCCCGCAAATTTAAGTGCCATTGCTGCTTGCTCACGGGCTGATCCGCATCCAAAATTCCTGCCTCCGATAACTATACCGCCGTTTTTTACTCTGCTTCTGAATGATGGGTCTACATCCTCGAAAAGATGTTTTGCCGTCTCTTGTTCATCGAATATACTCAGGTATCTGGCAGGAAATATTACATCGGTATTTACATTGTCTTCGAGTATTGCAACAACATTGCTTCTAATTACCTGACTCATGGTCTATCCTCCTCTGCTATATCTTGCCTTTCAGTGCAGCTTGGGCTACTGTTTCAGGAGAAGCCAGATATATCTTTGCATCAATACTGCCCATCCTGCCTTTGAAGTTCCTGTTTGAAGTAGCTACACAGACTTCTCCGGGAGCAAGCAAGCCGTGTGCGCCAATACATGCACCGCATGCAGGATTTGTAACAACCGCCCCGCTCTTGTTAAAGATAGTAAGCAGCCCTTCATCAAGTGCCTGTTGCCATATCTCGTGTGACGCCGGCGTTACTATCAGCCTAACATCCGGATGTACATTTTTCCCTTCTAATATTGCCGCTGCTATCCTTAAATCTTCCATTCGGCCGTTTGTACACGAGCCGATAAACGCCTGGTCTATCTTTACACCGCTTACGCTCTTTCTGGGTACGCAGTTTGTTGGCGTATCCGGAACCGCTACCATCTGCTCTACCTGCTCAAGGTTCAATGTCATATACTTATCGTAATATGCATCCTCATCGGGAACAAATACAGTAAATTCCTTATCAGTTCTAGCGCGTACATACTCAGCCGCAATATTATCTGGGGCCACAAGGCATGATTTTATTCCACCCTCTGAAAGCATATTGCATAAGCATGCCCTACTGTCTATGCTTAAAGCTGATACTCCCGGTCCGTAGAATTCAAGAACCGAATAAATCAGGTTTTCCGTACCAAGTTCACCCAAAAGCTTAAGTGCCACATCTTTTGCGCTTACTCCCTGGCGCAGCTCTCCTTCCAATCGCACACCCAGTACCTTGGGATACTTCAGCCAATACTTACCGGTAGCCAACAGTACAGCCATATCGGTTACTCCTACGCCTATACCCAGGCAACCTAATGCGCCATAGGTAGTAGCATGGGCATCAGTAGCTATAACAATCTCTCCTGGCCGGATGAAGCCTTTTTCAGGTAGAACCTGATGTCCTATACCAGCCCGGCCTATCTCAAAATAATTCTTTATATTATACTTTTTTGCAAACTCACGGGTTTTCTTCTGATTTACTGCATGGGTTAATATAGCCGCGGGTACAAAGTGATCCGACATTATAACCATTTCTATCGGCTGCAGCCTGTCTACTTCAATCTTGTCGAGGCCTCTCATAGTTCCCGCTGTCCCAACCTCGTGAGTAAAGGCAAGGTCAACAGGTGTCATGCATATATCTCCCGCTTTAAAATTGCCATCACCTATTTTGTTTGCCAGTATTTTACAAAACATGTTATGCCCCATCAGAACTCCTCCTTTTAGAACAAAACACACATTAAAGCTTAATATTTTGATTTGTTACTAAATATCTTTATATAGTCACATAGCATCATGTAACAATCCCTGCATTATGCATATAGCGGCCGTATAGTCTATGGCCGCTATATGCCGTTTGAAACATAACACACACTATAAGTGTCAGATTACTTTTCTTCGAATATATCAGGCAGCAGGTCCGGATGCGCGGAACCTAACGCCCTTAGATATTCAATCTCTTCTTTTCTTTCTGTAAAGTCTATGCACTTCTTGGGGCATACTTGTCCACAGATGGTACAACCTGCACAGTTGTCCTGATTTATCTTTGCTGCACCTTTTCCGTTTTTGACGAATATCTCGGCTGCATCATAGAAGCATACCTCGGCGCAACGACCGCAGGCTATACACTTGCTGGCATCTACCTTTGCAACCAACGGCTTCACATGGTTCTTCACATCGGCTGAACGGTATATCTTCGGCAGTGCTAAACCCTTAACCTGTTCAATTGAACTGTAGCCTTTTCTCTCAAGCCACTTTTCCATATCTGCCAGCATATTCTTAACATGCTTCAGCCCGTAAACATGTATTGCAGCCGAGTATTGTACTGAAGCGGCACCAGCCATCAGCAACTCGATACAGTCATACCAGTACCTCGCTCCTCTACCTGACATTATTGCAAAATCTTCTACTTCTTTGGCCAGTTTGGCAGTATCCTGACATGTATCTACCATATGACCATGATTGCTGCCTATTGAAGCTCCCCAACCCATGGGTTGCCCTGTTTCAATGTCTATCTTGAGCACCATAGAGTTGGCATAGATGGTTATGCCATCGGCACCAGCTTCTTTATACATCTTCGCAATATCTACAATGTTCTTTCTTGCTGTCGGGGGCATCTTCGGAAATATAGGAACGTTCACTATCTGCTTCAGCCTTTTTATTACTTCTGCACCTAAGGCAGGGTTATCCCCGAATGTTTGTCCTATAAGATGCTCATCCCCTTTCGCGGTTTCTGGCATTACCTGCGGGTAAGGACAGCAGAAGTTCAGTTCTAACGCATGCACCCCTGCATTCACGTAATCCTTTGCCATTCTTTCCCACTGTTCCATACCTGCACCTGCAAAGCTGCCTATTAGTACGCAGTCATTCTTCTCGCAGTGTTCTACCGCTTCAGGTAAAAATTTGGCAAATTGGTGCGGTGGATATACGGAATTATGATCGTTATGCATCCAGCCACACTCTGAAATACCTATTGGATCGTCTGCCGATACTCTTACATCGTATATATTGTATATGGGTCTTGGATACTTCTGAAATTCGCCATAGTATGAAGCAGTTTTTGTTACTATTGCTCCGAAGCCGGCATCACACGCATTTTTTATATGCTGTAGTGTCCCTGCCACCGGGCCTCCCGCTGATACAAATGGGTTTTTTAATGTTAATGGTCCAAGCTTTGTACGTAAGTCAACTGTCATTTTTATGTCCTCCATTCTTTTTTTTTGGTTATAATTCACTGGATGGGATAAGAATCTGCCAAGTGCCATCCTTTATATGCATTACGTTAACCATCTTATAAGCGGTATGCTCTTCTGGCGTATAATTAATCATCGCTGACAAACCGTTGTATCCATGAGTTTCATTTTCAAGATAGTCACGGATAAGTTCTCTGTCACTTGCTATATCCTTTGGGTCGAAGCTTAAATCCTGATTCTTCAAAGCATTAATAACAAGATCAAGCTGGTCATAGGCTTGGCCTGCAGCATGGTCCGGTTCTTCGCCATATTTCTCTTCAAATTTCTTTGCAAACTCCTGTACTCTTGGATCCGGATTGGCTACTGTAAAACCAATGGTACCAAGTGTACCTTCTACAATATCCCCACCAATGTCACAAAGTTCCTGATACACTATACCAATACTACCAGCAAACTGAGCTTCTACTCCCATATCACGGGCCTGTTTAATTGCACTGGCACACTCGGTAACGTACCCAATAAAGACCACTGCTTCAGGTTCAAGTGGCTTAATCTTAATAAACTGCCCGTTAAAGTTTGTATCACCCGACTTGTGTGTCTCAATTGCCACGGGTTCGATACCATACTTCTCCAAGTCTGTAACAAAAGCATCAGCCTGGTCTGTAAGGGTCGCATCAGCAAGCACCGCAAACTTTGTATAGCCAAGGTCCTCAACCATGTATTTGGTAAGAGCACTCATCTGGTAGTTTGCCGGAGTAGCTCCGCGAAAAAACCAGCGTGGGTTTCCTTCTGTAAGCTTCGGTGAACTACCGGTTACGTTTAATGCGACTATACCCTCAACTTCGGCTACCTGCTCCCTAACAGCCATTCCCTGGGAAGTATTGTCCGGACCTATAATAGCCAAGACATTATCTTCATGTGTAAGTTTTAATGCACCTGAAACCGCTCTTTCTGGCTCGGTATTTGAGTTTTCAATAATGAGTTCTATCTGGCGGCCTTTAATGCCGCCCGCTGCATTAACCTCTTCAATCAGAATCTCGATTCCCCTTTGAGCATTAATTCCAGCATGGGCAACTGTGCCTGTTTGAGATAAAACCGCACCCAGCTTAATGGTGTCGGCCTCCTCCAACTGCTGCTCACTTGAACCTCCACCACATGCAACAAGCGATAAAACCATTGCCAGTACAAGTACCAATGCAAATGTCTTTTTCATAATAAACCCTCCTTAATTAATTAATTAAATGTCAGGAATGCCTAAATGTCATATAAACACTACTGCGACTATATAAAATATAAATTAATGTGAAATAACATGAAAAATTTTTGCAACGTATAGCTTCTACGATTAGCCTTATCATCTTGCATTTGCACCCATGGTTACCATAATAACACCAACGTAGCGGCAAATGCTATGGTAATGCTTGTTAACGCGGATACGTTCGTACGCATATATACTTGTTTTTCTGAGTTAATATCCCTATCTCAAGCAGATGCTTAATGAACTATTGATACTGTATTGTTGTTACTGGCATCACAAGCATTATATTTATAAAGTACTGTTTATTTTTGCTTTGTCTGAAGATGATGATAATTTACACTGGCACGGGCTTCACGCAGGGTTTTCCCTGCAAGTACCTCTTTTTCAATGAGGGATTCCTTTTCCGCAATACCCTTTGCAACTTCCAGCACTTCTTCCGCTTTTTCCTGGGGTATCACCACTACCCCTGTATCATCACCCAGTACTATATCGCCCGGTTTAATCTGAACGCCGGATACCGCTACCGGCACATTGATTCCATCCACTTCTACGCGATCCTTACCTGTAACCATATAGTGGCCCTTAGTAAAAATAGGATACTTAATTTTCTTTATTGCAGGTATATCACGGCAAACACCGTCAATTACCGTTCCTCCTACGCCGCGTTTGGATGCAACTAATGCCATTAAGTCTCCCCAAACAGTACAGTAGGTTCTGCCTCCATTATCTATGACCACAACCTGTCTCGGTTCAACATCGTCCAGAAAATCTCCTACATTACCTTTCACTGCTCCACAGGGTACATAGCGTACGGTAAAAGCAGTACCGCAAATTGTTGCTCCTTCGACTATCGGTTTGATTCCTTCTAGTCCTCCTTGCAATCCCAAACGATCAAGGGCATCAGACACACATGTAGTATCCAGAGCCTTAAAGCCGTCTACGACAGATGTGCTGTTTTTGCATGGCTTGTCCATTTATCAATCCCTCCCTTCTTATAAATATTTATACATCTTTTAATTTCGCGAATTTATATATCTCCAGTATTGTTTTCCCCTGACGTAACATTTCGGCCACTTTTGCTTCTTTTTCAGCTATGGCTTTAGCTTTCTCCAATACTGTCCCGGCTTTTTCACTGGGAATTACAACTACTCCGTCCCGGTCACCCACCACAATGTCGCCCGGCCTTACCACAACTTTTCCACATTGTACTGTCAGATTGGTTTCTCCTACGCTTTCTTTAACCGTGCCTCCCGGGTTGATAGCACGGCTAAACACCGGAAATCCCAGTTCTTCTATGTCAGATGCATCGCGACAAGCTCCATCTATTACAATCCCCGCAAGACCTCGTTCCTTGCAGGCAATAGCCATCATTTCCCCGAACGGTCCAGCGCCAACATATGAATGTGCATCCACCACCAGCACAGCTCCCTTTGGCGCTTCATATAGTGCCTTATGGATGGTAATATTATCTCCCGGTTGGCATCTAACGGTATAAGCCGGTCCGACCATTCTTGTTTTTGGATCAATGGGTTTTATCTCCGGATCCATGTTACCGCCCTTGTCGTTGGCATCGCATATATTTCCCGTAGGCAATCGTTGTAAATCAAGTAGCTCCTTATCTGTTAACGACATGTATTGTCCCTCCCTCCTGTCAACTCATTTAACGCCCATGAATATAGTACATTTAGTCATCTGCTAACCATGGCGTTTCCGGTCACATTTCACCTCCTTATTTGACAACACTAAACTACTATATATTTCTATGCCTTCGGGATTGCATTATTGGAAAGCATATAAGAATGTATGTTTACTGTATTCCTGTTGTATACAATCTAGAAGAAAAAAATTACTTTACTCTTTGGTCCTGATATGTTTTGATAACACTTTTCTTGACATTACTTATATGCTCTCTCAATATTTTTATTGCAGTTTCCTTATTTCGTTCTTTTAATGCAGTAAGGATTTCCATATGCTCACGTTTTGACATTTCGAGCCTTTTCGGCGTTCTCGAAGAAATGCGCCGCAGCATCTCGATCTGGGAGTTCAGGCTGTTCAAGAAAGCATCCAGTCTCCTGTTTTGTCCATATTTTACTATAAGATGATGAAGACTTCGGTCGCTTCTGTAAAAGTCCTCGTAATTGCTGCTGTAATCCAACTCCTTTAACATTCTTTCAAGCTTTAATATCTCCTCATCTGGTATTGTTTTTATAGATATTTTAAGAGCTAGTATTTCCAGTTCTTCTCTCAATGCGAAAATTTCTTCTACATCCTGTATGTCCAACTCTTTGACAAAGGTTCCCCTTTGTGGAATATATGTTATCAACCCCTGCGCCTCCAACTGTTTTAGAGCTTCCCGCACCGGTGTCCGGCTGATACCCAGTATGTCGGATATCTCTTGTTCAACCAGTGGGGAGCCGGGTAATATTCTATTGTTAACAATACCATTATACAAATAATCATACGCCATCTTTGTTCTCGTGCTTTTGGCCATATTATTCCCTTCTTTCGAAATCTCTTATTAAAACCTATTAATACGAAGACCAGTCATATAAGCTGGTTCACGTTGTATTCTTATTGTATACATATAGTATAGCATAGTATTATAACATTGCAAGTGTTTTTGCAATTTTTAAAAATTAATACCAGTTACTGTTCTAATCCGTATTTTTTACGGGTTTTTGACACTTGAATAAATACCAAGATCTTTGGAAGCCTTGAAAACAGGGCTTTTTTTATTGAAAAAATGTCAAATTTGCCATATTGGGTATTGAGTAATGTTGGGTAATGTGGTATAAT
>Ga0334893_1001961_pt1 | contig 17004 bp, 17 predicted proteins | sample GraSluR3_MG_5_FD_207218 | JGI IMG/M metagenome (GOLD analysis project Ga0334893, IMG submission 207218) | Sludge microbial communities from methane-producing bioreactor in Wageningen University, Netherlands - Granular Sludge_09_05-R3 | ecosystem: Engineered > Bioreactor > Anaerobic >...
CTTCTTATATATCTATCAACTGTTCTTGTAGAAATACCCAACATTTGTGCGGCAGATTCTCTAGTAACATTATAAACTTTTGACATTAAACAAAATTAAACAAAATAAAATATAAATTACAAATCAAATTTTTGAACATCTTTTTTTGTTAAATCTTCTATAAGTGTTTTTATATAAAGAACAATCAAGGCTCATTCCAAAACTCAAAAGAACAAAAGCCATGGATATAAAGACGTAAAGGTAAACTCTTTATTAAAGAACATTATAGCATTAGTATTTCACGCTATATTCTGAAAATAAGGAGTCCAAAGAAGAACAAATATAACTATAATTAACCATAAATAAGTTAGATTTCATTTTTTCATTTTTTTTATATTTTTTTAACTAAAAAACATATAATACTCAATAAACAAGAGAGAACAAAAACTTGAACAACATTTCATAAAACAATCAGAACTCAAACATCAAGATAACTAATTACTTGTTCGAAAACATAAAGCAAAATAAAATTAACAAACAAAGAAAAAAGTCAAAAAGTTAATACAGATATAGGCATTGTTAACAAACTAAACAAAGTTTTTAGTATAAAATTAATAAACCAAGAGACAACACCAACAAACAGATAAATAACAACTTCGTTTGAATATTCTGAAACTAACTGAAATCCCAATCATGGAAGATAATTAGATATTACATAAAATAATATACTAACAATAATAATATACAAAACCGACTGATTAAGATATTTCATAAGAAAAACTCAGCGAATAAAAGAATAGATATTTGTCTACTTTTTGCAAGACATTTTGTCTACTTTTGTCTTTGTAGACATTTTAATCATCTAAAACATCATCAAAAGTATCTTCTTTTCAATCTTTAAGATAAGAATGAACAGCATTTCTAGCAGCCAATATAGCTATAACTGCAGCTCTTTTTCTTCTTGGAGATACCTCAAATCACAAAGATAGCATTTTATTGTAAGATCGATTTATAATATCATAAATTGATGCTCAAACAATAAATTCTGACAATAAGCTAGCTGCAGCAAGAGTTATTGTAGAACAATTACCATCAAAACTATATTCCAAAACAACGTCTTTTTCTATACGAAGATAAACAACAATATCATCTCAACAAATAAAATTTCATTCATGTTGTTTAACTGTGTATTCTTTCATTTCATAATTACAAAGAGGGTTCTTAGAATACTCTTGAATCATAATATTCAATTCTTCCATATGTATCAAACAGTAACAAATTAAACATAATCTAACCTAATAAAAAGGTGATTAACCAACTGTTTCAATAAGAAAATAAGTTTATTATTTAAATCTATAAATCATTTAACACACACAACCTGAAATTCTTGAATTTGATGAGAGATATGCTGAACTGATAAAAAAAATTTATTTGAATTAATTTCCAAAACAACATCATAAAAAGAATCTTCACAACAAGAAAAAGTTGCTTTAATATTTTTTAAATAAACAGTTCTTTGTTGTAAGTAATCCTGATCCATCAATGTTTTTTGTATAATCATCAAATCAACAAAAATATAAAGTTGAATTTTTTGTATGGTTTTATTGAAAAATTACAACAGAAAATTCATTAGAATTTTTAAAGAAAAATCGACTTGATTTTAATGGAAATATCATTATTTTTTTACAACAGATTTTATCAATAACAAAGCGGGCTATGAAAAATCAATATTTCGACATCGTTGTTAAAAAAATATGAAAACATAAAAACAAACTAATAGAGATAAAAAAAATAAAAGAAATCATAAAAAGCATTCTAGATACGGAATATTCAGAACAAAAAACTTATAAAATGATTTATTACCTAAAAAACAGGTGATACATTGAAAGCATAAAAAAAGACGTCTTTTTTGTTAAAAACATAGAAAAAACTTATAAAGAAGAAGAACTTATCGAAAAATTCTACCGAGAAATGCTAAAAAGACATTGCAATGAGTACCTACAATGAAAGCGATATATATGATGATTAAAAGCATTGGAACTAAATATTTCATCTTATTCAATTCCAGAAGAAATCTTAATAGTAAATACAAAGAAACAAGCCACAGAAGTTATTGTATGACAAAAAAAATGATTATTTAAAACTTATTGATCAAATAAGAAAAATTTATTTTCATTATTTAACAAACATACAAAAAAAATTTCAATCAATAATCAGCTATACCCAGTAGCAAACATGGAACTAGCAATAATAGAAACACTATACAACCAATCAATAATAAATAAAGGATATTGAGAAGAATTAATAAAAAAAATTTTAAGAAAGATATGAAAATCTCTAAATATAAAGACGTTTGAAGAATTTTTAAAAAACAATAAACATCATAGCGCAATAAACAAGCTTTATAAAATAAGCCAAACAATTAACCCAATAATAAGCGAAGAACTAAAAAAAATAATAAAAAAATATAGTTATTTTATATAACGCTTTTTTAAAGAAACAAACAACATTAAAATTCAAAAAACCAAAAAGAAAAGAAAAAATCGTTGAGATTTTGTAAAAAATCAAACAAACTCAGACTGACTATCCATTCTCAAATACTCAAAGAGAAACCTAATAAAAGAATACCAAACAACAAAAAACGAAGTCAAAAATCAAATTCTTCGTTTTTTGTTTCTTAAATAATAAAACAAAACACAAAAAGAAACAGAAAAAATAATAAATCACTCAAAAAAACTAGACAAAAGATTAGTATTAACTCTTAAATATCAATCTACCCTATCATATATATAAAAAACACCAATTTTAGAAAAGAAATCAACAATTGTAGAAGATAAATTAGGAAAAACATCAATAACCAAACGACCATACAATTCTTGATTTAAAAAATTACCAATTCTTCAGAGCATTATTCAAAATCAAGTTGATATTATAAGAGAATCGGTTAAAACAAAAAAGTCTTTCCAAGAAAAATTATATCTACGAAAAAGAAATAATAAAAACAAAAAAACTCAAACAATACCACCAATAAAAGACATACCACCTTCCCAAAAAAAGAAAACACGTATAGGATTTTGAATATAATAAGCAAAATCATAAATAAATATATGTCACAATCTACCTCAAACAAAAACTCACAAAACAACATAAAGAATAATGTCTTCTGGTGATTTTTTTAATAAAAGATAAAAGTTTTTGGCATAATTTTCAATAAAAAGATGCCTTTTCAACAAAAGAAAAATAAGATAACCAAAAACAAACGATATAAGATAAAAAATCCCATACCAATAAACATTGAAACCAAAAACAGAAAAAGCTATCATTAAGAAAAATACAAAATAAGACAACTCATTCTATCTATTTACATATAAACTTCAACAAAATTATAAATCATACTTTTGCAACATACGTTTTATTATAACAAGACGCTCTAATATATCTCACTTCATAAGATCGTAGTTTTGAACAATATCATATTTATTACTATTCAAATAATCATATTTTATTTTAACAACAGAACTATAAACAGAAATTTTATCAGCCAAAATCTTTTTTGAATTATAGTCTATTCTAGCATCAGAAATACATTTACCATATTTTTTTGAATCTTCAATTGCGTCATCCAACAAATGTTGGTTATAATGAGATTGCAAAGAATCAGCATATAATTTATCTGAAATATTCTTCTGAGATAAACAATATTGCATAGAAGAATTGGATAAATTCATTTCTTCTCTAAGATTTGATAAAGCAACATCTGATTTAACTAAATAATTATCCAAACTAGAAACATATTTTTCCATAACAGATGTTTTATCTATTTCATATTCTAATAAATCAAGAATATTATATGAAATTATATCCCTCAAAGAAATAAGTAAACTTGAATATTCATAATCAGAAACCGAAACAAAATCTCAACCATTACCAAAAAAAACATGAATACGATACAAAGAATATCATAGTGCCAATGGCGAGCTGTATTTTAATTCTCTCTCTTTAATAACAGGATCGTATATTACTTGTTGTATTCTAGAATTATTTCCTTGAACAAAAAAATTCAAAAAAGAAAACAAAATAAATAATATCAACAATTTTTTTTTCATTTAAATAAATATAAAATATAAACTATTGCATTACATTTACCATATCTGCCATAGGAATAAATATAGATCAAACAACAATACCTATAATAACCGCAATAAACGCCATCAAAAAAGGTTCTATCAATGCAAGCAACATATCTATTTTATTCTGTAACAATTCACGATAAAAAGTAGATATTCTCTTTAAAACATCTGACATATTTCATGTATTTTCACCAACACTAATAATTTGAGTCAAAATAGGATCAAAAAGAGTCGATCATTCCATTGATTCTGCCATTCAAAATCACGATTTTATATCACTTTGAATTTCCAAAACTTTCTTTTTGTAATGAAAATTAACAAAGACATTTGCAATTAATCTTAAAGAAATAACAGGACTAATTCATCAGCTATATAGTTGTCAAAGTAATTTTGAATATCTATACATATGAAATGTTTTTACTACATCAGAAACCACAGGAACTGTTATTAAAAATTTATCTATAAGAATTTTAAATGGCAGAAAAAACTTGTATAATAAATTATATCAAATATATATACTTGATATAACAATAATTATAATATACCAATAATTTTTAATAAAGTCTGACATATTTAGCATAAAGACTGTTATTGACGGAAGTGAGTCTTGACTTGGGAACATACCAACAATAGTAGGAATAACAAAAAGAATCAGAACAACTACAGCTATTACAGAAAACCCAATCAAAACAAGCGGATATGTACTAGCTTTTTTTATTTTTTGATTAATTCTTTGATCGTTTTCCAATTCTTCTGATACTTCTTCTAAAACGTCTGGAAGATTACCAATCGCTTCTGCAGATTTAATCAGAGCTATCTCTTCTTCTTTAAATATATACATATGATTACGTAAAGTTGAAGAAAAATTAACTCATTGATTAAGCTGTTCTATCATATCATCTATTATATACAGCAATCATGGTTGGTTTTCTGTTTTTTTTATTGAAATCAAAGAATCTCTAATACCAAGACCAGCTTTTTGAGATAAAGCAAGCAACCTAAAAAAATTTGTTTTCTTTTTCAAACTAGGCGCATTCATTCTAATATATAATCATTGCAACATTTCTCAAACAGACAGCATTATTATAAATTTTAAATTATAAATTCTGATTTATCTAAACATTTTAATTAAACATTATTTGATTTAGCTTTTACATTTTCATATACTTCTTCCAATGTCATATGTCATTGAATAGCTTTAAAAACACCATCTCTTTCCAAATTAATCATACCATGTTTAAGTGCATAATCCTCTATTTCAAAAGCAGATTTACCAGCTAACAAAAGAGATTTAAGATCGTCTGTATAATCCATCATTTCAAATAATCAAATTCTTCATTTACATCAAGATCAATTACAAACTGGACAAACTCATCATGTCTCAGGATCCTTACCTGTCCCCTTCATAATAATACCATCATTAATAAAAGAATTTCGCTGTTCTTGGGTAATATTTCTACTAACAATTTCCTTTTTCAGAGCTTCTGGCAAAATATTTTTAAAACTATCTACTGCAAAACCATGCTGTGAAGTTCATTTAACAGAAGTTGGCTGTTTACAGTGATGACAAACCTTTCTTGCCAACCTTTCTGCCATAACAACATTAAAAGTACCTGCAAGCATATAAGCTTTTGCCCCAAGATTAAAAACCCTAGTAATAGTCTCAGCTGACGAATTTGTATGAATTGTTGAAAACACCAAATGTCATGTCATAGCTGCTTCCATAGCCATATCCAAAGTCTCTCTATCACGAATTTCTCAAACCATAATAATATCTGGATCTTGTCTAAGCGCTCATCTCAAACCACTAGCAAAAGTAAATCAAATATCAGTTCTAACTTGAGCTTGATTCAGTCATGCCATTTTATTTTCGACAGGATCTTCATATGTTATAATATTTACCTCTGGCTTATTTATATAATCAAGACACGCATACAAAGTTGTTGTTTTACCAGAACCTGTAGGACCAGTCATCAAAATGATACCATTTGGATATGCCAAATGTTTGTATATAATATCTTTATTTGATCAATCAATTCAAAGATCAGCCAAAGGAGGAATCTTTTTTGATTTATCTACAATACGCATTACCAATTTTTCTCACCAAACAGTTGGCAAAGTATTTGCACGAAGATCTATTTCTTTATTTGTTTGAGTAATACTAGAAACTCTGGCATCTTGAGGCAGTCTTTTTTCGTCAGGTCTCATCTGACCAGATTCAATTTTAAATTTAGATATAATACTTTCGTGTAAATTTCTAGGAAATTGCATAAGCTCTTCCAAAATACCATCAATTCTAATCCTAATTCTAGAATAATTTTCCAAAGGTTCTATATGTATATCAGAAGCTCATTCTTCTACCGCAACAGTCAAAAGATTATCAAAAATCTTTACTACATCAGAATCAACAATAGCTTGGGTCAATCTTTGCCTATAATCAACAGTAACCATAGAATATATCTATAAAAATATAAAGTTTTCTTATTTAATTATATTTGAAAATACAATAAAAACAAAGATTATGATATTATTTTTGACTATTTACTTGCTTTTTACCCTAAAAGTTATTAAATATGGTGTTTTTAGTAACAAAAAATTAAAATGCCAAAAGAAATTCTTATAATTATTTGAATAATAATAGGTTTCATAATAGGTTATTTAATATCAAGAATTTATTTTTTCATTAAAATAAAAAACCAACGCCAAGATGCTGTAACAAGATCTCGTAATGTTGTACTTTGAAACGTAAATGAAAAAATAGCACCACTTCTTCCAGATTTTCCTTATCATTACAAAGATTTGGTTTTTTTGTGAAAATGAGTAGATTATATGGTTTTTGATTGATTAAGTCGTTGAAACTTAAAAAAAATAGTTTTCCTAGAAATAAAAACCAACTCCTCTACGCTAAATAAAAATGAAACAATGATAAAAAATTGCATAGAAAATAAAAAAGTAGAATATTCTATATATAGGAAGATAGTTTAGTGGGAAAATACAGGACTCCGAATTCTGTGTCGTAGGTTCGATTCCTACTCTTCCTGAATAAAAAAATATTGACATTAAAAATATAGATTAAAATGATATATAGATAAGATTCTATATATAAATACGTTTTTTTACCAAAAAATATGTCTACATATGTCTAAATTAAATCAGATATTTACTTATCTTAAAAAGCTTTTCCCAAATCCAAATACTGAATTAGTTTATAATAACCAGTTTCAATTAATGGTATCAGTAATTTTATCAGCTCAAAACACAGATATTCAAGTAAACAAAATAACATCAAAATTGTTTAAATCAATAAAAACACCACAAAACATATTACAAATCTGAAATACTAAATTAGAAAAGTCAATATCATCAATTAATTACTACAAAACAAAATCCAAACACATTTTTTGATTATCAGAAATAATTATAGACAAAAAAAAACTAAAAGATTTATGAATATCAAAATATAATTCTTATAAGTATAAAAATCATGCCTATTTTATTCCAAATACAATAAAATGATTGCAAAAACTTCCGTGAATATGAGAAAAAACAGCAAAAGTTATAGCTCATGTATTATTTAAATTACCAGTAATAGCAGTTGATACACATGTTCATAGGGTTTGTAATAGATGGTGAATTGTAGATACAAAAACACCAGAAAAAACATCAAAATTACTTGAAAAAGTTATTCCAAAAAGTTACAAATCAATAGCTCATCACAGCATAATATTATTTTGAAGATATTATTGTACAGCTCGCAAACCCAAGTGCGAAACCTGTGAATTACAAAAAATTTGTAAACGATATCAATCACAATAAGTCATTGCGAACAAATGTGAAGCAATCCAGATTACAAATCTTTTATCAATAATAAAAAATATGCCACTTATCGAACCAAAACGATGATTAGAAATCCTCCTAGCCTTACATCAATCAATGCTATCATCAACCACACGAACCTCACTCACCCCAATTCTAGCAGACGTATTTGTTTTTTCATACCCAATATACCTAGTAATTCTCTACATTATGTGATGGATAAAAAAACAAATATCGTATAAGATTGCATCGCTCTGGATTTTTGCCAATGTGGTTATCACCACACTCATAAATCTAGGAATACAATTACTAGTCCAAAAATCCAGACCAAATATCGTACTTTGATTGGCTGATCAAAAAACTGAAACAATTTTACACGATTACCTACCTTCAAGTAGTTTCCCATCTGATCATGCAGCAGTTTCTATGAGTATAGCAATAGCAAGTTTACTTTGGTGAATACAAAAAAATGACAAAAAATATACAATATTTGGAATAATCCTGATTGTTTTTAGTCTAATTATGAGTGTTTCTAGAGTTGCTACAGCAATTCATCGACCAACAGATATTATAGGCTGACTGTTTATCTGAGCTATCATCCCCCTCATTTTAAGCTCAAAAAAAATCTCCTCTTTTGGAGAGAAGATTCTTTGATGGATTTGAAGAAAAATTTAAGTATTTATTATACCAATTTCTTTCATTTTTAACTTTCCATCATTATCATTAATTACAGCAGCAACTAATCATGAAAAAGCAGCAAATTTATCATTAAAAGTTTTAATATCATTTGGTGTATTCTTTAAATTTTTCTTTAAATTTTCCATTTCTTCTTTCAAAAATTGAATATAAGCATCAATATGTTTAGCAAAAAATTGTTTATGTATATCAAGAGCAGATAATGAAAATAAATATTTGTATGATTCTTTTTCTTTATTAGTAAAATTAGTTTCATAAAAATCAACAATTAATTTCTGATATTTTGGATAATTAGTCTTGTCTGGTTCTTTTGTTAAATCTAAAGTTTTCTTAGGATAGTCGATCAATAATTGGTTTTTACTTTCTTTATCAGCATCTCATTCAAAAGCAATTATTTTTGTAAAATCGTCTTGTTGTTGTTTGATATCCAAATTCTCCGTAGAATATTGAATAATCTCGTTTGGCATATCACTTTCGCTAATTACATAATGAAAGTTTCATTGTCATTTACTTCATCACATCAAATACGCAGCAGCAAAAACCATATAATCACGATCAGATGAAATAGCTTTATGTCATACATCTTTACCAAAATATCATTTCTCTGTTATGATTTTGTGATTTGCTTCCAATATTTTTGCAATTTCGTTTTCATCCTTTAGAATTTCTTGCAGAATAGGCGAAACATCAGCACCAGATTTAATACTTAATTTATTTTCTTTCATCTCAAAAATATCTATATAATTTATATCTCAAAATTTATCTTTTTGGTTTGCTTTGAAATATCTCTCAATCAAGTTTACATCAAGATTTTTTGTATTTTCTCAATTAAACTGGTTCTCAATCTCGTTTACATAAATATTATCTTTTCTAATTTGATTATTCACAAAATTATTTAATTCTGATTGATAATTCTCTGGTTTTATACCAAAAAAACTTTTTGGTTTTGTTTTTGAAATATTATCCAATATTTCTAATTGATCTTTCTCCAAAGCATATTGATCTTTAAATTGTTTATTGAGTTCTTTTCCAAACCAAGATTTTTCACCTCACAAATATTTCATTAATCAACCCTTACCTCACAAAACAGAATCAAGCAAACCTACAATCATTTGACCAATAGGATTATTAAAAAGTACCGAAATATAATTTTTTGCTTGTTCAACCATACCCTGTTTTCAAGTTGCTGTATTTACAGACTTATCCAAAAGAATTTTTTGATTAACCAAAAGATCAAACAAATCTTGATTTGGTTTTTTTATTGAATCCTTTTGAGCAAGTACTGATGGAACATATCACTTAAACATATCCAACTTCATAAAAGACTCAACAATGGTTTTTCTAGATGTGATATTGGATGCTGGTCAAAAATATTTATCTCATCATTGCTCAATTAGTAGTTTAGAATATTTATTAAGCAAAACAGGATCCTGTTTTATTCATTCAAACATTTTTACAAAATATTGTCATTGTGTTTCTATATCGACTACATTTTTACCATTTTCTATTTTACCAAAAGAGTCTAAAACACCTCTAAGATTTTCATCTTTTTTTAGATATTCAACAAAAGGTTTTTTTCAATCTTTTTGATTATCAAACAAAACAGATAAAGCGTCTGGTCATCCATAAGCAGATATTTCCAATCTTCACTGAAATTGTAAAAATTCTTTTTTATCTTTAACAATCTGAAATAATTTACCAATGTTTTCATCATTTTTCAAAACATTTTCAATATCTTCTTTGTTTTCTTGAAATCATTCTACCAACAGTTTTTGATCATCCAAATTTTTTCAAAATGTAATATAGTGAACTTCACCATTTTCACTACCATCTACTATTCTAACAACTCTTGTATTACGCGGATAAAACCTTAAAGCAGGATCTAAATTTTCATTATTCTTATCTACTATATAAAAATCAATTTCATCCTTTTCATTAGCTCAAATTATTTTCAAAAAAGTTTTATATTGTTCTGGATTATCTTTAAAAGAATCTTTATCCCTGTAAAGCATATCAAAAACCTGATTAAAAACATCTCTATATTGAGGACTTTCTCTCAGAAAACTCAAATCCTCATTTGTAGCACCAAGATACTGATCAATAGTAATTCACTGGTAAGATTCTACGTTATCAACTACTGTTTTTATATTCAATTGATTTTTTATAATATTTAAATTACTCAATAAATGATTTTTTGCTGAAGATAAGTGATTATTTGTAGAAAAAAGCTTTTGGGCTTCTTCTATTTTTTGTTGTAAAACAGGTTCCAACAATCAATCATCAATATCCTTTATTTCTTTTAAAGATTGCTCCAATATTGCTTTAAAACGATTTTGCGCATATCTAGGAACTTGAGACATTGTTTGATCATCAAGCAAATACTGACGCATCAAACCAATTGCTTGATCTTTACGAATTCCGGCATCAATAATATTTTCTTTAGACTGCCCTTCTGATAAATTATTTATATCCATCCACAAATCTGCTTGTCCTATTTTTGTTTGAATTTCTTGGTTTATTTTATCAAAAGATAATTGACTTTGTTTATATTTTTCTTCTGGAATTTTTATAGCTTTATCATAATATTTTTTCAATTCTTCCAAATTTTTTATAATATCTTTGGGATTTTTTAATCATAAAATATTTTCCAAAATTGATTTAAAATTTTCAAGTTCCTTATCTTTCAAAGAATTATTTAATCTATTCAACAAGGAATTTCAATTAAAATCACTATAATCTTTTTTAAAATTAACTACAAAAGCATTTTTAAGTGTTTGTTCTAATGATAAATCCCCTTTGTTTGAATCAAGTCTAGAATACAATAAAAAATATTCATTACAAAAATTATTAAATTCTGAATATATTTTATAGTCAGATTCAAATTGTTGTTTTGCATTGTTTTTATTATCAATAGCATTATTAAACATTACTTCTGTATCAACTTGATTTATTTTCAAAAAAACTTTTTTATACAAAGATGGGTCAATATTTATTGTTTTTGTGTCATGTTTATCATAACTAATAAGTTTTTTTAAAAGACTCAATAGATCTTCTTTTTTAGTTCAAATATCATCAATAGATGAATTTAAAATTGAATTTAAGATATCCTCTATTATTGGCTGATTTAGTGTTTTACCAACCTTTTGATCAAACATATCAATCCACTCTTTAGAAGAATTTTCTAAATTTTTAAGATCATTTAAATCTAATGATTTCAAGTTATCATGATTTATATCCAGCTTTTTTATTTCTTCAGACATATCTATATGTTAAAATTTAAATATTTTCCAACATTTCATCCAAATCCAAAGAATCTTTTTTCTGATTGGAAAGTTCTATTTCTTTGAGTTTTTGAAGGAAATTATGACTTTTTTGTAATGCTTTTTGAGATTCTTGATCTTCAACAAATTTTAAACTTTCAGCAAAAATACTTTGCATAGCATCAATAGTCTGACCACTTAAAGTATTGTTTTCTATCAACAACTTCAATCCTGCAGCCATCGGCCATTTACCATCTAAAGCAGTAAGAAGCTTAATTAAATATTCTTTTTTTGTCATAATAAGCAAAAATATAAAGAACATAGTAATTATAAGCACAATCTCAAAAAACACAAACCACCATATAATATATATTCAGATTTATTTGACTTTTAAAAAAAAGAGATTATAATATGTTGTATTTAATTTTTACAAACAAAAATGAACTTTAAAAATAGCATTAAAAAATGAGTAATCATAAGTAGCATTGTATGACTAACACTTTTACCTTTACAAGGGAATTCTCAAAGTAGAGAAAAAATCAAAGAAAAAACAAAAAGAGCTCTTGCAATAAATATCGATAATATAGAAGATAATGAAATAATCAAATACCAAGTAGCTTGGTTAATAGACAAATATGGATTAGAAAAAACAATAGAAACAATAACAAAACACAATCTAAAATTAATAAACGACATTAGAAAAAAACACTGATTAGTAGAAGTTAAATTAGACAGAAAACTTTGTAAGGCAGCGCAAAAACACGCAGATGAAATGTTCAAAAAAAATCGATATAGCCACAATTCCAAAAACTGAAACACCCCTACAGATAGAGCAAGAAAAGCTTGATATAGATCAAAACACATCAAAGAAAATATAGGAAAAAATTATCTAACAATAGAAGAAGCTGTAAAATCTTGGAAAGAGTCTAAACCTCATTTTGAAACTATTATAGACCCAAAACTTACTCATATATGAATATGATTTAATACCTATTATCGAGTAAATTTATTTTGATATAAAGAATAACATATTATCGCTTAGGACAAGGAATTGCTTTAAAACGACTAGGTGCCTTTTTGTTATATAATCTATTATCTTTGAAAATCCTAGTTAAATCTATACTTGGGCCAGTTGAAGAAGAGGTTGAAGTTGGTTTCGTAGAGGAAATATTGAATGATAAAAACAAAGGGTCACTTTTTTCTTGAAGATCTAAAGAAATAGTTTTTTGTTCTGAAACAATTTTATTAATATTCAAATCTATAGTTGCTTTTTGATGCTTTTTAAATTCATCCTTCATTTGTTCTAAATCATATCCCTTTTGTTCTAGTTCCGTCTTCGTAGGTCAATCAACAGTATATGACAAATCAAAACTAGATCATACTCTAATTTTATCAGAAGATTCAAAATAATCAATAAAAGACAATGCTCTATCTTTTGCAAGAGATGGATTTTTTGTAATAGATGAGTTTTTAGGATCATCAACCAAATTACTTTGATTTTTTACAGATATGTTAATATTTTTATTATTAAGACAATTCCAATCTGTTTTTGGATTACGATCGGTCGACATTCTACTAGCTGAACCAAAAATTTTTCATCATACAATTACAAGGCTTTGATCTTCTAATATTTTTTTCATCTCAATATTTTTAGACAACATATCAGATATAGAAGCATTATCTCAAATTTCGTTTCAATTAAGATTATTTAATGCCAAATGTATAGGTTCTTGTGGAATTTCCTTTTTTTCATTATAAGATAAAATCAAATTTTGAGTAAAAGGATCCTCTTTTACATTAATAAAAACATTAGAATTAACTGCTATATCAGATACTTTTTGAAATAAAGAAATATTTCATTTTGGCAAAACAATAGACAATTCTTCAATATTGTTTTTTTTACAATAAAATATCTGATCTAATAATTTTTTTTCATTATTTTCATTTAATATTTTTTCCTTTGATATTTCTCATATTTTATGTTCAAATTTTTTATTTACAAGTTGATTTTGTAAAGAAACATTTATTAAAGAATAAGGAAATTTATCATAAGATTTAAGCTGGTTTCGCGTTTCTTCTATAAAATCATTTGAGTTTTCAATAGAAGACAAAGCTTGTGCAAAAGTCGTAATATGTTTCTTATTAGTATTTTTCAAAAGCATTTCAAAGTTTGATTTATCAGATCAAGAAAGATTTAATTTTCCAATAAAAGAATCATAAATATAATCTCTATTTCACTCAACAACCAAATCATTTAAAGAAGATATTATTGATCTATATAATTTAGAATTAGTTCTACCTTCTTTTATTTTCAAATATTCTGAAGATTCTATTTTGCTTTTATCTATTTCTTTATTTAGAATACTTATTATATCATTTTTGGTATCTAAATCAAAATCATATAATTCTAATTTTTCAACAACCAAATTTTTATAGTAGTCTTTTGTTTCATTAATTTTATATAGATCTGACAAAGATTTTATATCATTTCTAATATCTTCTCTAGAATTAAGCCAAAATATATTATTATTTAACAGTTTATCATTTACATCATCTGGTTTATCTTTATTTATTTCTTTTTTTTGTTTTTCATCAAAAGAAAAATTAGTTTTTAAATAACCAACCAATCATTGATCAAGACGATCCTTATCATTTAAAGATCTTGAAATAAAAACATCTTTAACTTTATCAAAAAACACTGATTCTTTTAGCTCCGAGCATTCAAATCAATATAATTCAGAGACATCTTTAACTTCTTTTTGTTTATCTTTAGTATCTTTAATATCTTCAAAACTATTATCATTAATAACTTCAAAATTCATTGTAAATAATTAATATATAAATCACATATAAATTATAACGACAAATCCAAAAAAAAACAAAATCCAAACAAATAATAAATCAGATTTATTTGACTTATAATACAAAACAGATATAATAGATAAGAATTTATATTCTATAACAATAAATGAAGAAATCATCAATAATTATACCACTAATCATATGATCCTCTCTTTTACCACTAAAAGCATTTTCTCAAACAAAAGAAAATATAAAAAACAAAGCAAAAAGTGAATTAGTTGAGAATAACGATATAGAAATTAATCATGAAACTATTATTAATACAAGCATAAAAGATATTATAGAAAAATATTGAGAATCAGAATGATTAAATATAATAAATAAACACCTTATGATAGAAATGAACAAAATAAGAAAGGAACAATGAATACCTGAATTAATATGAGTAGATGAAAAATTAAAAATAGCTACTCAAAAACAAGCAGAATTTTTAAATAAAGAATGACGTATTTATCATATGAAATGAGAAAACATTTTACGAAAAAGATTACAAAAAGATTGAATAGAATTTATAACTTCATGAGAAAATTTAGCATTATGACAGGAAACGATACAAGAAGTTATGGAAGATCGATTAGCATCTACCTGACATAAAATAAACATACTCAAATCAACTTATAAAAAAATGTGATTAGGTATAAAAAACAAAACACGAGTTCTTAATCGAATTGGTTAAGAATTTTTTGTTTGAAAATAAAGAGATAATAATACATAATCTTTAGGAGAAATATATCTTTCTTGAACAGGAACATTATCAGCATAATATCTATGATTTTTTCATTCTCAAACTCCTGCATATCAAACTCATTTAACTTTATTTTCTACAACAAAATCTTTTAATGATTTACCAGATTCCAACTGTTTGTTTTCTAAAAATGAAGTATCTTTATTTTTTATAATAGATGAAAATTCATCACTAGATATAAGTTTATCATTAACGGCTTTTATAGTACAATACTGTTTAAGAGTAAGTGACTTAGCACTCCAAACTCAATTATTATATTTTCATCAACAAATATGAATTAATGATCATAAATATTGTTTAATTTGATTTTCAACTTTTTCTTGCATAATAGGATCTGAAACCAATGCTTGAGGAAGATTTTTCATAACACGCATATATAATTTAGATGGATTTTCTGGATCTAAATGAGTTTTTAAATCTAGATTTACCATACCATACATAAAAGTAACGCCTCAATTATTTGTTGATCAATAACTTTTCAAAAGATTTTTATCAACATCATTATTTCTTTGCCAACCTCATGAAAAATCTTTAAGTTCTAATTTTCACAAGAAATCATATATAGCTTCTGTCGTAAATCAATCTACAAGATGATTAACTTTTTCTGTATAATCAGCTTCTATATCAAAACCCCTTTCTTTTGGATCGTTTTCATTTTGTCAAAGTACATTAGAAATTTCAACTTTTTTCATTTGATCCGAAGATAAATTTAACGAAATTATTCATTCCATTGCTCTTCTATATCAAAGAACTACATTTTGAGGATCTTCTTCTGATTTCAATAATTCATCATAAGATAAACAATTTCATCATCTTTTAATATATTCTTCTCTTACTACTTGAAATTCATTTTTATTAAAATTTTTTGATTCCTCTGAATTTATTTGACTTCAATCTGTACATCATTTTATTTTAACTTTTTCAAATTCTCATAAAGAATTAATTGTATCAATTATTTGTGATCTATTTTCTAAAGGAATATCAGATTGATTAGAATCCATTCATCTAATAGATAAAATAGGTTTTGTATATTTCTCAATAGGACCATTTAAAGGATTTTTTCACAAATCAATACTTTTATGTCAACTTATTTTCTTATCAATACTAAGATTTCTCCCCGTAGTATATTCATTTTTTTCAAAAACATCCTTCATATTTTCTGTAAGTTTTTTTGAGTCTGATATTTCTTCAAATTCTTTTTGAATAGAAGCATCCACATTTTCAGGATTTTTTATATTTTCTTGCGTTTCAATTGGTTGTTGCATTTCTGGATTTGGATTCATATTTAATTATTAAAAAAATAAAATTACATATCTTTCAATATTTCATCCAATTTATCGATATCTTCTTTATCAGCTTTTTGAGAATCTAATTCCTGCTGATGCAAAGACTCCAAATAATTTGCTAATTGATTTACTTTTTTTTCTTTTTGATACAAAAAAGTTGAATGTACTGCTTTTACACATTTTTGATAAACTTCTTGTATATAATCATCAGTTACATTTGGGTCCAAAAC
>Ga0334893_1001970_pt1 | contig 16939 bp, 13 predicted proteins | sample GraSluR3_MG_5_FD_207218 | JGI IMG/M metagenome (GOLD analysis project Ga0334893, IMG submission 207218) | Sludge microbial communities from methane-producing bioreactor in Wageningen University, Netherlands - Granular Sludge_09_05-R3 | ecosystem: Engineered > Bioreactor > Anaerobic >...
TAAGGAGTCATAATGAGAAAGCCCTAGAACATTTTGTTTGTAGTTCTTGCCACATGGAGCTTCTGCCCTGCCCACTTGCTCCAATCTACATAAGTTTGACAGATTCACGTTAGTTTGCCACTGATCAGCGGCATCGCCCGTCGTGGCCTTCCCTGCATGATGTCCAATGGGGATATCTTCTTCTATACGCACTATAAAGTCAGCAAGAAGAGCATCATTATACAAATTGATATCGAGCTTTCCAGCTCAAGCCACTCAGATGTCGCAGCTCCGCCCCTACCCGATATCAGTGTCTATCCCAATCCGGCACAGATGTCACGGGCAAGCTTGAAGTAAACAACGCAAAGCTGGAAGGTCTCAGCGCCGGTATCAACCTCATCAAAGCGCGCAACAGACAGGATCTGAAAGCAAAGAAGCTTGTGCTGATACGCTAGACCCATGTGCTCCAATAGTTACCATCAATGATCACTCTTTCGAGGGATATGGATGATGACCATGCCGGAGCGCTATGAAACACAGCCCATATCCGGACGATCGCTTCAGCGTCCTGTGATACAGAAAGTAGTCTAATGCCAGGCTGACACCCTCATAACGATAGAGCTGACGCTGCTTTTTCCTTGACAGAAAAAGCTGATCTTCCAGATTGGCACTCACAGTATGTGCTGAAGTGGTGAAATTGGTATACACGCTAGTTTCAGGGACTAGTGAGCAATATGCTCATGGGGGTTCGAGTCCCCCCTTCAGCACCATTTTTGTTTTCTCCTTCAAAAAAGATTGACGCCTTTCCCGCATTAGCTTTTCCTGTACTCAAGATCAAAAAGGAGATTGCCATGCATGCATATCAAGAGATCATTCAAAAGCTGGGCCTCCTGCCTCATCCGGAAGGAGGATACTATCGCAAACAGTGGCTTAGTTCCACGGAAGTGATCATGGCAGATGAGGATTTGCATGCCGTAAAAGGTAATCGCCGCATTGGATCCAGCATCTTGTACCTTTTAGCTTCCCATGAGATCAGCTCTTGGCACAAGCTTGATTCGGATGAGATGTGGCATTTCTACAAAGGCAGCAGCTTGATCCTTCATCTGATTGATTCTCAGACTGGCTTACAAGAGAAGCTTTTGGGCGTGGATCTGGATGCCGGAGAATCCCCCCAGATTTTGATCCCCAAAGGAACTTGGTTTTGCACGGAAGTATCCGCTGAAGATTCCTATTCTCTTTGTGGATGTTGTCTCTGGCCTGCCTTTAGTTATGCGGATTTTAAACTGGCAAGCCCCGATGAAATGCAAAAGCTATATCCCAATCACATTGATCTTATCCAAAGGTTAAAGAATAAACAGAATAAGCTATAAACGGAGAACTCATGCAGAAAAAGATTTTTGTCTTGGACACCAATGTCCTGATTCACAATCCCCGCGCCCTATTTGCTTTTGATGACAACCGCGTAGTGATCCCAATCGTGGTAATCGAAGAGATTGACCAATTCAAAAAAGGTCTGGATGAGAAGAGCCGCAATGCCCGCCAGATCGGCAGATACCTGGATGATCTTCGCCAAGATGGAAAGCTTCAAGATGGAGTTCCCACTGATCAAGGCGGAGTGATCCAAGTGACGGTAAATCGGGAAGTGACCGATGCCGCATCAAAGCTGATCTTTATGGATCGCAATGACAATCTCATCATCGGTACAGCGCTATACTTTCAGGATAAATATCCCCAGAGCAAGGTGATCCTTGTATCCAAGGATGTGAACGTCCGCATCAAAGCTGATACGGTCGGAATTCACGCTGAGAACTTTGAAAACGACACCATCAAGTTTGACGAGTTCTTCACCGGCTGGACCCATGAGGAGATATCCCACGAACTCTATGAAAAGCTGCAAAGTGGCTCAGGAATCGACAACCCCTTCGAAGGCCTATATCCAAATCAATTTGTACGCATCACTTCCGAAGGCAATCCGGAAGCTACTCAAAACCTCAGATACAATGCTGAGCACAACAAACTCTATAAGATCCTAAACTACAAAGGACAGGATGTCTTTGGCATCACAGCCAGAAACTTCGAGCAGGAGATGGCACTTGATCTGCTCTTGGATGATGACATTCCCTTGGTAAGCCTATCCGGAAAGGCGGGAACGGGAAAGACGCTTTTGGCAATCGCTGCCGGTCTGAGCAAAGTGGTGGACGACGAGCGCTACAAACGCCTGGTGGTCTCTCGCCCTATCTCCCCTTTGGGAAAAGACCTTGGATATCTTCCCGGCTCCAAAGCGGACAAATTCAACCCCTGGATGCAACCAATCTACGACAATATGGACATCCTGCTCTCCTCCCACGATGAGAAGGATGGCTCGGGCGGAAAAGCCAAACGCAAGACCAGCATGGAAGACTTCATGGATTATGGTTTCTTGGAGCTGGAACCCCTCACCTACATCCGCGGACGCTCTTTGCCGGATCAGTTTATCGTGATCGACGAAGCGCAAAACCTCAGCCCTCACGAGATGAAGACCATCATCACCAGAGCCGGAAAGAACACCAAGATCGTGCTCACCGGAGATCCCTATCAGATCGATATCCCATATCTGGATGCCATCAGTAATGGCCTATCCGTCGCTGTGGAGAAGCTTAAAAACGAGAGCATGGTCGGGCACATGACCCTGGAAAAAGGCGAGCGCTCAGCACTTGCGGATCTTGCCGCGAAATACTTCTGATGAAAGACGAGATACTTGAGCGCAGTTGGGTCGAGATTGATCTGAGTGCCTATGAAGAGAACCTAAGCATACTAAAGAGTCATCTCCTTGCGGGACAGAGCTTCATGCAGATCGTCAAGGCAGATGCCTATGGCCACGGGGCTAAGGAAATCTCAGAAGCAGCTCTGGCAGCCGGAGCAGTGTATCTGGGCGTAGCAAATGCGGAAGAAGGAAGAGCTTTGCGTCTGCAAGGCTCCAGATCTCCGATTCTCATCCTCTCCCCCATCTTGACTTCTGAGATTCCCATTATTTTGGACTATGATCTCAGTCCCTCCATATCGGATCTCGGCTTTGCCTCCAAGCTCTCGCAAAGCGCAGTTAATGCTGGACGCGAGATCAAGATCCATCTCAAGATAGACACAGGCATGCACCGCTGTGGAGCGGACATCGCTCACACCAAAGCTTTTTATGATGCTGTCTCAGAGATGGCAAATCTTGAGATTGAAGGCATCTTCAGCCACTTTGCCTCAGCCGAGAGTGATCCCGGATTCAGCAAAGAACAAGAAGAGCGTTTCCAAGAGCTTATCAGCAGTTTGGAGCAACCGCCCCGCTATGTCCACATCTCAAACAGCGCCGGGCTCATCGAGGGTTATGGCAAGTTTTGCAATCTACTTCGGCTAGGCATTGCCACATTTGGTGTCCGCCAAGAAACGCATAAAGAGCTGCCCCTAAAAGCTGTCATGAGTTTCAAATCCACCCTGATTCGGATCAAAGAGATCAGCGCGGGAGAGACCGTGGGATATCATAGGGAGTGGAAAGCCAAAAAGAACGGACGCTATGGCATCATCCCCGTGGGCTATGCGGATGGCTATGACTTCCTCCTCTCAAACAAAGCCAATGTGCTCATCCGTGGCATACTCTGCCCGGTGATCGGTCGCATCTCCATGGATATGCTCACAGTGGATCTTACAGAGCACGATGTGGCATCTGAGGGCGATGAGGTGATCCTTTTGGGCTCAGGCGATGATGCTCTTCGGCCGGAGATGCTCAGCTCACTCTATGGTGGCTCCGCCTATGAGCTTCTGTGCCAATTGGGACGCAGAGCAAAGAGGTTTTATCGGATTAATGACAGGATCCTGCACAGCGCTCCGCTCGCCCGGCGTGATTTTGTGGCGAAGGATTTTGGAAATAGTAAACTCAATAGCATCATATCCGCTGCCCTAGCTGAGAGACTTGATGATTCTGAGATAGGTGAGATGATCTATCGTGAGATTCTCAGGAGCTTTTTTTACAACAAAGACAACGACATCCACTACCGCAAGGGATTTCATCATGAGATCGCTTTTCGGGATTCGGATAATGATGACTACTATCTGGCTTCCACCCGCCTCAGCTATAAGAAAGTGCTCAAATCAGACTTCTTCATCATTGCTTGTGCCAGCTCAGATGAGAGTTTACGCGGTTTTTTGATGGATCCCAGAGTCGAATATAGATGGCTTTTGGATGCCAAGCTCAGTCTTCATCCTCAGAACTTCTCGGTTGATGCAGTGCGCGTAAACGGACTGGATCTAAACACGCGCATAGAGGCCAAATCAGGCTCCTTGATCATCCACTGCAGCCACCCAAAGCTGAAAAACATGATCGATTCCGAACTGGTTTTTGAGATCAATACCACGACCCTATACCCGAAGTCTTCGCATCAATTCTCGGTCTTTATATCGGAGCTGACTCAGGGTGTCAGCATCAGCTTTGAGCATCCCAAAGAGCTAAGCCATATCGAGCCGGTAAGTATTTTTTCCGGACAAGAAAAGAACCCTCCGATCAGCTATGAAGACCACAAGATCTTGATCCGGACCAAGCCTGAAGAATGGATCTTTCCGCTCTCGGGTGTAGTGTTTGCTTATTGATTCAATGAATTGCGGGCAATCCCGGAAGGACTTAAGTAGCGGTGGCATTCAGCTGCCCCTACATTAGTCGCTAATCTTTCTGACGTGTAAGTGCTTGTAATATATAGCTTGCTCACCTCTTGCTCACCTCTTGCTCACCGGTCGGGACAGCAAGGGGTGAGAAAATAAGGACTTAGCCTGATCCTCTAAAAAAGTGTAAACCAAGTTGAAATCTTGATGTGCAGTGGCTGATAGATTCCCGGTATTTAAGTGTTTTGCTTGAGTTGCGGATTAGTCGTTGATGCCGATACCCGGATGTTTGTAGTCCAGCACCAAGAGGGTGATGTCATCTTTGTGCGATGAGCCGCGGGCATAGTTATGGACATCATTAAGAATATTCTTTGCAGTATCTTCCGGACTCGTGGATCGGAGATTGTTGACAATCTTTTCAAGGCCTTTTATCCCCAGAAACTCATCTCTGACATTCATGGCTTCAGTGATTCCATCGGTGAAAAGGATCAACTCATCGCCAATATCCAGCTGGATAGTATCACAGCCGATATCAAGATTTTCAAAGACTCCCAGGGCAGTGGAGTGGGTCTCTCTATATGTATGCAAGCTTTTGTCCAGTTTACGAATAAAGAGCGGAACGTGGCCGCAATTGCTATATTCCAATTTTCCGGTGGAGATCTCCAATACTCCCAAAAATGCCGTGACGAAGTTTGATTCAATGTTGTTCCTACATAGGAAGTTGTTGAGCTCGCCCAGCATGGCGCTGCTTCGCTTGTAGAAAGGAGCGATTGAAGGGAGAAGAGTGGAGACCATGGTCATTGCCATGGCAGCCACAATCCCTTTGCCCAAGACGTCAGCAACGACAAAGCAGAAATGATCTTCATCGATTAGGAAATAGTGATACAGATCCCCGCCGATATCACCCGCGGGCTCCAAAATGCCGTGAGCTCTAATATCTCTAATCCCAAAAGGATGAGCTGTGTTGCTTGGGATAAGCTTGGTCTGAATCTCGCTGGCATAGATCACGTCCCCGCGAATCTTATTCTTCTCTTCTGTCGTTATGCGAAGAGTATTAATGTATTCTTTGAGGGAGGTCTGCATAGTGGTGAATGAATGTGAGAGGGTCGCCAATTCATGACTGCTGCGTGACTGCGGGATCTGTGAATTGAAATCTCCTGAACCTATCCGATCGGCAGCTTCTGCCAAGGCTTTTAGGGGTCTTGACACACTCATTGCCCGGACATAAATCAGCAAGGATATGGTCAGAAACATAATGATGTATGCAATGGTTTGAATGAGGAGAATCAGGTTTATTTCCTGCATTAGATAAGTTTGATCTATGGCTATTCCGGCTGACCAGAGATTGCTGGAAAGCGGTTGATAGTATACCCAGGAATCTCTAAAAGGAGAGCTGGAGCCGATCTTGACAAGTCCGTTTTCTCCGGATGTCATAGCAGCGCCGAGCTTTGCCAAGGCATCTTGATTGTATTCTTGAGCTAGGCTAAACAGGCTCTGATTCATCACCAGTCTTTGATCCGGATGAGCCACAATGGTTCCGGTGGAAGAGACAAGAAAGCTATCGCCGATCTTGAAATAACTGCGATCTGTAATCAAGCCCTGAAGGTATTTGAGCTCAATATCAAAACGCAATAGCCCGGAAATAAGACCCGATTCATATAGGGGCAGGCTATATGAGATCACCATTTCGCCCTTGCCTTCGTGATCCACCCAAGGTTCTGTCCAATAGGCTTTCCCAGTGATATACGGAATCTGAAACCAATCTTGATAGCGATAGTCCATGTTTTTAATCTCGCGTTTGTGAAACCGGTGGCGCAAGGTATACATGACTCGAGGAGCTGCCTTTGACTTAAATTGATCGGCAAGGCAGATGGAGTGAATCTGAGAATTATCGGTAAGCAAGTTCTGCAAATAACGATCAAACTCTGCGGAATCAAGCCTATGATTCGTCGCCAGATCCTGCGAAGTTCTTGCTAATGCCTCGACTTTTTCTAAGATGCCATCGATGAGATAGATCCGCTCGTGCACCAAGTGGCGCATGTTGTCCAACTGTGAATCGAGCATTACCCTAGAGTATAGGACTCTGGTTACAATGATCGAGCCAAAGAAAATCACCAGCATTACGCTGAAGATAAATGAGATCAATTGATATGCGAGACTGCGTTCTTCTTTAATCTGCGGCATAGGGATAGAATTCTTCAAAACTGATCTTTCTATCAAGATTCGAGTATTTCACACTCAGATCAAGCGCTTTATCAAAATCCTCACGCTTCAGGATTCCGATCTCGGAGGCTGAGGGCATCACGATATCCTTCATCTTCTCAAGCATCCAACTTTGATGGGCTCGGTTTGCACGGATATTTGCATCCTGCATGATTCTAAGAACTAAGTCAACCGCCTCATCCGGATGGCTGAAAGCATAGAGCCACCCATCAATGGTGGCTTGCAGAAAACTGCGACAGACCTCAGGGTGCTCACGGAAAAAAGCCGGTCGCACATAAAATCCCTCATCCGGAATATCGAGATCCCAGTCGCAGAGATCCACGATAAATAGCTCTTCCTCTGAAAATCCGGCTTGAAGCAGCTGATAGTATTCATTGTATCTCATGACGTTGATCACGTCCACCGCGTCTTGGATGAAGATGTTTACACTCCAATCAATGGGGATCTGCTGGATATTAATACTGTTTTCTTTGATGAATGCTTCGGTCACGATATGAGAAGTTCTTCTCCAGATGCCGAGTTTCTTGTTGTTGAAATCCCGGATTGAGGAAATCCCCCTACTCCGTTTGCCCACCAGCATCACCGAATTCTTCTGTGAGATCTGACCGATATTGACGATATGGGAGCTGTCTCGATTTGCCAAAATAGCCTGAGAGAGATCAAAATGGCCAATATCGATCTCCCCCAAATCGAGCTTTGTGAGAGCTTCTTCACTGCTAAAAGGTTCCGCCAAAATGACATCTAGCCCATACTGATCGTAGATCCCTTTTTCAATCGCCATGTAAATCCCGGCAAATTGAGCTTGGGGATGCCATTTAGGACTGAAGCGAATCTCAAATCTATCAGACCCGGAGGCACCTTGGTGCATATGAGGGCTCCGTTCGCTAGTTTCCCCACTTTTGCACGCAGATAGCGCAATTAGATATGTGATCATTGCAAGATATGCAAGGAGTTCGCGGGATCGTTTCATCATCTTCCTTCATGTGATAATGGGGTTGAACACTTACGGCATTCTAGCATAAGCTACTCAGCCGGAGAACTAAGCATCGACTCATGGCACTAATAACAATATGATCCACAGAAGCGTGGTGGCAATCCAAATCTGTGATGAGCAAGCTCTGAGCGGAGTAAATGCTGTAGAAAATCGTCAACAAGAGGGCTGGTTCATTCAGATAGTAGCTGAGAAACGGCATATGCCACAGGGACTTTCCCTTCAGCTACCTGTTTTCTGAGCTGAGGCAGTTTTTCTCTGATCTGAGGTCTTTGGAAAAAGCGATTTAGCACCGCTTCCGAAATGAGCTCTTCAAACCAGTCTGCTGTTTGCTGTAGGCGGCGTTTTTCAAAGACACCGGATGATTTGGTGATCTTGCAAAATTTGGTGATAGTCTTCCAGATCTCAGGGATGCCGTCGCCGGTGAGAGAAGAGCAAGTCAACGCGCGAGTTTCCCAGCCGGGAGTCGCATGACGAATGAAGTGCAGAGCATTATTATATTCCCCTGCAGCGGCTTGGGCTCGCCGGATATTGTCCCCATCGGCTTTGTTTACTACGATCATATCTCCGAGTTCCATGATGCCTTTTTTGATGCCCTGCAGCTCATCTCCTGCTCCGGTGATCTGCATTAAAAGAAAGAAATCAACCATTGATCTCACGGTGGTCTCGGATTGACCTACCCCGACAGTCTCGATGAGGATCACATCAAAACCGGCAGCTTCACAGAGCACGATGCTTTCCCGGGTTTTGCGCGCTACTCCGCCCAATACACCTGATGAGGGAGATGGGCGAATAAAACTTTGTGGATGTCGGGAGAGCTTTTCCATGCGTGTTTTATCTCCCAGAATGCTTCCTCTGGATAGGGTAGAAGAGGGGTCAATCGCCAATACCGCCACTTTCTTTCCCATATTAATGAGGTGCATGCCAAATGCCTCGATAAAGCTGCTCTTCCCCACTCCCGGCACTCCGGTGACTCCGATCCTGATGGATTTCCCGGAAGCAGGAAGGAGCTTCGTGAGAAGCTCCTGTGCCAGCTTGAAGTGTTTTTCAGAATTGCTTTCTACCAAAGTGATGGCACGCGACAGTGCGGTTCTATTTCCCAAAAGAACTCCCCTTTCAAGGGCTTCGGGATCCATCACCTTCTTGCGTTTGAAGACTTTGGGGTTTGCTTGGGACTCAGTGGGGCTGGTGACTCTGCTTGCAAAAGCATCGCCGGCACCTTCAGGAGTCCACTCGGGTCTTCTATTTTTCATCGTGTCCCAAGAGTAGTTTGATCATCTTTGTAGCTGCTGTGGGCAGATGAGTGCCGGGACCGAAGATGGCAGAAGCCCCATTATCATAGAGGAAATCATAATCTGCTTGGGGTATCACGCCGCCAACAATGATCATGATGTCTTCACGATCGAGCTTTTTGAGTTCCTCAACGAGCTGCGGCAAGAGGGTCTTGTGTCCGGCAGCGAGAGAGCTCATGCCAATGATGTGGACGTCATTTTCCACAGCTTGTCGGGCAGTCTCCTCAGGTGTCTGAAACAGAGGCCCCATATCCACGTCAAAGCCCATGTCGGCATAGGCAGTGGCTACTACCTTAGCGCCGCGATCGTGTCCATCCTGACCCATTTTGGCAATCAAGATGCGGGGGCGACGACCTTCTTCTGCAGCAAATTCATCTGTCAGAGATCTTACTTTTTCGATATCGTCCATATTTGCATACTCACTACTGTAGACATTATTGATTAGGCGGATCTGAGCTTGGTGACGGCCAAAGACCTTCTCCATCGCATCCGAGATTTCGCCGAGAGAAGCCCTTTGTCGGGCTGCATCGATGGCCAGTTCCAAAAGGTTGCCCTCTTTGCTTTCAGCTGCTTTGGTCAGGGCTTCCAAAGCCAGCTTGACCTTAGACTCATCACGAGACTTACGCAGCAAATCTAAGCGCGCCAACTGAGCAGTGCGCACGGCAGAATTGTCCACTTCCAAAGTTTCGATGGGATCTTCTTTGTCGAGTCTGTATTTATTTACTCCGACGATAGTGTCAGCTCCGCTGTCGATCTTGGCCTGACGTCTGGCAGCTGCTTCTTCGATACGCATCTTGGGCAGTCCGGTCTGGATCGCCTTTGCCATTCCACCGAGATCTTCTACTTCCATGATATGTTCCCAAGCGCGGTTCATCAGATCATTGGTAAGACTCTCGACATAGTAGGAGCCTGCCCATGGGTCGATTACATTACACACCCCGGTCTCATGCGAGAGGAAGAGCTGCGTATTGCGGGCAATGCGCGCCGAGAAGTCTGTCGGCAGGGCGATGGCTTCATCCAGGGAATTGGTGTGCAAACTCTGGGTGTGTCCCATGGTTGCGGCAAGAGCTTCTATGCAGGTGCGAGCAACGTTGTTATAGGGATCCTGCTCAGTGAGACTCCATCCGGAAGTCTGGGAATGGGTTCTAAGTGCCATTGATTTGGGATTTTTGGGGTTGAAGCCTTTGATGATCTTTGCCCATAGCATTCTGGCGCTGCGCAATTTGGCGATCTCCATGAAGTAGTTCATTCCCTCAGCCCAGAAGAAAGACAGGCGAGGCGCAAAGACATCAATATCGATCCCGGCTGCAATCCCTGCGCGAGCATATTCCAAACCATCGGCAAGAGTGTATGCCATCTCAAGATCAGCGGTGGCTCCGGCTTCGTGCATGTGGTATCCTGAGATGCTAATGCTATTGAATTTTGGCATCTTGCGGGAAGTATAGCTAAAGATATCAGCGATGATGCGCATGGAGGCTTCCGGTGGGTAGATGTAGGTGTTTCGCACCATATATTCTTTGAGAATGTCATTTTGGATGGTTCCTTTGAGCTGCTCAGGCTTCACGCCTTGTTCTTCTGCTGCAACTATATAGAAAGCCATGATCGGAATGACGGCGCCATTCATGGTCATGGACACGCTCATCTCATCCAGGGGAATCTTGTCGAAGAGAATCTTCATATCCAAGATGCTGTCTACTGCGACTCCGGCTTTGCCCACATCACCGATCACGCGGGGATGATCAGAATCATAGCCACGATGAGTGGCAAGATCAAAGGCTATTGAGAGTCCTTTTTGCCCCATGGCAAGATTGCGGCGGTAGAAGGCATTGGATTCTTCCGCGGTTGAAAAACCTGCGTATTGGCGGATGGTCCAAGGACGCTGCACATACATGCTTGCGTAGGGTCCTCTCAGATATGGCGCGATGCCACTCAGATAGTCAAGATGGGTCAGATCCGCAATGTCTGCTTTGCGATAGATAGGTTTCACCGGGATCTGCTCATTGGTGTGCCAGACTTTGGAAATCTCGGCTTGTGGAGTATCCGGGATCGGCTTGGATTCTTTGAAGCTCGGGCTCAACTTTGTAAAATCAGGATTCATCAATACACCTCCAGTTTTTCTGCCAAGTCTTTTAGGGTATCATAGACATTCGCGCGGATATGGATGAAGATAGCAATGCCATCCTCTTTGTATTGCTCGACCTTTTCCTTGGGATAGCCTGCCAAGATGACGTTCTTGGAATCAAGCTTGGAGCAGATCGCTGGGACTAAGGAAACGTAGTTTTCATCCGTGCTGCAAATGCAGAATGCGTCAGCATCGGAAGCATTGGCTTTGGCGATCGCTTCTTCGCCATTCGCAAAAGAATCTTCGGACAGCACCTTGTATCCGCCGACCTGGAAGAATCCTGCTGCAAAATCTGCCCGAGCCTTATACTCGGATACTTTGCCGATATTCAGCAGCATGATCTTTGGAGATTTTGCAGAGATTTTGCGTCTGAGATCCTCCAATGAAGATACAATTCGCAGCTTGGGCAGAGCACCGTGCTCCAGCTTCACTGCAGCCTTTGAGTCATCAAGGGGCTCATGAGCCACCTCCGGGGTGGCGATGTCATCGGGATTGGCATACATGTTTACTCCCACAAAGACATCTCGGCGTTTGTGCACGGCATCGATGCGGGCTTTGGCTGTTTTCTCGATCATCTCATGTATTTTGCCGGATCTGAGGGAGCGAATCATGCCGCCGCTCTCTTCGATCTCCTGCATGATCTGCCAGGATATCTCCGCTAAATCAGCCGTGAGACTTTCGATGTAGTAGCAACCTCCGGCAGGATCAGCTACTTTGGAGAAATGAGCTTCTTCTCCCAAGATCAACTGCTGATTGCGAGCTATCCGGCGAGCAAATGGATTGTCTTCACTTGCCACGTGGTCGAAAGCATCTGTTTCAAGACTATCGACTCCGCCGATGACTCCGGAGAAGCTCTCTGTGGTCGTACGCAGCATGTTCACATAGAGGTCGTATGTGCTTTTGTTCGAGAAAGCGGTCTTGCCATGGATCCAGATTTTGCAGGATTCGCTACTGCCGCCAAAGGCTTGAATCATCTTTGTCCAGATCAATCTAAAGGCTCTGATCTTGGCAATTTCCATGAAGAAATTCGAGCCCAAACTGAGTTTAACCGCAAAAAGCTTGGCGATGGTGTCGATATCCATGCCCGTCTCTTGAAGGCCTTGGATATAGCCGATGGCAGTGCTTAGCACCATTGCAAGCTCTTGTGCCGTGGATGCTCCGGCTGCTTCATAGACACAGCCGTCTATGATGAAGCAGCGCAATCCCGGAGCTCTGTTTGCTCTATCAATCACAGAGTCGGACACCTTCTGCCACAGATCGTGAAGCGGCAAGCTCATGTATCCTTTGCGGGCAAACTCACTCGTGGGGTCAAAGCCGACACAGCCGGTCAGATCCCGAAGTGAGAGCTCTTGCCGACAGACATACTCATCCAAAAAACCAAATAGATCGGGGTCATCAACATCCATTTGGATAAAAAGAGGAGCAGCTTTGAGATCGATCCCATCTAGGACGCTCTGAAGATCTTTGCTGCTTTTGATCTTGATCCCTTGGGGGAAATCGTCATGCTTCAGCCGCAGATTCACCATATTCAGCCCACGCATGAGCTCATTTTTCAGGATCTGATTGAGTTCCTTGAGCTTGCTGTTTGTCTGTGCTTGAGCTACATACCATCCTTCTTCTACGAGCTTCTGAGGGTCATTACCGCGCACATAGGGCAGCTGTCCGGGTTCGCTATCCGCAAAGCTGATATCCTGGATGTCTTCCTTGCGATAGATCGGTTTGAGGGTGATCCCATCGTAGGTAGATTTGTGCATTACTTTTTCATAGTCGGCTCCTTTGAGAGAGTCGATCACGAGCTGTTTCCAATCTTCCCACTTTGGTGGCGGGAAGTCCTTCTTTAAGTTCAATTGCTCTTTTGATTTCACGCGTTTGAACTCCTTTTATTATTCTTTATTAAAGCTTGCACTGGTTTCATGCCATATGGCGAACGATTTTGAATAGCTGTGAGAATAGCACCGCCGCCAGTAAAAAAGTAGTATCGATCATCTCGTTGGGCCTGTGCGAAGATTCCGGGAAGATATGCTCCAAAATCCTGAATGGTATCTCCCCCGCCAAAGAGCTTCTGAGCCATGCCGTTTTGATGAATGAGGCGATACATCGCCATGCTGCCCTCAGGAAAGAGAGCTGTGTATCCCATCACGGCATTCACGAAGATGCTTCCGGCAGTCATAAAGATCGCTTTGATCTCCTCTTCCTCAAAAGATTCCTCTGCCGAATCCAGGACATAGCCGATTGGCTCGGTCTGATCCCACTGCTTCAGATCATGGATATGATAGATGTCCCAGCTCTCATCATCGCGCTTTTCGATGCTCGAGGATAGCACGACATAGGGCAGCTCTATGATCTTCGCCGCGTTCTCCTTAATGTCGTCGATAAACTTTTGTGCAGCAGCCACATCTTCCTGGGTCAGCCCGGAAATATTGATGCCATATTTTGCTGATAGATAGGCATTGTAGATCACGCCGCCAAGGATCAGATGGTCGGCGATCTCGATCAATGCTGATAGCGGCCCGATCTTTGTGTCAAACTTGCTGCCAGCCACTACGGCTACAAGCGGGCGTTTTGGCGAGAAGATCTTGTCCAGATTGCTGATTTCCTTTTGCATCAAAAGCCCTGCATATGAGGGTAGGTATTTTGTGATGTTGTAAGTGCTTGCGTGCGGCTGCCAGCTACCAAAGGCATCGTTTACAAAGACATCAGCGTAGCCTGCCAAGCTTTCGGCAAGTTTGTCGGATCTTTCATCACTGCTTTCTTCTCCTTCAAACCAGCGAGTATTGGGCAGATACAGATAATCCGCCGCTCCACTTTTGAGATCTTGCACAGCCTGCCCCAAAGCTGACAGATCAGATATGCCTGAGCCGGCTTCTTCCTTTAAAGCCGGGATCATCCCTTTTAGCATAAGCTTTGAGTCCAGATATTCCACGATGGGATCTACAGCGTCGTGCTCAGTGATCTTGATCTTCTTGGCCTGTTTGTCATAGGGACGCCCTACGTGGGTCATCAGGATGGGCAGACCGCCTTTTTTAAAAATATGAAACAAAGTAGGAATCGTGGCATCAATGCGCATGGGATCCTTAATCTTCCCCTTTTTAACCACATTGTGATCCATTCGGACAAGAACGACCTTGCCGGAAAGATCCACATCCAAGATGCTGGGCAGTGTATTCATTTCTATACTCCAATGGGTATTTTGTGACTAAAGACGATAAGTATATAGCTCAATGTGCAAGCTTAAAAAGTCAAGCACTTTCTTAGTCCATCGGGTCAAAGAGGCAGAAATCACTGGATGCCAATGATCTTTCTGAGCTCTTGGATCTTTGTTTCCGCGAGATCTCTGGCTTTGGCTCCTCCATCTCGAAGCACTTGATGGATGTATCCGGGATCCTGCATAAGCTCTTCATATCGTTTCCGATAGGGAGTCAGCTTTTCGTTCATGCGCTCAAAAAGCTCCTGCTTGGCATGTCCCCAGCCCATTCCACCGGCGAGATATCTGGCGCGCAAATCCTCAATCTGCGCAGGATCGGCGAAACTCTTGTAGAGAGCAAATACGCTGCAACTATCAGGATCCTTGGGTTCTTCCACGCTTTGGGAATTTGTGACGATCTTCATGATGAGCTTGCGTAGTTTCTTTTCAGGCGCAAAGAGAGGGATGATATTGCCATAACTTTTGCTCATCTTGCGTCCGTCCAAGCCCACGACTGTCTTTCCGGTCTCATGCGCGAGGGGCTCAGGCAATCTAATCGCATCTGTCTGATAGACATGATTGAAGCTTTGAGCTATGTCAACTGCCATCTCTACGTGTTGGAACTGATCATTGCCGACAGGAACAAGGTCTGTGTCAAAGAGCAAGATATCCGCTGCCATCAAGACGGGATAGCTGAATAGCCCCATGTTCACTCCATCGTCCGGATCTTTGCCGGCTTCGGCATTTGCCTGGAGCATGGCCTTGTAGGCATGTGCTCGGTTCATCAGCCCCTTCGGAGTGAAGGCCAAGAGTATGGTCAATAGCTCAAATGTCTGTGGGATATCGCTTTGTCGATAAAACAGAACCTGGTTGGGATCCAAGCCACAAGCCAACCACGCCGCGGCTATCTCCAAGGTCATCAAGCGAATGGCATCCGGATCTTTGCAGCTATTCAGTGCATGATAATCAGCGATGAAATAGCGTGCTTCACAGCTCCGACTCAGCTCCAAGGCCGGCTGTATCGCTCCCAAAAAGTTTCCGATGTGTGGGATCCCGGTCGGCTTGATCCCGGTCAGTGCTATCTTCTTCATTTATAAACCTTTGATTTGGAATTTCTTAGATTTTCTCACACCAGAATTCATCCGTGAGTGCGTCCACTACTTCCACATCTATCATGATGGGATCATTCTCAGAAAGTCCCTGCACATATGCCACTCCATCTATCTCGGGAGCTTGAAGCCACAGCCTTCCCCAAAATGCTTCTAGGTCAGGATCATAGCCCTCGACCAGCATTTGCTGCCGCGTGCCCACAAAGGCTTGCATCTTCTTTTCCTTGGCTTCTGAAAACTTGATGGCGAGCTCAGTCTCGAGCTGCTCTTTTCTACTCCAGTCAAAATCCGGAGGAGGATCGTAGGGCTTGCCTTCTTTTTCGGGGGAATAACCAAAGACTCCCGCGTGAAGAATATCCACCTCGCGCAGAAACTTGTCGATCATCGCGCGCTCTAAATCAGTTTCACCTGGATAGCCGACCATGAAGGTCGTGCGAAACACAGCATTAGGAAGTTCTTTCTTGATATGTTTAAAGAGCGCCTTGAGCTGATCATAGCCCTTCTTCCGATTCATCAGGCGGATGATGCGATCGCAGACATGCTGGATTGGGATCTCAAAATACGGCACAAGCTTGGGATAGTTCTTCCAGAGATCCGTCCACTGAAGCTCAAAGTGATCCGGATGCATATACATAACGCGGATCCAGTCGTAATCCGGCAGATCATGCAAAGCTTCGATCAATCTTGGCAAGGCCTTCCCATCATAAAGATCTGTGCCATAAAGGCAGCTGTCTTGGGCAATTAAGACCAGCTCACGCCCACGCCCGGCAAGCGCTTTGGCTTCTTCCACCAGCTTCTCTATCGGCTCAGAAATCAGCTTTCCTCGGATTGATGGGATCATGCAATAGCTACAGTTGTTTTCGCAGCCGTCCGAGATCCGCAGATATACATGCTGTCCACCTTGCAGGGGCTCTCTATCTGCAGAGATGCTCCGGCGAGGCTTTGCGCCTTTGGGCAAAAGATAACGCATCACATACTTCTCAAAGCCGGCAAAATCTTTGAGCGCAATCCACTTGTTGACCTCAGGAAAGAGATCCTGAAACTCCTCAAGCCCGCGCTTGGTCACACATCCGGTGACCACAAGTTTCGTCTTTTTGGGATTGATGCAATCGCTGATCTCAGAGAGCACATCGTCTAGCTCGCCCAAAGAAGCAGCCAGGAAGGCGCAGCTGTTCACAAGGACCAAGTCTGCGTCTTCCGGGTGCTCAACCTGGCGAAAGCCATATTTCTTTAGGACAGCGCAAAATCTCTCGCTATCAACGAGATTCTTGGCGCATCCGAGGCTTTCTACAAAGTAGGTCATTACTTCAATAGATGGATGAAGAGCCCGCTGCGAAGCTTGGGCTCAAACCAAGTGGATTTGGGAGGCATGATCTGACCCGCATCAGCGATCCCGATCAGCTCGTCCATGGACGTAGGATA
>Ga0334893_1001972_pt1 | contig 16911 bp, 16 predicted proteins | sample GraSluR3_MG_5_FD_207218 | JGI IMG/M metagenome (GOLD analysis project Ga0334893, IMG submission 207218) | Sludge microbial communities from methane-producing bioreactor in Wageningen University, Netherlands - Granular Sludge_09_05-R3 | ecosystem: Engineered > Bioreactor > Anaerobic >...
TTGGTCTTCAATCTTAGGCCATAGGACTCCTGGAGTATCTAAAAGTTCTAAATCTCCTTTCAATTTAACCCACTGCTTGCCTTTTGTAACTCCTGGTCTATCACCAGTTTGAGCACTTTTCTTTCCAACTATTCTATTTATAATAGAAGACTTTCCAACATTGGGAATACCTACTACCATTACTCTTAATGCTCTTTTTCTCCTGCCTTTGCTTTCTAGCTTCTTATATAAGTCCTTAGATTTATTATTTAAAGATGCCAGCAATTCGTTAAGTCCCTTACCAGTTAAGGAATTTATCATAGCAGATTCATGACCTTTTGTCTTATAGTACTCAATCCATTGCTGTGTCTTATTAGGATCAGCTAGGTCTTCCTTATTTAATACTACGACCTTTGGTAAGTTTTTTACCATGTCGTCAATATCAGGATTGCTTGTGCTGTATGGCGCTCTAGCATCTACGATTTCTAAAACTACATCTACTAATTTAATATTTTCTAAAATTTGTTCTTTAGTTTTCTTCATATGTCCAGGATACCAGTTTATATTCAAATCAGAATCCTGAGAACTAGATTTATTAGCTTCATCCGCCTTTAAATCTTTTACCTTGTTATTTTTCGTGCTAGGCTTGCGTGATGATTTTATAACAGGCTTGTTCACTTTACTATTATTTTTTTTCATGTTATCCCTCATCTCAAAGCTTTTTGTATATACAATAAAAAGGACTGAATAAACAGTCCCTTTATCAAAACTACTATTTAGCTTCTTTAACTTTAGCTGCTTTACCTACTCTATCTCTTAGGTAGTTAAGTTTAGCTCTTCTTACTTTACCTTTTCTAGTAACTTCAATTTTCTCAATGCTTGGAGAATGAACTGGGAAAATCTTCTCTACTCCAACACCAAAAGAAATTTTTCTTACTGTAAAAGTTTCTCTTACTCCACCATTTTGTCTTTTAAGCACAACGCCTTCAAAGATCTGAATTCTCTCTCTTTTTCCCTCTTTTACTCTGATATGTACTTTAACAGTATCACCAGCTGAGAACTGAGGTAAATCTGATTTTAATTGCTCTTGCTCAATTGCCTTAATAATTTCCATTTTTCTTCCTCCTCATAAAACGTTCTTAATGCAATTCACCAGAGGAACGTTCGTATTTATAACCTATAAAATTATATCTTAATACTATCTATTTGTCAATAACATTGTGTTTTTTAAGTAATTTTTTATCTTCCTTAGACAGAGCTTCATAGTCAAACAAATCAGGTCTTAGCTTCATAGTTAATTTTATAGATTCTAACTTTCTCCAAGATTCAATATTTTTATGATGACCTGATAACAGAACCTTAGGCACTTCCTTTTTCATAAAAACTTCAGGCCTAGTGTAATGAGGATATTCTAGCAATCCATTTGTAAATGATTCTTCATCCAAGGATTCTTCGTGTCCTAAAACTCCCTTAACATGCCTTGATATACTATCTATAAGTATAAGAGCCGGTAGCTCCCCTCCTGTTAAAACATAGTCTCCAATAGATATTTCTTCATCCACAATCAAATCAATAACTCTTTGATCTACTCCTTCATAATGACCACAAAGCAATATCAAGCTTTCTTCTTTTGCAAGAGCTATTGCCATGTCATTATTAAATACTTTTCCTTTAGGAGTAAGGTAGATAACTTTAGGCTTCTTAACTTGCTTCAAAGATTCATCTAAATAATCAACTACAGCATTATAACAGCTTACTATAGGCTGAGGAGTCATAACCATTCCTGCTCCCCCGCCATATGGATAGTCATCTACTTTTTTATGTTTGCTTTCTGAGTAATCTCTTATATTCCAAGTCTTATATTCTATGTTACCTTTTTCTTCAGCTTTTTTCATAATACTTTCACTCATATATGCTTCAATAATTTGAGGAAATAAGGTCATAATATGAAATTTCATTACTCAATCATTCCTTCAATAGGATCTATTATAATCTTCTTATTATCAATATCAATAACTGGAACAAATTTCTTAATCGCAGGAACAAGGTAGGTTTTTCCATTTTCTGATTTTATGGAGTAGACATCATTAGCACTATACTGAAGTACATCTTCTAATACCCCTATATATTTTTCACTTACATCATAAACCTTGCATCCTATTAAGTCAGCTATAAGATGTTCATCTTCGTCCAGTTTTCTTGCATTATCTCTATCTATAAATAAATAGTTGTTTCTATTTTTTTCTGCATCATCAATAGTCAAAATATTACTCAGTTTCAATATAACCATATTTTTGCTTATCTTCATATTTTCAACTGATATTTTTTCATCGCTATTTTCCATGTATAAATATTGTATTTCTTTAAATCTCTCTGGGTAATCCGTATATGTATATACTTTTACCTCTCCTTTTAATCCATGAGTATTTACTATTTTTCCTATTCTCAATTTATTAGATTTCAAGTTTTCACCTCATAACTCTATTGATACTACAAATCATAAACATCGCAATACCAAAAAATAAAATAATGGCTCTGATTTATAAAAGGAATCAGAATTTATTATATTTCTTGAAAATCTTGTAAAAAAAGCAAAGGATTAGAGAAGTCTCTAATCCTTACTGAATAATTTCTACAACTACTCTTTTGCTTTCTTTAACGGCTGCAGCTTTGACAACAGTTCTAATCGCTTTTGCAATTCTCCCTTGCTTGCCAATAACCTTGCCCATATCTTCAGAGGCTACTTTCAATTCGACTACTATCGAATATTCAGTATGTTTTTCATTAACTGAAACCTCATCGGGATGGTCAACTAGGGATCTCGCAATAAATGCTACTAATTCTCCCATATTCATTCCCTCCTACTGATATAAAAACTTGGCTACAGATTACTCCATTATTCCATTCTTTTTGAAAAGTGTTCTTACAGTCTCAGTAGGTTGTGCACCAGTTGATAACCATTTTGCAGCTTTTTCATTATCTATCTTAACCACCTTAGGTTCTGAAACTGGATTGTAGTAACCTATTTCCTCGATAAATCTACCATCTCTTGGAGAACGAGAATCAGATACAACTATTCTGTAGAAAGGTTTCTTATGAGAACCCATTCTTCTTAATCTAATCTTTACCATTTTTTCACCTCCTTAAAAGTGTATATCTATAATCCTGGAAAAGGAAATTTCATTTTTCCTTTTTTCATAGATTTGCTCATATTAGTAAATTGCTTCATCATTTTCTTTGACTCTTCAAACTGCTTTAACAGTCTATTAACTTGACTTACATGAGTACCACTACCCATTGCAATACGTTTTTTTCTACTTGCGTTGATAATACTTGGATTCTGTCTTTCTTTTTTTGTCATAGATTGAATTATTGCCTCAATCTTCACAAGCTCTTTATCGTCTATATCTACATCTTTTAATTGCTTCATCTGAGACATGCCTGGAATCATTTCCAAAAGATTTTTTAAAGGTCCCATTTTTTTAATCTGCTGCATTTGATCTAAGAAATCATCAAATGTAAAATCAGAAGATTTCATCTTAGCTTGCATCTCTTTTGCTTTGTCTTCATCAAAAGCACTTTGGGCTTTTTCTATAAGACTCATTACATCGCCCATGCCCAGAATTCTAGATGCCATGCGATCTGGATAGAATTGTTCTAAATCCTCGAGTTTTTCTCCAACCGCAGCATATTTGATAGGTTTTTTAGTTATTGCCTTAATAGATAAAGCCGCTCCACCTCTTGTGTCCCCGTCTAACTTAGTCAGTATAACTCCGTCTATACCTAGCGTTTGGTCAAAGGACTCAGCAATATTTACAGCGTCTTGACCTGTCATCGAGTCTACTACAAGCATAATTTCGTGAGGCTTAATAGATGACTTAATATTTTTAAGCTCATCCATGAGGTTTTCGTCTATGTGAAGTCTACCTGCAGTATCTATAATAACAATATCATAGCCTAAAGTTTTAGCTTTTTCATATCCTTTAGTTGCTATTTCTACAGGGTTCGTATTACCCTCTTCAGAGTAAAATATTGCTCCTGCACCACTTGCTACTATTTCTAGCTGCTTTATAGCCGCTGGTCTATAAACGTCACAAGCTACAAGCATTGGCTGCTTACCTTGTTTTTTTAGATTAAGAGCTAGTTTACCTGCTGTACTTGTCTTACCTGCCCCTTGAAGACCTACTAGCATAATAACAGTAGGAGGCTTTGAGGATATATTGATTTTGCTTTGAACTCCTCCCATAAGCTCTGAGAGTTCTTCATTTACAATCTTAATAACCTGCTGTCCTGGCGTAAGACTTTCCATAACTTCCGAGCCAATAGAGCGTTCCTTAACTTTTTTTATGAAATCCTTAACCACTTTATAGTGTACGTCTGCTTCTAATAATGCTAACTTCACTTCTCTCATTGCAAGGTCTACATCTTTCTCAGTAAGCTTCCCTTTACCTTTGAGATTTTTTAAAGTACTTTGAAGTTTTTCAGCAAGATTTTCAAATATCATTCTGATAACTCCTTGCAATAATCTATTAATTCATTAATCTTAGTTAACATTTTCACTTCATCTTTAGACATTATACTTGTCTTAAGATTTTCTAAACCATTTATAAGATTTTTAAAATCGTGCTTTTTCTGTAAAATTAAATCATTAAATTTCAGCTGTTCTTCATATTGATATAAAAGTTTTTCTGATCGTTTAATGGTGTCATATATGGCTTGACGTGATATTTCTAAGTTCTCACTGATTTCGCTCAGCGACAAATCTTCATTATAATATTGCTCCATTACATCTTTTTGTTTCTTTGTTAGAAGATTCCCATATAAATCTAACAATTGGGCAATTTCTACGATTTTTTTTAGTTCCATATTTTCACCCCTGTAAAGGTTATCAACTTTACACTAATGTAGTGTATCTCACCAACGATTAAAAGTCAAGCTATTTTTGATACTAATTCGAACTGAAAAGAGCTTTTGCAAACTCCTTTGCATTAAAATCTTGTAAATCTTCAATTTTTTCTCCAACCCCTATTAGTTTAATAGGAAGCTGCTGCTCAGATTTTATAGATAATACAACTCCACCCTTAGCTGTTCCATCGAGCTTTGTCAAAATTATACCTGTAAGCGGAGCAGCCTCTTTAAATATTTTCACTTGATTAATGGCATTTTGACCAGTTGTAGCATCTATAACGAGAAGAACTTCCTTCGTCGCCTCTGGGTACTCTCTATCAATTATTCTAAATATTTTTGCTAGTTCTTGCATCAAGTTCTTTTTGTTGTGAAGTCTTCCAGCTGTGTCGCAAATCAGTACATCAGTATTTCTGGCTTTTGCACCACTTATGGCATCAAAAATTACAGCTGAAGGATCTGACCCTTCCTGATGCTTTATAAGCTCCACTCCTGCCCTGTCTGCCCATACTTCAAGTTGCTCTGCTGCTGCCGCTCTAAATGTATCTCCCGCAGCTAAAAGTACGCTTTTGCCTTCAGATTTCAGCCTCATTGCTATTTTGCCTATTGAAGTTGTTTTTCCTACTCCATTTACTCCTACTATTACTAAAATAGCTGGCTTAGGCTCTAATTTTAAGTTGCTGTCATCCCCAGATAAAATTTCTTCTACTATTAATTTAAGCTCTTCTCTTACATCTTTGACATCCTGAATAGATTTTTTCTTTACATTTTTTCTTAGCATATCAACGATTTTCAAGGTAGTTTCAAAGCCTACATCACCAGTAATGAGTATTTCTTCTATTTCCTCATAAAGTTCTTCATCTATCTCTATATGACCTTTGAAAAGCTCATCTAGTTTACCTGTTAAATTTTGAGTGGTTTTACTTAAGCCTTCTTTTAGCTTTGCAAAAAAACCAAGATTCTTTTGAGGCTGTTCTTCATCCTCATCCATATCAGACTCAGCTTGATTTAAGCTTACTTCCTCTATTTCATCAGCTTCAACATTATCATTTAAAGTAGCTTCTTCTATATTTTCTTCTATATTTTCTTCTGTGCTTTTTTCTACTATGCTTTCTTCCTCAATCACTTCTTTATCATCTTCATTCATATCATTAGCATTTATATCTTCATCCGTCTTTGCGTTCTCCAAATTTTCCTCTTCAGCTTTTAAGTCATCTTTCTCAACTATCTCTTCATTTGTGTTATCATTTTTTTTATTTAGACTGTTCCAAAATTTCTTTAACATCTAAGTCCTCCTAATTAATTTTCAATATATTCTTTCGCTTCTTCAAGCTTAAGGCTGATTATTTTTGAAACTCCTTTGTCTTGCATAGTTACACCATAAATATATTCAGAAGCCTCCATAGTCCCTCTTCTATGAGTTATAGTAATGAATTGTGTCTGCTTTGATAAAATATTTAATAAAGTAATAAACCTTATTATATTCGCATCATCAAGTGGCGCATCAATTTCATCTAAAACGCAAAAAGGAACGGGTTTTCTCATAAGTATAGAAAATAATATTGCAATAGCTGATAGAGCTTTTTCTCCTCCAGATAAAACCGAGATAGATTTTACTTTTTTCCCTGGTGGCTGGACGTTTATATCAATATCAGAAGCCAGCATATTGGATTCGTCAGTTAAAATTAGCTTTCCACTTCCTCCTCCAAATAGTATTTTGAATACCTCGTCAAACTTTGAATTAATCTCACAAAAGCTTTTTTCAAATTCCACTACCATATTTTGCTCTAGGTTTATAATTATCTGATTAATTTGCTTTATAGAATCCTCTAAATCTTCCTTTTGCTCCTTATAAAAATCATATCTCTCTTTAATTACATTATACTGCTCTATTGCATCTACATTTATATTTCCAAGATCTTGAATAGATTTTTTCAGGTTATCTATTTTAGTTTTAGAAGTGTCTATGGTGTCATCTAGAAGCTTTATTGCATCATCTAGCTCCATACTATAATCATCTCTAATTTTTTCAATTATAGAGTTCTTTTGAAAATCTATTTTTGCTTTATCCGAATCCAGCTTTGAGATTTTAGCTTGTAAACTTATTAAATCCTTTTCCAAATTCCTATAGTCTTCTCTTTTTTGAACTAATGCTTTTTTCACAGTATCTTCTTGATTACTGCATACATATATCTTATCTTTTACTATAATAATCTGCTCTGATAACTTATTTACTTCCTCATCTAAAGAAGCATTATCATCTATCATTTGGTTTTTCAGTTTCTCATTAAAAGTGATTTCACTTTCTAAATCATTTAAAAGCTTAGAATTTTTTTCAATTAAACTATTAAGAGAATCTAATTCTCTCTGCTTAGAATTTAAAAGCTCATTTAGCCTGACATTTTCCATGTCCAAATTTCTAAGCTCGCTATCCTCGTCGGAAAACACTTTAGAAATACTATTCTTCTTATTGATTAAATCATTTGTAAGAAGCTTAAGACTATTTATAGTTTTTTCATATTCTTCAACTTCATTTTTTTCTCTATTATATGTAATTTTAGCATCCTCTAACGACTTGCTAATTAAAGCAGAATCGCTTATGGAGTTTTTTGATTTGCTTTCTAAATGCTCCATCTGGATTACGTGAGTTTTATGATTCTGAAGTAAATCCATTTTTACATCTGATATATTTTTATATTCTTTTTCCTTATTACTTAATTCTACTAATAAATCCTCATTTACTCCAATCAATTCGTTAATTTCAAGCTCTAAATCACATCTTTTTAATTCTAAGCCTTTTAGCATTTCTTCTAATTCAGAAATTTGCTTTCTTCTAGTAAAAATGCTATTCGATGTGAAAATGCTTCCTCCTGTTATAGAGCCTCCTGCATTAAAAATATCTCCATCTTTGGTAACTATCCTAAATGAATTTTTATATTTTTTAGATATCTCAAGCGCCTTATCAATATCCTCTACTATCACTGTTCTTCCAAGCAAATAAGCTGTTATATCCTTGTAATCATCATTGTATTCAATTGAATCTAGAGCAATAATACCATCATCAGAATACGATAATACCTTTCCCGAGATTGAATCTATCGGAAGAAAAGTTACTCTTCCCAATTTTTTTTCTTTAAGAAACTCAATACATTTTTTCGCATCATTTGAAGATTTAATTATGATATTTTGCATTTGACTTCCAAGCGCTGCTTCTAATGCTTTTTCATACCCTGGCTTAACTGTTATTAGATTAGCTACTGCTCCACAGATACCATTTAAATTCCTATTTAAGATTACTTCCTTTACTCCTTTAGATAAACCTTCATTATCAGCTTCCATTTTTTTTAGTAGTCCAACTTTCGATGAACATTCTGATATATCTATGTTGTTTTTATTATTTTGAGACTTAAGAGCTTCTATTTTATTAGTATTTTCAGTAATTCTTGAAGATAATAATGATTTTTCTTCATCTAGCTTCTCAATTTGATTTACAGTTAGCTTAATTTTAGTTTCATTTTCAATTATACTTTTTTGAACTTCTTCAATCTGATTTAAAATATTTTGATGATCATTTTGCCATGAACTCATTTTCTTTTCTAAGTCATTAATATTCTCACTTAAGATTTCATTTCTAGATATTAATCTAGATTGTTCATTCATAAGCTCTAGAATTTTATTCCTATTATTTTCAATTTCTTCATCGTATTTTTTTAGCTCTATCTCTAGAGTTTCATACTTTTCACGTTTATTGCTATGACTATCCTCTAAAACTTTTTTTTGTTTGAGTAAATCGTCATGAGTTTTTTGAATACTATCTAGATTTACTTTATTAGAATTAATTTCAAAAATTATTTTTTCTTTCTGAGAATAGCTTTTCTCAAGATTTTCATCCAAGTTAATTATTTTTTGGCTATCTACATCCTTGTTTCTGACATACTCATTCATTTTTCTTTCCAGCTCAGTATTTTCATTAGAAAGAATTTGTTTATCTTGCTCTAATTCTTTGAGTTTGTTTTCTAATTCATTTAACTCAGTTTCCTCTGATACCAGCTGTTCGCTGAGTTTTGCATTATTTTCATCTGTTTCTAATATTAAGCTATTAATTTTTTCTAAATCTGAATCCATAGAAAAATATGAGCTTAGCAGTCTATTCACATCAGAAGCAAGAAGCTCTTCTTTTAACAATAGATATTTTTCAGCCTTAGTTTTTTGGATTTCTAAAGGCAGTATTTGTTTTTCAACCTCTTTATATACATCATGTATTCTCTCAAGATTTTCATTTGCTACATCTAATTTCTTTTCACTTTCCTCTTTTTTATATCTAAATTTTGTTATTCCTGCAGCTTCTTCCAATATTTTTCTTCTTTGGTTAGAATTTCCATTTACTATTTCATCTATTTTACCTTGGCTTATAATGGAATAGCCTTCTCTTCCAATTCCAGTGTCTAATAAAAGCTCTTTGATATCCTTAAGCCTACATTGCTTGTTATTGAGAAAAAACTGACTTTCTCCAGATTTAAAAGCTTTTCGTTTTATGCTTATCTCACTATAGTCTATATCTATCATTTTATCTTGGTTATCAATAAGCATTGAAACCTCGCAATAGTTCATTTCCTTTCTTTTCTCTGTACCAGAAAAAATAACATCTTCTAATTTATCACCTCTAAGACTTTTCATGCTTTGCTCGCCAAGTACCCATCTTATCGCATCTAATATGTTACTTTTTCCACTCCCATTTGGTCCAACTACAGAGATTAATCCATGAGGAAATAAAATTTCTGTTTTATCTGGAAATGATTTGAATCCTTTTATTTCCATTTTTTTCAAGTACATTCTTTATCACCTACTTTAAAAATAGATTAGAAAAAGCCTACTGTATATGTCATTTATACTTAACTTTGAATTTCCAAAAAGAAACTCATCAATGTTAAGCTCTTTATTTTCCTTTACCTTAACATTTATATTTAACTTATTATATATATAGCTAATATTTTCTTTTTTATTTCCTACTAATTGAGAAACAAGAGATTTATTCACTTGCACAACAATACTATCCTGAATTTTATTCTCAATTAAAAAAGCTTCCAAGTAGTCCCTGTATAATCTTGAAAAAACAAGCTCTCCAAAAGCAGGATGAAAAGGTCCAGCAATCACCGACTCATTTTCATTTATTTCCTGAGTTGCCTGAAGTCCTATACGTATTACTTTTATTTTATTTTGGACAAATGAAAGATATATTTTCTTTACAATTTCAATTGATTCTTCTACGCTAATTGGTGAGTATGCACCTTGGAGCATTTGCTCTTCAAGTTTAGTATCCTTAATCACCAACACAGGATAAATTCTAACATAATCTGGTTTAATTTTAATAAATTCACGTGCAGTATAAATAACCTTCTCCTCAGAATCATTAGGAAGGCCTACCATCATCTGTAACCCTAAGGTAAAACCATATTGTTGTATTTGGGAAGAAGAGCTGTAGACACATAAAGAATCATGCCCTCTTTCGCTGGAAATGAGGACCTGTTCATCTAGAGATTGTACACCAAGTTCAATTATGCTAACATTATATATTTTTAAAAATTCAAGTTTCTCTTTAGAAATAGCATCAGGTCTTGTGGATATTCTTATATCACAGATTCTAGCATCCATACTTTTATAATAATTTGCTATTTCTAAACATTTTCTTTGAAGTTCAGTATTTATTGCTGTAAAACTTCCTCCAAAAAAAGCTATTTCAATTAGGGTATCGGGGTTTATAGTTTTTAATGAGTCTTCAATATCCGACTTTATCTCTTCAAAATTTATTGATGCACCTTTTCCCGTTATTCTTTTTTGATTACAAAAAACACAATCATTCGGACAGCCTTGATGTGGAATAAATATCGGTATAATTTTCTTTTTCATAATCAAACTTCTCTTTCTAAAGCATCTTTTGCCGCTGCTTGTTCAGCTTCTTTTTTGCTTTTTCCTATTCCAGTTCCAATAATTTTATTACCTATATAAACATTCATTTCGAAAGTTTTATCGTGGTCTGGTCCAAGTTGATCAATTAATTTATAAACAATATTTTCTTTATTATCTTTTTGAATTAATTCTTGAAGTTGCGTTTTATAATCTCTCATAATTTTACCTTCAATAGCTTGAGAAATTATTTCATCCATGTATTCAAGAACAAAATTTGTAGCTTTTTTAAATCCGCCATCTATATAAATCGCAGCTATAAGAGCTTCTGTAGCATCAGCTAAAATAGAATCTCTCGTCCTACCTCCTGTTGATTCTTCACCTTTACCTAAATATAAATATTCTCCTAATCCAATTGATTTTGCAACGTTTTTTAAAGACCTTTCACAAACAATCGCCGCCCTAATCTTAGTTAAATCTCCTTCAGGTAAATCTTTATTGAGTCTAAATAAATAATTACTAATTATTAGCCCCAAAATACTGTCTCCCAAAAATTCCAATCTTTCATTATTTCTATTTTTAATTTTTTTTGATTCATTTGAATAAGAACTATGAGTAAGTGCTTCTTTTAATAACTTCAAATCTTGAAACTCATATTTTATTGCTTTTTGGAGTTCATATGATTTATTTTTCATTTTTCAACCTCATTAATAATATACTTTTAATTTTAACTTTGAAAAAAGGCTGCAAAAGCAGCCTTTTTTCATACAAGTATGATATTTTTAACATTGATAAAAACTATTCTTCATCTTTATCATCTTCAGCGTGAATTATCACTTCATTGCATGAAGGACATACAATATCTTGAGTCTCATCATATAGTAAGTCTTCATCAACCTCTACTTCTTCGCCACATGAAGGGCACTGTAATTGAACAAATTCTAAGCCTTCGTCTTCGTACAATTCATCTTCTATATCAGATAAATCTTCATCGATTGAATCAACGTACTCAGACAATTCTTCTTGCTCCTCATACAGCTCAACTATTGCATCTGCAAACTCATCCAAAGTTTCAATAATAGCGGCTAAAACTTTGCCCTCTTTACTTTCTTTAGATAACTCCATTCCATCACAAAGACCTCTAAGATAAGAAACCTTTTCATATAAATGCTGCATGGGTAGCCTCCTTTTTTCGATTTATACGCGAGATAAATATTCTCCTGAACGCGTATCGATTTTTATTTTATCACCAATATTTACAAACAGAGGTACTTGAACAATAGCTCCAGTTTCTACAGTTGCAGCTTTTGTAACATTTGTAGCTGTATCACCTTTTACTCCTGGCTCCGTGTCTAGTATCTCTAGTTCGACAAAGTTAGGTGCTTCCACTTGGAAAGCAGTTCCTTGATAAAAACGAATCAAGGCTTTATCATTTTCTTTTAAAAATTTTATAGCTTCTTCAACCTGATTATAATTTAGTGGAATTTGCTCGTATGTTTCAGCATCCATAAAATAATACAGTTCACCATCATTATAAAGATACTCCATTTCCTTTGTTTCTATAGTTGCTTTCGGAAATTTATCATTTGGATTAAAAGCCTCTTCTCTTAATACTCCAGACTTTAGATTTCTATATTTTGTTCTAACAAAAGCTGCACCTTTACCAGGCTTAACATGTTGAAAATCAACAACTAAATACGGTTGTCCATCTATTTCAAAAGTTATTCCCTTTCTAAAATCACTTGCAGAAATCATAAATTATACCCCTCCATTAATTAAATGTCTACTTCAAACAACAACCGTAACAGTCGTATCTGAATAATATACATTATATATATTTCATATATCTACTGTCAAGAATTCAAGTTCGAGTAATTTTTTATACTATTGATTTATTGCAATATTAATTAATATTACAATATCAATTTCAGTAATATTTTATAATTTTTATTATACACTATAACTAAAATTAAATCTTTATTCTTACGATATTTATAACTTGTTGTAAAATATTGTAACTGGGTATAAGTTATATGATATAACTTATTATAAATAATTTATAAAAAATTCATATTTTTATAATTGTAGGAGGTATCATTATGGCAGAGGATAAAAAGGGTATATTACTAGAAACAGGAACCGGAGAACTTGAAATATTAGAATTCACGGTAAAAAATGCACATTATGCTATAAATGTAATAAAAATTAAAGAGATTCTTGAAATTGATTATGTTACCAAAGTTCCAAAATCTAATCCAGCTCTAATTGGTTTGACAATGGTACGTGGTGATGTTATTCCCTTGATAGATATGAATTATGTCCTTGAGAAAGAATTTTCACCAATTAATGGAAAAATTAAAACTCTTCTTTGTGAATTTAATCAATTAAAAGTGGCTTTTTGTGTTGATGAGGTTCACGGAATACACAGAATCGGTTGGGATTTAATAAAAAAACCAGATATGGTCATTGAAAATAGCGATTCTTTAATAATAGGAAACATAACTTTGGGAGAAAGAATAATTATGTTATTAGATTTCGAAAAAATTGTCACTGACATAGCCCCTTCTACTGGTATAAATGATAATAGAATAGGAAACATTACCAAAAAAGATCGTATGGGTATCAAATTAATTCTTTCTGATGATTCTCCTATGATACGTCAGCTTTTAGATGATGTATTAACTAAAGCAGGCTTTGGTAATATGAAATTTTTTAATGACGGTCAGCAAGCATGGCATTATTTAGATAACTTGGTAGAAGAAAAAGGAGAGCGTTTTATTGAAGATGTTCAAATATTAATTACAGATATAGAAATGCCTCAAATGGATGGACATACACTAACTAGAAAAATAAAAGAACATAAGATATTAAAAACTCTTCCAGTTATAATTTTTTCTTCGCTAATAACAAACGACTTAAAACATAAGGGCGAGTCAGTAAAAGCAGATGCCCAAATGAGTAAGCCTGAGGTAGAAAACTTAGTAAATGTAATAGATAAGTTAGTTGAAAAAACCAAACAGTAGGTCATAGTTTTTATGTTATATTTATTAATAAAAAAGATTAAAGTGCTCTCTAGATAATCTACACTTTAATCTTTTTTATTTTATTTTTCATAATTTACAATCATTTACTTCCTGTGCTCCCATGACCTCCTCTATTTTCATTTTGTAATTCATTGACAAACAAGACTTTGACAACCTCCATTTGTCTGACAATTCGAAACTGACAAATCCTATCTTCTTTTTCGATTATTGTGTCTCTAAGTGCATATGCTGGAAAAAACCAATAATCTTCATTTCCATTATATGAATTATCAATTATGCCCATTGAATTAGTCTGGATGATACCATGATTTTTAAAAGTAGAACTTCTTGGCAATATATGTGCTTCAAATCCTTTTGGAAGCTCTAATGCAAAACCTAATGGAATTAATTTAAAGTCACCTTTATTCATTTTTATTTTTTCAGCTGACCTTAAATCAATCCAATTTGACTTATCTTCTACAAAATCAAATTCTTGTTTTACTCCATCTTTTAATTTAACTTTAATTTCAAACATAAACATCCTCTTTTCCAAAACAATTTTCAGTAAAAATTTATAAATTAAATATATCTATAAATATTATATATTTTTTAGTACATATTTACTATTTTTTTCAATAAAAAAAGTTTTTTTATGAAAAATTTTACTTACTTGATTGACTAACACTTATACAAAATGATAGAATTCACTTGTAGCAATTATGAAAACTTTCAGAAAATGACATTTTTTCTACAAACACACTTCATAAATGTTACAAATTTGAACTTATAAGGAGGTACGTGTATGCAAGGAATCGTAGATTTTCTTAACGGTATTATTTGGAGTAATGCATTAATTTATTTATGTTTAGGTACCGGGGTTTTCTTTTCAGTAATTATGAAGTTCCCTCAGGTTAGACTAATCAAGGACATGATTCAACAAATGCTTAATGGTGAAGCATCCGAAAATGGTGTGTCTTCTTTCCAAGGTTTCGCTATGGCATTAGGAGGAAGAGTTGGTACAGGTAATATAGCTGGTGTTGCTACAGCTATAGGCTCTGGGGGACCAGGTGCAATATTTTGGATGTGGGCAATCGCTTTCCTTGGAGCAGGTTCAGCTTACATAGAATCAGCTCTTGCACAAGTATATAAGGAAGAAATCGATGGGGAGTATCGTGGTGGTCCTTCTTACTACATCGAAAAAGGTCTTGGAATAAAATGGTATGCTGTATTATTTGCTATTTGTGCAGTTTTCGGAGTTGGGGTATTTTTACCTGGAGTACAAGCTAACAGTATAACAAGTGCTGTAAATACGGCATTTGGTATTTCACCAGCAATCACAGGCGGAGTTGTAGTTGCTCTACTTGCTTTTATAATCTTTGGTGGAACAAAACGTATTGGTAAGGCTGCTGAGCTTATAGTTCCTTTTATGGCTATCGCTTATATCATAATCACGCTTATCATTATATTTATGAATATTACTATGCTTCCTGATATATTTATGCTTATCATTCGTTCTGCTTTTGGTGCAGATGCTGTATTTGGTGGTATCTTAGGAACTGCTATTATGTGGGGAGTAAAAAGAGGTATCTACTCAAACGAAGCTGGACAAGGTACAGGACCTATGGCAGCTGCAGCAGCTGAGGTTTCTCACCCTGCAAAGCAAGGTTTAGTTCAAACTTTCTCAGTATATGTTGATACATTATTCGTTTGTTCAGCTACAGCTTTTATGATACTTATTACAGGAACATATAATGTTGCTAATCCTGCAGGTGGATATATTGTTGAAAATCTTCCAGGTGTTGAAACTGGACCTGCATTTACACAAATGGCAGTTAGTAGTTTATTACCTGGTTTTGGTGAAGCTTTCGTAGCAATAGCATTATTCTTCTTTGCATTTACTACTCTACTAGCTTATTACTACTACGCAGAGACAAATGTTGCTTATCTTTTTAAAGGTTCTAAAAACCATAAAACTTATTTCTTAATCACAAAACTTGCTTTACTTGCAATGACATTCTTCGGAGCTGTCAGAACAGCTGACTTAGCTTGGGCTCTAGGAGATATCGGTGTTGGAGCAATGGCTTGGTTAAATATCATAGCAATACTTCTACTAACAAAAACAGGTGTTGGTACTCTTAAAGATTATGAAAAACAGAAAAAAGAAGGCAAAGACCCTATTTATGAGCCAGAAGCTCTTGGTATTAAAAATGCAGATGTTTGGAAAGTTATCGCAGCTAGATATAAAAAGAAAATTTCATAAAACTAAAAGTTCTTGCCATTTGGCAAGAACTTTTTTTATTAGTCTATCCCACAAACCCTGTTAGTTAAGGGTCTAAATAATTTTTCTTCAGGTATATCTGGATTCATCTTACTAATTTTCTTAAGTGCTATGCTAGCTCCGTAATCCATACCTTGACAACCAGCTAGTAATATTACATCATCACTTTTTACCCTATCTAAAGAATCGTAAATTGCATCAGTTAACTCATCGTATATTTTCAAACTTAAACCTGAACTCTCAATTATTTCTTTAAAAACAGTTTCTTCTTCTATAGTCACTTTATCTTTATTTGTAGTGTGACTTTCGCTTTTAGTCGCTATGATTTCTGATAAGCCTAATTTTTTAGCCCACTTAACTATAGTATATGCATTTTCTTTATTAACAATAGGTCCTCTTGAACCCCTAATCGCATACACTAGGTGAAGATGATTGTACTTCATAAAATCAAGTGTTTCCATAGTAACATCTATATTGCCTGAATTTGCAAAATGATCATCAATTATTTTATAGTTATCCTCATAAATAAACTCAAATCTTCTTTCTACACCCTCAAATTCTAAAAAACTCTTTTGAATTATATCAATAGGCACTTTGCAAATAAGAGCTGTAGCTATTGCAGCCATTGCATTATATACACTATGATATCCCGGTACAGATAAATGTATATCAAAACTTTGATTTATGTAGATATTACCATCTATAGAAAAAGGCTTAGATATTTCTACAGTAAACTTACCTCTACCAGACGACAAATCTAAATTTTTGCAAAGAATCATAGCATCTTGATTGTTCACGCTATATGTTAGAACATTTGCTTTT
>Ga0334893_1001977_pt1 | contig 16875 bp, 23 predicted proteins | sample GraSluR3_MG_5_FD_207218 | JGI IMG/M metagenome (GOLD analysis project Ga0334893, IMG submission 207218) | Sludge microbial communities from methane-producing bioreactor in Wageningen University, Netherlands - Granular Sludge_09_05-R3 | ecosystem: Engineered > Bioreactor > Anaerobic >...
TTATAGAGGAGGAAACAGATAAAGAAGAATAATGGTACAAGAAAAATCACTTTATACACAAAGAGAAGGAAATCGTAAATTTGATGAAATGAGACCAATTAGAGCAAAAGTGGGTATTGTTCCTTCTGCGGATGGGTCTGCAATGTTTGAAACAGGTAAAACAAGAGCAATTGCAGTTGTTAGAGGTCCTAGAACTCTTCATCCACAACATATGCAAAATCCACAAAAAGGAATTTTAAGAGTTTCTTATGGACTTATGCCTTTCTCTGTTTGGGATAGAATTAGACCAGGTCCTTCTAGAAGAGGAGATGAAATTTCAAAAGTATCTGAATGGGCACTTAGTTCTGTTGTTGATTTAAAGGCATTTCCTAATTCAGTAGTTGATGTATTTATTCAAATTCCACAAGCAGATGCAGGTACAAGAGTTGCAGGACTTAATGCTGCTTCAATGGCTTTAGCTCATGCTGGAATTCCAATGAAAGAAATGATTTCTGCTATTGCTGTAGGTAAATGTGATAAAACAATTTTAGTTGATGTTGATTATAATGAAGAACATTTTGAAGAAGGTGAAGGTCCAACAGATATTCCCTTAGCTGTAACTTCAAGAAAACAAAATATTGCTTTATTACAATTAGATGGTAAAATTTCTCCAGATGAATTAAAAGAAGCAATTAAAATGGGAAAAGAAGCTTGTAAACAAATCTTAGAAATTCAAAAGAAAGCATTAAAAGAAATAAATACAGGAGATAAAGATGAGTGAGTTTGTTTTACCTAATTTGCAAAGAGAAAGAATTATTAGAGGAATAAAAGAAGGAATAAGATTAGATGGTAGAAAACCAATTGATTTTAGAGAGATTAAAATTGAAAAAGATATTAGTAATAATGCTGAGAGTTCTGTTTCATTAAAAATTGGAAATACTGAAGTTTATTGTGGTGTTAAAATGGGATTAACAGAACCATATCCAGATTCACCTGATGAAGGAACATTTATGATGAGTGCAGAATTACATCCAATGTCTTCAAATGAATTTGATATAGGTAAACCAGGAATTGATGCTATTGAACTTGCAAGAGTTGTAGACAGAGGTATTAGGGAATCTGGTTTTATTGATTTTAAGGGATTATGTATTAAAGAAGGTGAAAAAGCATGGCAAGTCTTTGTTGATATTATTACTTTAAATGATGATGGTAATTTATTTGATGTAGCAGCACTTGCAGCATTAATTGCACTAGGAAATGCAAAGTTACCAGTTTATAATGAAGAAGAAAATAAGATAGAACAAAAATTAAGTGATAAACCTCTTCCAATAAATAAAGATTTAATGTCTTGGAATCTTACATTATACAAAATTGGAGATGAATTAGTTTTTGATCCGTCAAAAGAAGAAGAATTTATCAGTGATTATAGAATTAGTTTAGCAATTGCAGATAATAATGGTAAACCAAGAATAACAGCTATTCAAAAAGGAAAAGAAGGAGTTATTAGTGAAGAAGAACTAGAAAAGATTTTAAACTTAGTTGAAGAAAAGTTTAATGTAATGTTCCCAAAAATTAAAGAATATATAATAAATTAAAATGGAAGAAAAAAAAGAATTTACAAAATATGAAAGAGCAAGAATAATTGGTGCTAGAGCTCTTCAAATTTCTATGGATGCTCCAATTTTAATTAAATATAATAATGAAGAATTAAATAGACTTAATTATGACCCTTTGAGAATTGCAGAAAAAGAATTAGATTCAGGGATATTACCAATTACTGTAAATCAACCAATCCCAATTAGACAAGAAAGTAAAATTGAAAAATTGAAAATTGAAAAAGAAAATGATTCTGAAAAATTGAAAATTAAAACACAAATAGAAGATGAAGATGATATCTCAAAAGAAGGAGAGATATTAGAACTTACAAATGAAGAAGATGATGAAACAGATTTAGATAATGATTTTGAAGATAATGAATTAGAATAATTTTTCAATAATTTAATAAACTCTTATTTCTTTTATTTTAACGAGGTGAATAAACGTGATTGACACAGATTATTTAGATCAAATAATAAATTCTATACAAGAGACATATAATCTATTAAAAAATCTAAAAGAAGATGAAGATAAAAAAAAGAAAAAACAATTAATTGAATTAATAGAATCTTTTTCTAAAGAAATAAATAAAATATTAAGTATCAAATTTTAATATGGATAAGATTCAAAATAATATTGATGAGTTTAAAAGATTAAGTAATGAATTAAAAGTAAATTTAAAAGATGAGAACAAGATAAATAAAGTAATAAATAAATTAAAAAAAGAAAATCAAAAATTTAATCAAAATTTTAATTTATCATTTAAACCAAAGTCCGGTAAAAAAGAATCTGAAACAATTGAATCCTTGAAAGTAAATAATTTTGCTAAAATATCAAATATATTTTTTAGGAAAATATCAGAAAAATTAGTTGATAGTTTTAAAGATGTAGATTTATCTTTAAAAAAAGCAAATATCCCAATATTAATTCAATCTTATATTTCAATGATGTTATTTAGCTTGACTTTGGGATTTTTATTGAGTAGTATTTTATTTATTTTTCTGGTTTCTACAAGCCTTATTAGTTGGTCCTATTTTTGGATACCATTAGCAGTTTGTGTTTTAATTTTTGCAGGATTTTATAGTTATCCAGGAAGTGAAGCAAGTAATATTCAAAAGGAAATTGCATATGAACTACCTTTTGCAACAATTCATATGGCAACAATTGCAGGTTCAGATATTGAACCAACTAAAATTTTCAAAATAATTGCTACTTCAGATGAATATAAAAATTTAGGAAAAGAATTAAAAAAAATCTTAGTTCAAATTAATGTTTATGGTTATGATTTAGTTAATTCATTAAAGAATATTTCTAAAAGAACTTCTAATGAAAAATTAGCAGAATTATTAGGAGGTCTTGCAACTAATATTAGTGGTGGTGGTTCATTAAAAAATTATTTAGAAAAAAAATCTGAAAATTATTTACAAGATTATAAACTTGAACGAAAACAGTATATTAATGTTGCTGAGACATTCATGGATATTTATATTTCAGTTTTAATAGCAGCTCCTTTAATCTTAATGCTGATGTTTATTATTATGAGTGTAGCAAATCTAAATTTAGGAGGGTTGTCATTAAGAGCATTACTTTTTTTAACTGTAGCAATTGTTGGAATAATGAATGTAGTGTTTTTAATTGTTTTAAGCTTAAAACAACCTAAGATATAATGAAATTAAAAAAGAATCAAATTTTTGGAATAGCTTTTTCTGCAGTTATAATTCTATTATCTTTTCTATTTAGAGACAAAATTGGTGTTGCTTTATTTTCGTTTATTTCTGTTTTAGCTTTAATTATAGGAGTATTACCTTTTATTGTTAATATTGTCTTAAGTCAAAATAAACAAAAACAAAAAGAAACAAAATTTTTAGAATTTTTAAGAGACTTAGTCGAAGGAGTAAAGTCTGGAACACCCATTAATAGAACTATTTTAAACTTACAAAAAAGAGATTATGGTTCTTTAACTCAACATATTGAAAAATTGGCTAATCAGCTAAATTTAGGACTAACATTAGATATTGCATTAAAAAATTTAGCGAAAGATACAAAGAGTAGAAATATTTCTAGATCAGTTACATTAATCTCAGAAGCACAAAAAGCTGGTGGTAATATTGAATCAATATTAGAATCTGTTGCAATGTCTGTTGGACAAACAGAAGAAATAAAAAAAGAAAGGGCATCTTCTGTTTCTAATTTAGTTGTCCAAGGTTATATTATCTTTATTGTTTTTATTGTTATTATGTTAGTCTTAAGATATGCAATTATTCCGATTGCTGTAGAATTTACCCAATCAAACCCCGAAGGATTTGGTTCAAATCAGCCAATCTTAGGAGGTGAAAATAGTCAACCCCAACAAGAAGTAGAAGAAAGTGATATTTCAACACCATTAGTTGTTTTACTTCTAGTTCAATCTTTTTTTGCAGGATTAATTATTGGTAAAATTTCAGAAGGTAATGTAATAAATGGAATTAAACATTCTTTTATTTTAATTACAATTACCTTAATAATTACTACAGGGGCAAGCGTTATTATAGGATAATTTATTTAAACTAATAATGGATATTAAAAATATGAAAAGAGTAAATAAAAGAGGAGCAAGTAATCATTTAGAAATGATTTTATCTTTTGTATTATTTTTAGGATTTTTTTTCTTTGTAATAATCTTTTTACAACCTTATGAAACTAATATTTTAACTACTTCAATTGTTGATGGAGCTTATTATAATTTTTTACAATATACAAATGAAGAAGTTGTCCAATTTTCTATTAAAATAAATGATGCACCACTAGATTGTTTAAGTATTCCATTACAAGATTCTTTTCAAGGATATAAAAGTGTATTCGTATATGACATAAATAAAAATTTTTCAAATTCAAAAATATTAGATAAAAATATAATTATAAAAAATGAAAAATTAAATGGATTTTTTAATATTATTTTAGTTAAAGATTTTATTAAACCTGAAGAAGTTTTAACTTGTTCTAATGTATATGAAAATTATCTAATTGGAGGAATTATTAATGAAAGTATAATTTCATATACAAAAATTAAGGATTTAAAGATAGAATATGATTCAAATTATGAAAAATTAAAAGAAGTATTTGCTGTTCCTGGTAAATTTGATTTTGCAATTAATTCTGAAATTATAACTTTAGAAAGACCAATCCCAGACAATATTAAAGTGATGGCAAAATCATATACTGAAAGAGTGATATTAGAAAATGGAACTATTATAAATGTTGAATTTATTATAAGAGCATGGTAAAAAATAAAAAAGGATGGTTAAGGATTATGGAAGCTACAATTGCAATAATGATTTTTTCAAGTGTGCTTTTAATTATTTATTCACAACAAACTACAACTACAGACTTAGGAGATAATATTTATGTTATTCAAAAAAAAGTTTTAAATGAAATTTCACTGAATGAAAATTTAAGAAATAAAGTATTAGAAGGAGATAAGAATTATTTAAATGAATTTACAAAAAACTATTTTCCATTTTATTTAAATTATTCTTTTGAAATTTGTGATCTTACTAATTCAAATCATGTTTGTACTTTAAAATTAGATGATTATACTATTCTTATGGAAAAAAATGTTTTTGTAGAAGATACAATTATTGCAGCAAACTTAACAGATTATTCTCCTAAAATTGTAAGAATTTTTGTTTGGGAGGCTTAAAATTAAAAACTATTAATTCTTATTTATAATATGCCTTTTGATATAATTATTGGGAGAAATGAAAGTGATAAAAAAAACTTTCAAAAAAGAGGATTAGCATATATTGGTAAGAGTTTTGTTACAATGGGAAATTATACTTCTTTATCAAATCCTATTTATTTAGATATTGCAAGAAGTCATGTTATTTTACTTTCTGGTAAAAGAGGTAGTGGTAAAAGTTATACTATTGGAACAATTGCTGAAGCCTTATCAAATTTAGGAGTAGAAGAATCTGGTAATGTTGCTTCTTTAATTTTTGATACTATGGGTATTTTTTGGACTATGAAATATTTAAATCAAAAAGATAGGGAATTACTTGATGAATGGGGGTTAAAAGCTAAAAAATTACCAATAAAGGTTTTTGCTCCTTTTGGATATTATCAAGAATATATTGATAAAGGAATTTCTGTTGATAAAGAATTTGCAATTAAAATTTCAGAATTAGAAGAATCTGATTGGATAAGTTTATTTGAATTAAATTTTACAAATCCTGTTGCAGTAGCAATTGAAATGTCTATATTAGAATTAAAAGAAGAACAAGAATCTTATAATTTTGAAGATATAGTTAATAAAATTCAATCTATAAAAACAATAACTCAAGAGATAAAGAATTCTGCTATTGCTTTATTTAATGCTGCTAAGAGTTGGAAAGTTTTTGATGAGGTAAAAGGTACTACAATTCAAGATTTAATTAAAGCAGGACAAACAACTGTTATTGATTTATCTATGTATGCTTCTATTGGAACATTTAATATTAGAGCATTAATTATTGGTCTTGTTTCAAAGAGATTATTCAATTATAGAATGGCTGAACGTAAAAATGAGGAAATACAAGCAGTACAATATGGTGAAAATTATTCCAGATTTAGTATAAATAGAGAAATGCCTTTAGTTTGGATTTTTATTGATGAAGCTCATGAATTTTTACCAAAAGAAGGAAAAACACCAGCATCAGATGCATTAGTTCAAATATTAAGAGAAGGAAGACAGCCAGGAATTAGTTTAGTTATTGCAACACAACAACCAGGAAAGATACATACAGATGCTATGACACAATCTGATATTGTTATTTCGCATAGAGTTACTGCAGCACTTGATGTACAAGCATTAAATGAAATAAGTCAATCATATTTATATTCTAGTTTATCAAATAAAATAAATAGTTTACCAAAATTAAAAGGTTCTGCAATTATTTTAGATGATAATAGTGAAAGAATTTATCCAATGAGAATAAGACCAAGATTTACATGGCATGGTGGTGAAAGTCCTGCAGCAATAAAACAAGAAAAAGAATTATAAAATAGTCTAATATTTAGATAAATAAAAATCTTCTGATTGTGTTGTATCTTTTGTCCATAACTGAGGAGTAGAATTTGTCATATTTTCAGATAAATAATCAAATGCTTCTTGACCACTAATATTACCATCAGAATTAAATTTAGTAGAATCAATTTCTTCTGCATTATATAATAAATTAGAAAAATAATTAGAAAAAGAAAAGTTATTTATCTCTTCATTTTTACCTGATGAGACTAAGACTAAAATATTATCTTTTTGATTTTCATTAAATGAATCATAAATAAAACCTGAATAATTTTGATCTATATTTAACCCTACTTTTCTTCCATTTCTTAAAAAAGAAAAAATTAATTCAGGATATTCATAACTATAATATTTTTCATCTACAAATTTTGTTGAAGAAGAATCAAATGTTCCATCTTTATCTAAATCTTCTTTAATTGAATCTCCAATTACATGAATCATTAAAAATGCATCTTCTGAATATTTATCATTAATTTCATTCATTACATCTTCTAAATTTTTTCGAGTTAATTGTCTGTAATCATCAAATGTAAAAGAATTATCAGGATATAATGGACTACTATAACTATAAGATTCATCATGGCCTAAGACATAAATATCAGTAGAATCATAACCTATTTTGTTTAATCTTAAAATATTATATAATGTTCTCAAAGAAGAATATCCTAAATCATATTCTGGTTTTTCAAGCTCACTAGTATTTATTAATATTACAGCTTTTTTCTTTTTCTCGATTATTTGTTCTTCTTCTTGGATGTTATTTATACTTATATAATTTAAGTATTGGTTATATAAATCACAACTTGTATTTGCAAATAATAATGGAATACTTAATGCTAAAGGTAATATCTTTTTTTTCAAGCTTCTTTTAAAAGAATCAAAATTCAAGAGAACTCTATTTTCTAAGTTTTTTGTCATAGATTAATAGTAACAACAGACTTATTTAAATATTTCGAAAAGGAATTTAAGAGAAAATCTTAAAATCTTAAGATATTATAACATTTTATGAAAGAAAATGAATTCACACTTATCTCAAATTTTAAGCCAGCAGGTTCTCAAGAAAATGCAATTAATAATTTAATAAATGGTTTAAAAGAAAATAATAAATTTCAGACTTTATTAGGTGTTACTGGAAGTGGTAAGACATTTTCAATTGCTAATGTCATTTCAAAAATTCAAAAACCAACTTTGATTTTAGCTCATAATAAAACTTTAGCAGCACAATTATACGAAGAAATAAAAAGCTACTTCCCAAAAAATCGTGTTGAATATTTTGTTTCATATTATGATTATTATCAACCAGAAAGTTATATTCCTACTACAGATCAATATATTGAAAAAGATAGTAGTATAAATGCAAAATTAGATCAATTAAGACTTTCTGCTACTGCATCATTAATTAGTAGAAAAGATGTGATTGTTGTTTCAAGTGTTTCTTGTATTTATGGTATTGGAAAACCAGAGAATTTTGAATTATTTAGATTTGGGTTAAGAGTTAAAGATAAAGTAAAAAGAGAAGATATTATTAAAAAATTAGTTAATTCACAATATGAAAGAAATCAAACAGAATTAAGTTCTGGTAAATTTAGAGTTAAAGGAGATATTATTGATTTAATTCCTGCAGACATAAATAACATAATTAGAGTAGAGTTTTTTGGGGATGAAATTGAAAAAATATATTTATTAGATAAAATTACTGGAGAAAGATTAGATAGTTTTGATACTTTTTTTGTATATCCTGCAAAACACTTTATGGTTCCTGAACATGAATTAGAAAAAGCATTTAATAGTATTAAAAAAGAATTAGAAGAAGTTTTACCTTCTATGGATTTAATTGAAGCTCATAGATTAAAACAGAGAACATTGCATGATATTGAAATGATAAAAGAAACAGGTTATTGTAAGGGAATTGAGAATTATTCTAGACATTTTGATGGAAGAGACCAGGGGGAAAGACCTTATTGTTTATTAGATTATTTTCCTAAAGATTCTTTAATTGTAATAGATGAAAGTCATCAAACAATTCCACAAGTTCATGGAATGTATAAAGGAGATAAATCTAGAAAGAAGAATTTAATTGATTATGGATTTAGACTTCCAAGTGCATATGATAATCGTCCTTTAAAATTTGAAGAGTTTGAAAGTTTAATTGAAAACAAATTTCAAACAATTTTTGTTTCAGCAACACCAGGAGATTATGAATATTTTAAGAGTAATAAAATTGTTGAACAAATAATTAGACCAACAGGATTAGTTGATCCATTAGTCTTTATTAGACCTATTAAAGGACAAATTGAAGATATAAAAAAGGAAATTAATGAAACAATCAAAAAACAAAATAGAGTTTTATTAACAACATTAACTAAAAAATTAGCAGAAGAATTAACTAATTATTTGTCAGAGAATAAAATAAAAACAAGATATTTACATTCTGAAATTGAAACTTTACAAAGGAATGAAATTATTAGAGAACTTAGACTTGGGAAATTTGATTGTTTAGTAGGAATTAATTTATTAAGAGAAGGTTTAGATATACCAGAAGTTGGATTAGTTGGGATTTTAGATGCAGATAAAGAAGGATTTTTAAGAAATGATAAAAGTCTAATTCAAACAATTGGAAGAGCTGCTAGAAATAAAGATGCTAAAGTAATTTTATATGCTGATGTTATGACTGATTCAATAAAAAGAGCAGTTAATGAAACAAATAGAAGAAGAGAAATTCAATTAAAATATAACAAAGAAAATAATATTATTCCTAAAACAATTATTAAACCAATCAAAGAAAAAGAAATTGAAATTAAAGATACAAAACATATCTCAAATGATGAAATACCAAATTTAATTATTGAATTAGAAAAAGAAATGAATCTTGCAGCTGATAATTTAAAATTTGAAGAAGCAATCTTAATTAGAGAAAAAATAAAAAGATTAGAAAAAAGGATTCAAGATAAGTAAATTAAAATTTTACTGCTTCTTTAGCTTGTTTTGTTGATGCTCCGAGTGAAATTAAAAATTCTTGTCTTTGTAAGGGTGTTAAAATTTCTGAAGAGTTATTTGCAAAACTAGCAATTTTTAGATTACAAAATGATTTTCTACAAATTTTTATATTTTGAATTAATCTTTGAATTACATTAATTTGTTCTTTATCACTTAAACTTTTTATTTCATTAAAATTAATTAAAATAGATATATTCTTTTTTTTAGCTATTTTCGCTAAGACATGGTTAAAACCAGAATCTCTTTGTTTTAAATTATCTTTTTTATCTGTTTTTTCAGGTGATACTAGATAATTTATGTTCATGGTTTCTAAAACCCTCCTATTATAGATATTATCTCCTCCAACAATAACAATTATTTTCTTTGTTTTTCTTATAGAATCTAAAATTCTCCTAGTTTCTTTTTCATTAGAATTTGTATCAATTAAAAAACCATCACATTCATAATTTTTTAATTCTTCTTTTGATTTTATTTTAACTAAATAATAAGAATTATTTGTTTTACATAAATTAATATCTTCTATCATCTTTTAATTAAACTTTATTGTTTTATATTTTTATCCTTGAATTAAACTTCCTTTAAAATTATTCTTTTCAGTTATTATTTTTTTTATATCATTTAAATTTCCCACAATATAAGTTGGTATTTTCCTAGATAAAATAATATTAGATGCTTTTTGATCTAATACAAAATGTTGACCTGCTGAAAATTTTATTTTACTTGCAATTTTATTGAAATCATTCCAAGATATTTGTTTGATGAACTTTGCATCTTTATTTGTTTTTGGGTTTTTATTATAAATTCCATCTACATTTGTTAAATTTATAAAAGGACATTTTAAATAAGAAGCAATTTGAGCAGCTGTTGCATCTGTTGTTTGAGGTTGAGTAGTATATCTTAATGCTCCACAAAAGACTACTTGATTTTTATTTAATAAATTTTTTACTTGTTTTAATGAAAAAGGGTGAGTTTCATTAGCAGGTTTACCAAATAAATACATCATAAAATAAGCATGTAATCTTGTAATAGAAATGCCCATTTGTGATTGTATTTTTAAGTCTTTTTTTAAGTTTTTTGAAGCATTTATGTATTTTCTTGCAGTAGTTCCACCACCTGTTACTACAATAAATTTTGTTTTTTTATTTTCTAAGATTAATTTTTTAAATTCTGTTAAAAACTTATAATCTACGTCTCCAGGAATAATTCTAGATCCACCTAAACTTATCACCACTTTATCTAAAACCATATAAAGAAATAAACTTTCAAGTATATAAAAGTTAAGTTATTCTTGAATTCATTTTATAATACTTTTGTTTTTACCTTTTAATAAAAACAGATAGAACACCACTTCTAAATAAAACAGTATATAAAGAAGACTCTCACAAAAAATATATTTTTTATATCAATATTTTATATAAATAAAAAAGTAATTTAATTATTAAAGGAGGTGAAAAATGAAGATTTATTTGAAAGAAAAATTTGATCCTGAAGAAGATCCAGAATTAGAAGTTTCAAAGTTAGATCAATTTAGAAAATTACTTTATGGAACGGGTATTTGGAAGAGATCAAAACAAGGAGGATATGAAATTATCCTTTGATTTTTTTAAATTTTTATTTTTTCAACATAATTTTATAAATGTATTTTCCTTTAAAAAAGGATGAATAAAAGAGGCCAGTTTTTTATTTTAACAGCTGTGATATTCTCAGCATTATTATTTAGTATTAGTTTAACATTAAATGAAATAGTAATTAAAGAATCTAATGATAATTTTTATGAATATAGTAAAACAATAAATAGAGAAGTTAAATATGTGCAAGATTTACAAACTTATAGCGGAGATATAAATGAGACACAAATACAAGAATTTATTGAACTAGTCTCTGGAGATTTAAAAGACAAAAGTCCTAATACTAATTTTATGTTTATTTATGGTAATTCAACAAAGTTATCTATTCAAAATTACGGAAGTGAAGATATTAAATTAAATAATCAAGTCATTCAAGGAACTGGAAGCAATATTCTTAGTAAGATTAAAATTAATATTGGTACTATAAAAGTTCCTTCTAGTGGGAGAGGTGGATTAATGGTCTATGAAAATTTAGATCCAAATACAACATTAGATATTACTTTTAATGAACAAGTTTATAAATTTTTAATCCCAAGTTATAATATAGTTATTTTTTTAATGGAAAAAGAGGTTGAAGATGAAATATTTGTTGATATCAAATAAAAAAGGAATAAGTAATATAATTGGATATGTAATTTTAATTAGTATTACAATCTCTTTATCAATATTAGTTTATAATTGGCTTAGTTTTTATGTCCAAGAAGATACTACACCTAAATGTCCTGATGGAATATCTATTTCTATTGAAGATTATTCTTGTTCTCCTTCTAAAATGAGTATAAAATTAAAAAATCGTGGTAGGTTTAGTATAGATGGATATATTATGAAAGTTCATGATGATATAAATGCTGAATTAGGTATGTATGAAGTTTCTACAACATTATTTTCAAATGAGAATTTAATTGATGAAAAGTTTAAACCAGAAAATATTTTTTATAAAACAGAAGATTTATCTAAATTAGATTTATCTCAAGTTACTTTATTAGAAATTCAACCAATTTATTTTTCTTCTCAAAATAAAATCATTTATTGCCCAGAAGTTATTACAAAAAAAGTAACTTGTAATAGAAATATAATTACAGATGGTTTATTACTTTATTTACCATTAAATGAAAGTGAAGTTGTTAAAGATTTCTCTGGAAATGAAATCGAAAGCACAATTGATGGTGCTATTTGGAATGAAGAAGGAAAAAATAATGGTTCTTATTTATTTGATGGTTCAAATGATTTAATTTTATTAGGAAAATTGACTAATTCAAATAGTGCATTTAGTTTTAGTTCTTGGATAAAATGGAATGGTTGGGTAAATGAAGAAGATGCAACAGAAATATCTGGTATTTGGGGTCATGAAGGATTAGAAAATAAGAATTCTCATTTTGAGATTAAAAAAAATGGAATAAGATTAAGATTAGGAGATCTTGATAAGAGTGAAATACAATTACCACCAAAAAATCAATGGATTCATTTAGCATTTACATATAATGGTTATCAAGCTAAAATTTATTTAAATGGAAATCAAATTGATTCAATAGATGGTTCAACAGGTTTTATATTTGGTGGAGAAAACCATTCTATTGGAGATAGTCATTGGGGTTTAACAGGCAATAATAGACCATTTAATGGAAAAATTGACGAAGTTAGAATTTATAATCGTGCATTAAATGAAGAAGAAATAAGAAAGTTATATAATTGGTATAATTAAAAAATTATTTTTTAAGGGCTTTTCTTTGTGTTGTTGTAGATAAATTATCTATTTTTGTAGGTTTTGTTTGTGTAATATGTTTTGTTGATTCAACTTTCATATTTTCTGTTTTTTCATTAACTTGTGTAGACTTTTCTGGTGTTTCTTTATCACTTCTTTCTTGTTTAATTTTATCTTCACTTGCTTCTTGAGTTATTACTTTTTCTAATGCTTTTTTATTTACTTTTGTTTTCTTTTTATCATTTTTTTGTTTTGTCCATTTTACATAATCAGAAATATCTTCTAATTCAGCATAAACAATTCCATTTATTTTTTTAGCTTTAACTTTTACTTTTGATAAAGGTTTTTTAATTCCTTTAAACCAAATTTCATTATTTAAATAAATATCAATCTTTACCTTATTCAAATCTCTATTTTCTACTTTCATATGTTTTGCTAAAAATTCTTTTAATGTTTTAACTGCTTTTTTAGCTCTCTTATATTGTGGAACTTTTAAAAAACCTTTTCTTAATGGCACAATATAAACTCTTTCTAATTCTATTTTTTCTTCTTTAATTTCTTTTTTATTTTTTGTTGGTAAATTTAATGATTTTTTGTTTTCTTTTTTCTCTACAACTTCTGTTTTAACTTCTTCTTTTTCAATTTTTTGTTTTTCTTCTGCCATTTTAACCTAAATGTTTTTTCCTAGATATTCTAGGTTTAATTTTTAATTTTCTTGTTCTCCAATGTCTTTTTACATGAGTATGAGCTGATGGATGTATTCTTTTACCTTTACCATATTTTTTTAAAACTGTCCAAAAAGGAGCCCAACTAGTTTGTTTTGCTTTTTTCTGAAGATGTCTTTTTTTACTACTTCTCATCTTTGCTTTTCTACTAACCATTTTATTCTTCTTGCTCCTCTTCATTTATTTCATCTTGATCTTCTTCTTCAATATTTGTTTCTAATTCTTTTTTCCAATCAGTTGTTAAGTTATTTATATCTAAATCTTTTGTTACTTCAACATCAATACTATCTAATAAATCTCTTCCTTTTTTTGTTAATCTTCTACCATATTGTAATTTTAAAACTTTTTCAACTAAACCAGCATTTTCAGCTTGTTGTAATATTGTTCTAATTATTTTACCACTAGATTTTCTAAATTCTTCAGGTCTTCCACCTCTCTTTTTTCTTGAACCATATTTTGTTCTTAATTTTCCTACACCTACAACCCCTTTAACATATAACTGTCTTAAGATACTTGCACTTCTAATATACCAAAAGTCTTCTTGCATTGGTGGTCTTTGTTTAGATGTTGAACTTTTAACAAAATAAGACCATTCTGGTGCTTCAAATTCCTTATATTCTTTTAATACCCGAGCTAATGCTAAAACATACTTTTCAGGATTTTGACTAAATATTTTCTTTGCCATTTTTTATTATTTAGGCCTTTCATTTCGAAAGTAAATCGTCTAAGTCTAAAATAAGACTGACTTTAACCTAATTAAATCCAGCAAAATACCTTTATAAACTTTTTTATTAAGAATTATTTTCTCTTTTCCCAAAAAACCTTATAAAGTTAAATTACTCTTAATGAATAGATGGTAAAAGAAGTGAAAAAGATTAAAAAACAAACTACTAAAAACAATATAAAAAAAGTTATTCCAAAAAAAGATAAAAATCTCACCTTAGAAGGTCTTGAAAAAGCTATGAATAAATTAGCAAATAATTTTGAGTTATTATCTAACAATATGAATAAATTACTTAAAGTATTTGAAGATTCTGCAAAGGAATTAGCTAAAACAGAAAAGAATATTCCTGAGAGTATTTCTGCAAAAATAGACTCATTATTAAATCAAAATAAAGTCATAAATAAAGGACTAAATAATGTAGAAGAAAAATTAAAGATTTCACCAAAAAGTAATATCTCAGCTAAAAAAGAAGAAGATAGAGATAAAGAGCAGGTTTTTACTTTAAAACCTAAGCCTTTACCGAGGATATAATGATAAATGAAAATCAAGATTTCGGATCAAAATTAGTTAAAAGGATTAACCTTAATATTATAAAAAAAATACAAAAAGAAAAATTTAATATTAAAAATCCTGAAATATTAAATGAAAAAGATTTTTCTGATTTATCTGATAGATTAATGAAATCTATATTAGTAAAAAATGAAAGTATTAGAACAATTGATAAAAGTTTAAAATATTTTGAATTACCTATTAAAAAAATTCAAGAGATAAAAACAAAACCAATATTAGAAAAAACTAAAGATAAAATTGAAAAACCATTGTTAAAAAGACCACCAGTGTTTATGAATAAAAGTATGAATTTTAATAAACCAAAGATACCAGAACATAAATTACAACAACCGGTTCTAAAAATAAAAACATACGGTAAAATAGATTTTTTAATCAAGGATAATTCTATTAGTTTTATTCAATGTTATGGTCCTGATAAACAAGTTAGTGTAATACAAAGTGGACAAAAGAATAATACTCCTATTATTTTAACTCAAGAAGAAATAAGTAATCTTTTAGATCAATTTTCTGAAGAAGCACATATTCCTTTAATTGAGGGGCCCTTTCAAATATCTGTAAATAATTTAAATATCTCAGGGGTTTATTCTTCTTTAATAGGTTCTAGTTTTATTATTAAAAAACAATAATTTAATAAAATAAGATAAATAAGATTAATTATGGAAATTAATTTGTATAATACTCTTACTCGAAAGAAAGAATGTCTAAACTTGAAAAAAAGTTTAAAAGATAATTTTGAATTAAAGAAGATTTAATGGAACAAATAAATAAAGAGCCTAGTTTAGAAAGTTTGATTAATAATTTTAATTATATTAATAATTTAAAAATTCCTAGATTAACAATATTAAATTTACAACTTTATGTAGAACATTATGTTAATGAATTAATTAGTACTGAAGTAAGCTTAAATGCTATTGATGAAATAAAATTATATCTTTCTTTTCCTCAAAAATTAAGAATTATTAAAAAAATGAAAGTTATAGATGATACACAATTAAAAATTTTAGAATTATTGAATAAAATAAGAGATAATTTAGTTCATGAATTAGTTTTAGATGAAGAAAAAATTAAAAAAAGAATTAAAAGTTCAAAATTAGATTTTGTTTATGGTTGGAGTTATATAAATAAAGAACAAAAAAGAATTGGAAAAATTATTGATTTAAAAAAAATTTATAAAAAAATAGATGATAATATTAGCCAATTGTTTATTTCTGTCATTTTAATTATTGGGATTATCTATAATAAATTAAGAGAAATAAAAAAACAAGAAATTAATCAATTTATTGACTTAAACTTAATAGAAAATAATAAATCACAAATACAAATATCAGTTTTAAAAATAGAATAGTTAAATTCCTAAAATTCTCTTTGCTTCTTCTTCGTCATAAATTTTTGTTTCTTGTAATTCTTCTTTCTCTTCTCCAGTTTTTTTATTAATTTTTTCTTTTTTTTCCATCTTAAAATATTAAAAATTAAAGATAACCAAATATATAAGATTAATGATAATACAGATTAAATCAAATAAAAGTAAAATTTAAAAAGGAAAATCTCTAATAGAATTTATCTTGGATAAAGAAGTTCAAGCAATGTTGCCTCAATAGTATAGTGGCTAGTACGATGGCCTGTCGCGCCATAGACCCGGGTTCAATTCCCGGTTGGGGCGTTCTGGAGCATCTGCCCATTTTAAGGGTGTATGGTTAAAAAACTGCAGTATCTTTCTAAAAACATTCAAAATTTAATTTTTCTGTCACTGTTGGGTGGACCGACAAAATTTAAATATTTCGCCCATCGCACACACACTGATGAGACGATGCGAAGAAATAATTAACCAAAGATACATTCAATGGAAAGAAAAAAATAAGGATGGAATTCAGGGAATTAACGAAGAGAACTCTAAAATTATATTAAATTATGTT
>Ga0334893_1001991_pt1 | contig 16771 bp, 16 predicted proteins | sample GraSluR3_MG_5_FD_207218 | JGI IMG/M metagenome (GOLD analysis project Ga0334893, IMG submission 207218) | Sludge microbial communities from methane-producing bioreactor in Wageningen University, Netherlands - Granular Sludge_09_05-R3 | ecosystem: Engineered > Bioreactor > Anaerobic >...
ATTAGAGCAGATATAAAGGTATTCTTATCCACTCCCATAATAAAATCAGATATATCTATATCAGCTAAAGCTTCACAAATGGTTTCTTTATTTAAATCTAATCCCGAAATAACATTCTCCAGGTCTTCTATAGGTCTTTCTCCAAAAAAATCCCCAAAAATTTTAAAAGAAGAAATAGCAGTATTATCAAGAGTGAAATTAAAATCTATAATTCCTGAAGGAGAGATAGTTGATGTTGAAATGTTGTAGCTTGTATTTTTGCCGAAATTCCAAGAAGCAGTTCTAAAGCGTTTTTGAGCAATTTCTTCAATTTTTTCAATGTCAGAGGATGTAAGTATATAGCTCGATTTTATTGAATATGTATCTTTTATATAGTTTTCAAGATAGGTTTTAAAATCATGTAAATCCATTTTGTTTTCTAGATAATCTGATATATTTGCAACCCTAGAAGAGACAGATTTTACAGCTTTGTTTTGGAACTTAAGAGGGTGAGTATTTAGTGCCTTTGTCAATTTATCCATCTTTACATCATAGAGTAAGGTTCCATGGTGAAGCACCTTATCCTCATAAAAATACTGTGCGTTACCTGAAATTTTTTTACCTTCAATTGTTATATCATTTCTGCCTGTGAACTGAGCATCTACAGCTAAAGATTTAAGAGCGTCGAGTACAGGACTAGCAAAACGGCTGAAAGAGTGGTCGTCTGATTTTTTTGATATGAATGTAAAGTTCATATTTCCTAGGTCGTTATAAACTGCACCACCACCTGAAAGTCTTCTAACAACATTGATTTTATTTTCATTTACATAATCTGAGTTGATTTCTGCAAGTGTATTTTGATTTCTACCAATTAATATTGATGGGCGATTTATCCATATTGTGAATATTTCTTCATCATAAGATGTTAAGAAGTACTCTTCTAAAGCATGGTTGAAAAAAGGATCATTACTAGCATTAACTACATGTATCATAAATATCTCCTTCAATAAATATAATAATTATATTTATTATTATACAGTTTTATACATAAAATTTCATCAATATTTGAAATATTAAAAAATAGCTTGTAAATATAATGTAATTATATAAATTTTACCTAGCTTTAAATTCTTGATATAATGTAATTTGATGTATAAATAAGTTTCAGGAGTGGTAAAAATTGATAAAATTTGATAATGTTTCAAAGGCATACAAGGGAGATAAATACGCTCTTAAAGATATAAATTTGGATATAAAAAAAGGGGAGTTTGTATTTTTAGTAGGTTCATCAGGAGCTGGAAAATCTACTTTTATTAAACTTTTATTAAAAGAAGAATCGCCTACAATTGGAAGTATAGTAATAAATGATATAGATACTAGCCAGCTATCTAGAAGAAAGATTCCCAAGCTCAGAAGGAGTATGGGCGTAGTTTTTCAGGATTTTAGATTGCTTCCAAATAAGACAGTATATGAGAATATAGCCTTTGCTATGGAGATAACAGGTAACAAGGCAAAAGATATTAGAAGAAAGGTACCCACTATACTAAGCATGGTAGGCCTAAGCGATAAAGCAAAATCTTATCCTTCTGAACTATCTGGTGGAGAGCAACAAAGAGTGGGGATAGCAAGAGCAATAATAAATAATCCTGCTCTTCTTATAGCAGATGAACCAACAGGAAATCTTGATCCTAAAAATGCAACAGAAATAATGAAACTTCTTAAAGATATTAACAACAGAGGAACCACTGTTTTGGTCGCTACCCACGCCAAAGACCAGGTTGATAAGATGATGCAAAGGGTAATAGCGTTAGATCATGGCAGATTGGTTAGAGACGTAGAAAGGGGCTTATACAACGATGCTAAATAGTATTGCATATAATATTTCAGAGGGCACAAAAAGCCTATGGCGAAATAGGGGGATGTCTATTGCATCCATAGCTTCTGTTTCCGCATCATTATTTGTTTTAGGAATAGTCTTGGCTATAGTGCTTAACATAAATAATTTTGCTATAATTGCTCAAAAACAATTTGACAATATACAAGTGTTTTTAGTCGATGAAATGCAAGCAGATGATATAGCTAGATTCAAAAGAAAAATTGAAAATATTTCTGGAGTAAGCAAGGTGGATTTTGAATCAAAAGATATGGCTATGCAAAAGTTAAAGGAAAGATGGGAAGACGATGCTTATTTGTTAGATGGTTTAGAAAATCCACTTCAAAACTCTATGATAATTGAGCTTACAGATATAAGGCTAGCTGATGAAGTGGTAGGGCAAATACAAGATGATGCTTACATAGACAGTATCAGTTATTATAAAGATGTAATAGATAAGATGCTGACGATATCAAGAATTATAAGTACAGCAGGACTTGCAATTATATTACTTCTTTCTATTGTATCTTTGTTTATAATAGCAAATACTATAAAAATAGCTCTTTATGCAAGAAAAAGAGAAATTAATATTATGAAGTATATAGGAGCTACTAACTGGTTTATACGCTGGCCATTTATAATAGAAGGTATGATGCTAGGATTTTTAGGATCAGCTATTGCCCTAGGCGCTGTATATGCTTTATATACTTTTATTTTTTCAAAGCTAGGGACAGAAACTTATTCACTTATAGGAGGTTATTTACTTCCTATATCAACTATATTTGATAATATAGCAGTTATATTTGCCTCTATGGGAATTGGAATCGGAGTACTTGGAAGTTTAGTATCACTTAGAAGATATTTAAAGGTATAGGAGGTAGTATTATTTTATGAAAAAACTTATATCTTTTATAATTGTAGGAATTATGTTATTTAGTAGTATTTCTTTTGCATCTAATTATAATAACAAACTAAATGATGTAAATAAAAACATTAAGAATGTAAAAGATGAAATAAAAAATAAGCAAAATGTAGTTAAGGATATTAATAAAAATATTTTAGATTTAGATGCTAAAATTGACCAGAGCGAACAAAAAATTACTGCTATACAAACAGATATAGTAAAAACTCAAGGGCAAATAGATATTACGCATAAAGAAATAGTTAAGCTAGAAGATAATATAGATACAAATACGGATTTACTAGGCTCTAGGCTTAGAGTAATGTATAGAACTTCTGATATAGATTATTTTCAAATACTTTTAAATTCAAAGGATATGGAAGAACTATTGTCGAATATGACTATGATTAAAAAGATAGTAAAAAATGATAAAGAGATTTTAGAAGACTTAAAAGTTCAAAAGGATGAAGTAGAAGAAAAGAAAATTAGTCTTCAAAAAGAAGAAAAAAGAATGACATCTTATAAATCTTCTCTTGAATCTGAACAAAGAGTGCTAGAAAAAAACAAGCAAGAACAAGCTGCAAACAAGCAGTTGGTAATAAAGGATATTGATAAGCTAAAGCAGATGGAAGACGCCTTAATTAAAGAAGCAAATGATTTACAAAGTAAGATTAGAGAGTTACAAAAATCTAAGGGTATAGGTGGAAATTATAAGGGTGGAGTTATGGCTTGGCCAGTATCTGGAGGAGGAAGAGTAACATCTAACTTCGGATATAGGATACATCCAATTTTAAAGGAAAAAAAGCTTCATACAGGAATAGATATAGCTGCACCAAGTGGAACAGGGATATTTGCAGCAAATGATGGAAGGGTTATATATGCGGGGACAAAAGGAACATATGGTAAGGCAGTAATAGTCGACCATGGTGGGGGAATAGTTACTTTATATGCTCATTGTTCATCTATATTAGTTTCAGATGGTCAAGATGTAAAAAAGGGAGATACTATTGCAAAAGTAGGTTCTACTGGATACTCTACAGGACCCCATCTTCATTTTGAAGTCAGAGTGAATGGTGATTATGTAAATCCAGCACCTTATATTGGAGGTTAAATTATATTTTTTATAAAAAGAGCGGAGGCAATACATTGATATCTAAAAAAAAAGCGGCAATAGTTGCTGTCTTATTAATTGTTATGACATTTGGATTTACAAATATATTTAATGTTACTATAGGTGATAAAGTAATAATTTCGAAAAGTGACTATGAGGAATTTCAAAAACTTTCTAAAGTCAGATTTTTAAAAGATAGAATTCAAGATGAATTCTATCAAGATGTAAAGGAAGAAAACCTTATAACAGCTATGGAAAGAGGAATATTTGATGGCTTGGATGATCCCTATTCTCAATATTATACCAAGGATGAATTCCAAGACTTGATGGAGATGACCTCTGGAAGCTATGTAGGGGTAGGAATTGTAGTTTCGCCTGGTGAAGATGGATTTATAACGGTTGTTGCTCCGATAGAAGATACACCTGCAGAAAAAGCAGGAATTTTGCCTGGAGATAAGATAACTAAAGTCGATAATATTAAATATTCAGCTAAAGAAATGGACAAGGCTATTTCTATTATTAAAGGAGAGCCTGGAAAAGACGTTGTTCTTTCTATAATAAGAGAAAATAAACCAGAATTTGCTATTACTATAAAACGTGAACAAATTCTTATAAAATCAGTTAAATCTGAAATGATAGATGAAATAGGATATATGAGAATATCTAGTTTTGATGAAAGAACTGGAGAAGAGTTTGATGAAAATCTACGTAGTCTTAAAAAGAATAATCCAAAGGGTTTAATCATAGATTTAAGAGATAATCCAGGAGGTTTATTAGATCAAGTTAAAGAAGTTGCTGATAGTATTTTAGGCGAGTCTACTATAGTATACACAGAAGATAGAGCTGGAAACAGAAAATATTTAAAATCAAATTCATCAGGAGCGCTTGATATACCGCTAGTTATATTAGTAAACGAAAATAGTGCTTCGGCTTCTGAAATACTTGCTGGAGCAGTTAGGGATAATAAGGCAGGAACTTTAGTAGGTAATACGACTTTTGGTAAGGGCTTAGTTCAAAATGTTGTTCCTCTTAAAGATGGATCAGGCTATAAAATTACTATGGCTCAATATTTCACACCAAGCGGAGAATACATCAATGAAAAAGGTATAACTCCTGATTACCTTGTAGAATTCAAGGAAGATGATACTGAAGATGTACAGCTTAATAAAGCTTTAGAAGTAATTAGAGAAAAAAATAAATAATTTATATTTTTCTTCATAATTCCTTCACAATTTAATCTTATACTTTGATTATAGAAGGACAAGATAGTCCTCAAAAAATTAAAGGAGATGGAATTTATGAAAAAATTTAAAACTATGGCATTAGCATTATCAATGACAGCACTACTTACTACAGGAATGGCATTTGCAGCTGAGTATAGTTCACCTATCGATGTGCTTTCTGGTCTAACTGGTTCATCAGTAGAAGATATCTATGAGCAAAGAGGAGACAAAACTCTTGGAGCTATAGCTCAAGAAAAGGGTGTTTATGATGAGTTTAAAGCAGGTATGATAGAAAGTAAAAAAGCTATTTTAGAGCAAAGAGTAAAAGATGGAGTTTTAACTCAAGAACAAGCTGATGTTATACTAGAGAGAATGGAAGCTAATATGGCTAATTGCGATGGTACTGGTGCAATGATGGGTAACGGCATAGGAAAAGGCGCTGGTTGTGGATTTGGACTAGGAAATGGTCAAGGAATGATGAGAAATGGTAATGCTCCTCAAAACGGTCAAGGTTTTGGACAAAAAAATGGAATGAAATTTAATCAATAATAGTTTTAGCCAGTAGATAATAATAAAATATTAGATATTACTAAATTTAAAGACCCTCAAGAGATTCTCTTGAGGGTCTAAATCTTATAAATAAAAAATCATAATACAATCTTTTAGATTTGCTTAATCTTAGTAGTATTTTTTTATTTTTTAATTAGTCCATTACAGCAGGAGTATAAGTTCTTGCTGCAAGCTCTTTGTTCATCATAAATAAGCCATTTGGATTGCCATTAACTAGTTTGATTTGCTCTAAAAGACCATTTGCAGTATCTTCTTCTTCAACCTGCTCTTTTACGAACCACTGAAGGAAGTTTTGAGTTGCATAGTCTTTTTCTTCTATAGCGATAGTCATTAGATTGTGGATAGAACGAGTAACTAGTTGCTCATGAGCTAAAGTTTTTTCGAATATATCTATCTCGTCTTTGAAATTAGAATCAAATGCTGCTAAATCCTTTAGTACTACATCTCCACCTACGCTGTAAGCATAGTTGAATAATAAGTATGCGTGGTCTCTTTCTTCTTGAGCTTGGACATGGAAAAAGTTAGCAAAGCCATTTAAGTTTTTCCCCATAAAGTATGCTTCCATTGCAATGTATGCATAAGAAGATTCAAACTCCAATTTAATTTGCTCGTTGATTGCGTTTAACATTTTTTCACTTATCATGTAATACACCTTCCTTATCTAATTATTGTGTCTCTCTTAATTGTACCCAATTAAAAAGAAAATAACAAATATTTATATATAAAAATTATTCTTGACATTTTACAGACTAATAATATAATAACATCTAGACAGGTAAAATTTTATATCTAAAACTTATATAATAGGTGAAGAAGCAACCACTTTGAAAAAACTTCAATTGGGGTTGCTTTTTTTGTGGAGGGAAACTATGACTATGATAGAAAAACTACAGATTAATAATGAACAGAAAGTATTTTATAGAAGAGTTATGATGCTAACTATACCGATAATAGTACAAAATCTTATAGCATCATTACTCAATCTCATGGATACAGTAATGATAGGTAGATTAGGAGAACTATATTTAGCTTCAGTTGGTATAGCCAATCAGTACTTTTTCTTTTTTACACTAATGCTTTTTGGTGTAAATGCTGGATGCTCAATTTTCATATCTCAGTTTTGGGGAAAGCAAGATGAAATAAGTATAAAGAAAACTACTTCACTTGCACTTAGTTTTAGCTTTGTAATAGGTATTATATTTATGCTTGCTGGAATTTATTTTTCAGATGAAATTATTTCAGTTTTTAATTCAGATAAATCAGTACTAGCTACAGGAGGCGATTATTTGAAGATAGTTGCCTTAAGTTATATATTTACAGCAATAACAATAGCTTTTGCATTTTCCTTAAGAAGTACAGAAAATACATTTATACCTATGGTAGGAAGTATAGCTGCATTGATTGTAAATGTATTGCTTAATTATATTTTGATATTTGGAAAGCTAGGCTTTCCTGCTATGGGAGTAAAGGGAGCGGCTATAGCAACTGTTATTGCAAGAATAATAGAAACTATGATAATCTTAATTTATGTGTATAAAAAAAGTAATCTGCTCAATATTAATTTCTCTCATATTAAAATGCTAGATTTCAAGTTTATAAAAGTAGTGTATGCTGGAATGCTTCCAGTGCTTATAAATGAGTTTGTTTGGGGACTTGGAAATCTTACTTATAATGTCATATATGCAAGAATGGGTATAGGAACGGCAGCGGCTATACAGGTTACGAGCACTGTTATGAACCTTCTTATGATAGTAATAATTGGACTTGGAAATTCGGCTATGGTTATCGTGGGTAAAGAAATAGGTGCAAAAAGAGAAGATTTAGGTAAGTTATATGCAAAAAGACTGTATAAGTTTGCTCTGATTATAGCTATAATTATAGCAACGGTAATATTTTTAACAGCAAACGATTTTGTATATTTTTTCAAAATGTCAGATACAGTTCTTAATGATACCAAAAGAATTTTGTATGTAAATGCTATACTTCTCCTCATAAAAAGCTACACTTTTATCATGATAGTTGGAGTTTTAAGAGGTGCAGGTGATTCAAAATATGCAGTTAAAATACAAGGGCTTACTCTTTGGACCATAGGTATTCCTATGGCATTTATAGGAGCATTTATTCTGAATTTAGAGGTATATTATGTAGTAGCATTAACAGGTATGGAAGAAATAGTAAAATATATATTTATTAGAAGACGCTTTAAATCAGGAAAATGGATTCACAATATGACGAACTAATCTTGGGAGATAATAATGAAAACTGACATAAAAAAAATACTCAGTTTAGCTTGGCCTGTTATGCTGGGAATGGTATTTCAATCCCTTCTAGCTACAGTAGACACCTATTTCATATCTCAGCTTGGTCTTGAGCAATCAGCTTCTTCAGGAATAGCAAATTCCATTTCTGGAGTTGTATTTGTGATGTCTACTCTTGTATCAGCTGGAACCATTGCTCTAATCGCTAGAAGCTTTGGAGAAGAAAACTGGGAGGCTATAAGAAGTATAAGCGGCAATTCTTTGCTACTATCTGCTTGTGTAGGAATGGTTCTAGGCTTATCTGGATATTTTCTTACTACAAGTATTTTGGAAGTTTTTTTTAAGCCAAGCGCTAGTATTCTTAAATATTCATCTGAGTATTTAGGAATTATGTTTCTTGGAACAGTTTTTGTTTTTTTAAACTCTACACTTAGAACTATTCTTCAGGCTATGGGAGACACAAGAACACCTCTTTTTATATTTGGTCTATCAAACATAATAAATGCTATTTTGGATTATATACTTATGTTTATATTTGATTTTGGAATAGCAGGAGCTGCATTTGCGACAGTAATTTCGAATATAGCAGCAAGCATAGCAATAGGCTACATAGTTTTTGGAAGAATTTATAACTTTGATTTAAAAAAGCTAATTGAAAGCTTAGGATTTAATCTAAAAACCTCGACTAGAATTTTAAGAATAGGTGGGTGGGCATGCCTTCAGCAAGTAGCAAGGCCTATAACTGGAATGCTTATGTTTAGCTTGGTATACAGCGTTGGAGCAGCAGAAGGAAGTGCGGCATTTAATATAGGTGCACAATTATTTAATTATACCTTTATTATATTGGGCGGACTTTCAATGGCAATATCTGTAATGGTAGGTCAAGCCTTAGGAAGAAATGACATAGATTCCTGCGATAGTATAATAAAGCAAGGCATGAAGGTAGCAATAATAAATATTTTAGTATTCGGGGTGCTTTATATTGCTATTCCAGGGCAGATAATTGGGCTTTTTAGAGATGAGCCACTAGTTGTGCAGTATGGAATTTCTTATATGAGGATAGTATATGCTGGTATTATTTTTGTGGCGTGGACCTCTATTTATTCAGGCGTGTTTCAAGGAGCTGGGGATACCTTTCCACCTATGATTTCTGCAATGGTTGCAAATGTAGTTTTAAAGCTGCCACTAGCATATTTACTTGCATATCCTTTTAAACTTGGAATTGATGGTGTCTGGATAGCTATATCCTTATCAGTTGTAATAGAAGCATTAGGAATCATATGGTCTTTTAGAAAAGGAAAATGGAAGCAAAAGCAAATATAGCTTAGAAATGGGGGAGATTAAAATTTTTAAGACTCAAGATTCAAAGCAAATAAGAGACTATTTCAAAAAATACGAGCTAGAAACTTTAAACCTGGCAGGGATTATTGACAATGTTCCAGAGGCTGAAATCTTTACAGACTCACTTGATAATCCATCAGGAGTTTTAATTAGATATAAATACTTTAACTATTTGCATACTGAGAGCACTAAATTTTTAGATGAAATGTTTGAAGAGCTTTTCCCAAAAGGAAAGTATGGTTTCGCAGGAACTACAAGATTTCTCACTTCTGAGATTAAAAGGCGCTATAAGCTAGACTGGGAAAATGACTGTGATTTTTATTACATGCCTAAGGAAAACTACTCAAATGTAGATTTAAAATCAAAAGCTAGTGAAATTGATATAAAAGATGCCGAGTTTATAGACGAGAACTATAATTACAGAAATAGTCATACCATCCATGAAATTAAGGATGCCATATCAAACAGACCTAGCTCTGGGATATATATTGATGGCAAGCTAGTTTGCTGGGTGCTTATACATGAAGATGATTCATTAGGCTTTATGTATACTATGGATGAGCATAGAGGAAAAGGATTTGCTTTAGATGTGTCCTTGGATATATCTAAGAAGATAATAGACAAAGGGAAAATTCCATTTTTACAAATTGTATCTAGTAATCCAATGTCTCCTGGGCTTGCCAGAAAAACAGGATTTGTAAAAAAAGGTCAGGCAGACTGGTTTGGAATTATTATAGAATAATACTAAATAAAATTATATAATCGTATAAAGTAGAAAAATCAGTAATTTATCTTAGTAGAAAATGGAGATGATAATCCAATGAAAGATACTGTTACTTTATGGACTAGGCAAGATAAAAGAATTTTAGAGGTGCTAGAGTCGAAAGGTAGATTCATTATGGACTCAGCCCATATCGAAGAAAAGCAGATGGATATAGCTCAGTATTACTTAAAGCTATACAACTGGTTTTCTGATAAAGCAAGTAGCCATGTTGAGAGGCCATCTGATGTAAAGTACCCTATATGGTGCTCGATAAGTGAAGAATATATGCTGAGAAAAACAGAGGATACTGTTGTTTTAAAGCTAGAAGTCCCAAGAAAAAATGTCATATACTTTAATGGAGGCAGATGGGATATGGTGTTAAATCACATGTATATACCTAGAGATGAAGAGGATGACAGGGCTTTTAAGCTAGAGCTAAAAAATAGAGGAATAAATAACAGCTTCACTCTAGTAGATGGACCAAATGCCAATTTTTATCCTGATTTAAAAAGAAAGATTATCGCAAGCTGGGATAGGGTTTTTGAAATAGAGGATTGGAATGACATATTTACTCTTCAAGCTAATATTTGGGAGATTCCTTCTAAGTGGATTCTTGAGATAGAGAAGTAAGGGTATAGCCATAATCAAAGATTGCTAATAGATTCTAGCTACCTTTGTTATATTTTAAGTAAAAGCCAAACTATTAGATTACCAATAGCTTGGCTTTTAAATTACTTTTAATTATAGTGATTTAGAAAATTCTTTATCAGCCTATAATTATCATACAAAGTAGAGACCTAAGCAATTTTGTCATTTTTTACTGGAGTGCTTACTTGCTTTGGAGCTTTCTTAATATCAGTAATCAGTCCTGTAGCATGTCCCATAGGACAAACCTGACACCATGATCTAGGCTTAAAAAATACTCCCATTAATACTCCAACAACAAAAGAAGCGAACATAAATCTAAATAAAGCAAAGGCTATTTTATCAATTTGTCCTCCTGAATGAATGATTGATATTGATAACATCACAACCATAAGAGTCAAAAGTGCATTTTTGAATTTTTTAGTTTTCATAAATTTTGGAAGATTGTTTTGCATAGATAATTTTTCTAAAAATTTGCCTAAAAAAGACCCTCTAGGACAATAAGCAGAGCAGTGAATTTTTCCTCTGCCTCTTAAAGCATGATAAATAGGCATGGTCATACAGACAATTCCAAATAAGCCGAAATATACATTATAAACTGATAAAATAAAAAAACTGATTATTATTATCCATGACCAGCTTTGGTGAGACTTATGCTTTTTCTTAGGTGTATTTAATGTTTGCTTTGAGTTGATGTTCATTGATTATGTAACCTCCTGAAATGTATTTTAAAATTGATATATTCAAATATTACGATATATAGATTGATTTGTCAACACTAAAAATGTATTATATAAATTATAGTATGTTAGAATAAATAGAAAGTTATGGTTTAGAATATGCAATATTATTGCCTATAAGTGAAATCAAAGATTGTAAAATATAAGCATAATTAAAAAGTGAATTGGAGGATATAAATGAATATTTTTATTACTAATGATGATGGAATTGAAGCTATTGGAATCCAAGCCTTGGCAAAGACTATGGCTGAATTTGGGAAAGTTTATGTAGTAGCTCCAGACAAGGAATACAGCGGAATGTCTAGAAGTATATCAATAAGAAAGCCACTAACAGCTAAAAAATATCATATAGCTGATGATATAGTGTCATACAGTCTTGCGGGTTCACCAACTGACTGTGTAAAGGTAGGACTTGAGGGTATTTTTAAAGAAGTAGAATTTGATTTACTGCTTAGTGGAATCAATAGAGGGCCGAATTTAGGTAGCGATGTTTTTTATTCGGGAACAGTTTCGGCTGCACTAGAAGGTCTATACCAGAATATTCCTTCGATAGCATTATCAAATTGCTCTTTTGACGATGACAGTAATGCCTATGAGCTCATATGTTATAAGTTTAGAGAGTTTTTAAATGGATATCTTAAGAATATGGATAAACAGCAGGAGTTTATTCTAAATATTAATTTTCCTGAAAAAATAGGTGTAGATAATGAGTTTGCAGTTACTTCTCTTGGTAGAAGAGACTATAATAACGTAATTTTAAAAAGAGATTTGGGAATAGATATCCATGAATTCACTATAGGAGGAGACCCCATAGCTGTAAATGAAGCTTCTGATAATGATGTTTGGATGATTCAAGAAAACAAAATTACAATTACACCTATATACAATTCTTTGTATTCTCATAGTCATTTTGAATATCTGAGAAAAAAATTGTTTTAAGTTTTCTGTTTAGTCAAACATACATGAGGTGATATATATGTATGACTCAAAAAAATACTTAAAAATATTGCTAAACTTAATACTGTTAATTTTACTGATAATATTATTGTTTTATATTATTCCTAAATTAATTGTATTTTTTATGCCTTTTGTTATAGGTTGGCTTATAGCACTTATTGCCAATCCTCTTGTTAAATTTCTAGAAAAACATGTAAAGATAGTTAGAAAACATGGTTCTATGCTTATTATTATTTTTGCCTTGGCTATTGTTATTGGAACTGGATATTTTGGGATTTCAAGAATATATAAAGAAGTCATATCATTGGCACAAAATTTGCCAGATATTTATAAGTCTTTGAGAGCAGACATAGCAAAAATATCTTATAATTTTCAAGGTATATATAAGCTCATGCCTGGAGAAGTTCAAATTAGTTTATCAAATCTTAGTGAAGATTTTTCTGCCGGGTTTGCAAATATAATTTCTGATATAGGAAAACCTACAGTAACGGCTGCGGGTAGATTTGCTAGAAATATTCCCTCAACCTTTATAAATATAATAATCACTATTTTGGCTTCATATTTTTTTATAGTAGAAAAAGAAAATATATCTAAGGGTATAAAAAAACTTTTACCCGAAGATTTATTTATAGTTTTTATGGATTTATCATTAAGATTAAAATTGCTAGTAGGCGGTTATTTTAAAGCTCAATTTAAGATTATGGGTATAGTAGCAGCCATATTATTAGTAGGTTTTTTAATATTAAAAATAGGATATGCATTTTTACTAGCATTTTTGATTGCCCTACTTGATTTTTTGCCTTTTTTTGGAACAGGGGCAGTGTTAATCCCGTGGACTATATTTAAGTTTTTAACTGGAGACTATAGGCTTGCTATAGGTTTGTTTATAATTTATATTACTAGTCAAGTAATAAGACAAGTAATACAACCAAAAGTTTTGGGAGATACTATAGGCTTGAATCCTTTAGCAACATTGTTTTTTATGTTTATTGGATTTGAATTTGGCTCGATTATAGGTCTAGTACTTGCAGTTCCAATGGGTATGATTCTTATAAATCTTTATGAAGAAGGATATTTTGATAGTATTATAAGTATAATAAAGGACATTATTAAAGATGTAAATCAATTTAGGAAATTATAAAAGAAAAAGCTATAAAAGCAGATAATTCAACTTTTATAGCTTTTTTTAGTATAGAATTTATTCTATTAGCAAACTTAAAAATTCATCAAAGCTTATATTAGATATGTATTTATTTATATCTAAGGTTGATAAAATTTCGGATATACTTGATTTTTCATGAGATATACCTTTAAAAAAAGATTCAAGTTCATTTATGTCATTTTTCCCAAAGAAATCTCCGTACAATTTTAATTCTTTTATTATTCCTTTAAATACATCTATATGAACTTCAAAAGTTCCTGCAGAAAAACGTTTTTCATTATAATATGAATATTTAGGAGAATTTCCGAAGTTCCACTCCCAAGTACTGTACTTTTCTTCTTTTAGTTTATTAATTTTCTGTATCTCAGATTGGCTTAATGAATCTATAGAATTTTGAGTATTGCTTGAAATATACTTAAAGATTTCATCCTTAAATTCAAGTATATTTATATTTTTCGATAAATGCTCAGATATATTTGTAACTCTACTTGCTACTGACTTAATACTTTTGTCAGAAAATTTGATATCTTTTGGTTTTAGAACTCCACTTAAATCATTCATATTTGAAGAAAAAAGCAAGGTTCCATGATGCATCACCCTGTTTTTATGCTTACACTGTGCGTTACCAGAGAATTTTTTACCATGGATAAGCATATCGTTTCTTCCTGAAAATTCTGCATCAATTCCAAGTGTTTTTAGTGTTCCTATAATCGGAATAACAAAACTTTTAAAATCATTAAAACTAGATTCATTATTTACTATAAAAGTGAAGTTTATATTACCTAAATCATGAAAAACAGCTCCTCCACCAGTTAGCCTTCTTACTACTTTTATATTTTTTTCTTTTACAAATTCAAGATGAATTTCAGAGAGAGTATTTTGATTTTTTCCAACAACGATACAGGGTTCATTTCTCCAAAGTATGAAATATTCTTCATTTGTCTCTTTTAAAAAGTATTCTTCTAGTGCTAGGTTAAAATATGGCTCAGTAGATGAATTATAAATGTATCTCATGAAGCATCTCCTTTAAAGTAATTTATATTGTAATGAAATTCTATAATATCCTTTAAATGTATATTTATAAATTGATTATAATTTATAAATATACATTTATCAATAAGCATAGAGCATAAAATGAACTAAAATATTTGTAAATCACAATTACATATTATAAAAAATCTGATATAGTAAAGAAAGAACATAGTATTAATTGCGCTTTAAATTTAAGGAGGTTGACAGCTTGAAAATTAAAAAAAATGTATCAGTAGATTCACATCTAATGGAAGAACTTAAAAACCTAGAAGCAAAGTGCAGTGATTATGACAAAATTCAAAGTTCTGCTTGTATTGATGTGAGCATGAATTATTATAAGGACATGAATAGTGTATTTATGATTTATGATGAGGATAAATTAATTAGCTTTATTTCTATATTCGCTCCTTTAAAACATGAAATTGAAGTATGTGGATTTACAGATCCTAATTATAGAAAAAAAGGTCATTTTAAGAGGCTTTTAAAGGAAGTTATAAATGAGGCTAAGAAGTTTGATATTGAGGACTTACTGTTTGTATTCGATGGTGAGTTTTCTTATAGTGAAAATTTAGCAAAACACCTAAATGCACAGCCATATTTAAGAGAATATTTTTTGACTTATAATTTCAATGATGATAGATGCAAAAAAATAAAAAATAAAATAGTAATAAAAAAAGTTCAAGCTTCTACAGAATTTCCTATTGTGATAGAACTAGAAAAAAATATTTTTAAAGAAGATGAGGATGTAGCTATTTCACTTACAAAGTCAATATTAACAAGTGAAAATAGAAGTCAATATATCTGTTATAAAGAAAAAGAGGCAATTGGCCTTATAAATGTAGAAATCAACAATAAAGTAGCAGTAATTTTTGGACTAGGAATACTTAAGGACTATAGAGGAAAAGGTTTTGCAAAAGATATGCTTAGTTTACTTATTCATGAATTAAAAACTTTGGATTTAACTTCCATAAACATAGAAGTAGATAGTAATAATCCAAAAGCATTAGCTTTATATACAGGGTGTGGATTTGAAAGAATTAGAAGTTTTGAATATTATAAAATGAATTTAAAAAAATAGTTTAATAAAAAATATGGAGGGATTTGAATTGGAAAAAGCTTACTTAACACCCGGAGAACTTGTAACATATACTATAGAAACGGGGATTAAAAAAGTAAAAACAAAACCTTTGAATCAATTTATTCTAGGAATATTAGCAGGAGCATTTATTGCTTTTGCATCTGAAGGTTCCAATATGGCAGCCTTTAATCTTTTTGCAAAACCTGAAACATATGGTTTGGGAAAGGCTTTGGCGGGGGTAGTTTTTGCTACTGGTTTGATGCTTGTAATCATAGCTGGAGGAGAACTTTTTACAGGAAACAATCTTATAATGATTGGAGTCTTAAACAAAAAAATTAGACTAAAAGAAATGTTTTCTAATTGGTTTTTTGTATACATAGGAAATTTTGTAGGAGCTGTATTTATCGCATATATGATGAATATGTCGGGGTTATTTAGTAGCGGAGATAATATGCTAGGTGGAATAACTTTAAAAATAGCTGCATATAAGACCAGCTTAAGCTTTTCACAAGCATTTTACCTAGGAATAATGTGTAACTGGCTAGTTTGTTTAGCTGTGTGGATGTCTTATGCAGCTAAGGATATAGTCGGAAAATGTTTTGCTATATTCTTTCCTATTTCTTTATTTATTACTTCTGGATTTGAGCATAGCATAGCTAATATGTATTATATACCTGCTGGAATAATGGCAAAGTCAAATACCCTATGGGTAAAAGCGTCAGGCCTACCTGCAGAAAAATTAGCTGATTTAAATTGGAATAGCTTTATAGTAGATAACTTAATCCCAGTTACGATAGGAAATGTTGTTGGTGGAGTTATGCTAGTTGCTACTGTTTATTGGTTTGTTTATAATAAAAATAGTTAAACAACTAAGATCTAATTTCTTTTAAGTAATTGTATAAAGTATATCTAGATATGTTTAGTCTTTCTGAAATAATTGGTATGCTTCTTTGTAGTACGAAAGCTCCTTTTTCTTCTAGACATTTAACTATTTGGACTCTGTCGTGTTTTTTTAGCATTGATATAGGTTTTCCAACTGAGACTAATGCTTCATCTATGTATTTATCAAGCAGGTCTTGAGTGTTTGGACTTGCTTGAATCACTTCAGATATATCTTTACCAACAGAAATTAAGTCTT